>Ga0058869_1053635_pt1 | contig 15283 bp, 9 predicted proteins | sample TNRReaAaerobiRNA_FD_61086 | JGI IMG/M metagenome (GOLD analysis project Ga0058869, IMG submission 61086) | Wastewater treatment Type I Accumulibacter community from EBPR Bioreactor in Madison, WI, USA - TNR Reactor, Time I- 292min-Aaerobic_... | ecosystem: Engineered > Bioreactor > EBPR >...
TTTTTTTGAGTCTATGAACATGCACTACTTCCCCTTGATACGGCAAGATGACGGCTGGCAGTTGGCGCAGGAAGGCGCGTTTATGCCCATGAGCATTCCTGATTTCCTCACGCGCACGGGAGGCAATACCGGATACATCATTCACCCTGAAGAGATCGCCGCCGATAACTTTGTACTGCTGGCTTCTGATAAAAAGGAAGGCATTAGCCCAGAGGGGCAGGCGGCGCTCAATCGACTCGAACAAGCGCTATGGCAATGGGTAAGTACCGCCAGAAAACAGCGAAGAGGTTAATGTCCTTAGTTGGGAGTTGGCGACAGCGCCTCACAAGCTACTACAAAGGCTGGAGCTCAAGGCGAAAAAAAGCGTTCTGGGTTTTTACAAGTTTGTTGTTCGTTTGGTGGTTTAGTCTGCCCCGACAGCTCTTTAACACGCCTTATGCTTTGTTGTTAGAAGATGGCAATGGCCAGATCATTGGCGCGCGTATAGCCGAAGACAGTCAGTGGCGATTTCCTGCGCCAGATTCTGTTCCCGATAAGTTGGCTAAGGCCATTGTGGCTTTTGAAGACCGCAGGTTTTGGTATCATCCCGGTATTGATCCCTTAGCCATGTCCCGTGCAATGGGGCAAAATGTGCGAGCCGGAGCCATTGTCAGCGGGGGCAGTACGCTCAATATGCAAGTGATTCGGATGGCGCAGGGCAACCCGCCGCGCACATTTTGGCGCAAGGCCATAGAAGCCCTGCTGGCCCTAAGGCTAGAGGCAGGATATAGCAAACGGGATATCCTCCGCCTGTGGGCTACCCATGCTCCTTTTGGCGGCAATGTAGTAGGGGTAGAAGCCGCATCGTGGCGTTATTTTGGTAAGCCGCCCGGCCTGCTCAGTTGGGCGGAAACGGCTACGCTAGCGGTGTTACCCAATAGCCCGGCGCTGATACACCCCGGTAAAAACAGGGAAAAACTATTAAAAAAAAGGAACCGCTTATTGCGCCGGCTCAGAGATGACGGCCATTTGGATGCATTGAGCTGTCAATTGGCAGAAGCGGAGTCGTTGCCTGATGCCCCCCATCCCCTGCCCCAATTAGCTCCGCATCTCGTAGATCGGGCCTGGAAGGAATACGGGCCCGGTCGGTGGAAGACTACGGTACAGCCCGATCTACAGATACGCGTTACCGATATTCTCAACCGGCGACAGCGCGATCTTGCGGCCAATGAAGTTCACAATGTTGCGGCCTTGGTCGTTGATCTTCAAACCGGCCGCACCCTGGCCTATGTAGGCAATGCCTCTGATTTAGGCGCGCAGCATAGCCCCTGGGTGGATATCATCACCCGGCCGCGAAGCCCGGGCAGCTTGCTCAAACCACTGCTGCTGGGTCTGGCTTTAGAAGAAGGCAGGCTGCTGCCGGAAAGCCTGCTCCCTGATGCGCCCATTGCGTTTGGCGGCTTTAGGCCTGAAAATTTTTATCAAGACTACAACGGCGCAGCTACAGCCAGATTGGCGCTGACCCGATCGCTCAACGTGCCTTTTGTGCATGTGCTGCAAGACTATGGCGTAGATCGCTTCCATTACGCCCTACAAAAATGGGGTTTCCACCAAATCAATCAACCCGCAGCCCATTACGGTCTGTCGCTCATCTTGGGCGGTTGTGAAGTCACGCTATGGGAGGCCGTAGGCTGGTATGCCAGCCTGGGGCGCATGGTGGATCACTTCTACACATATGACGGCAAGTACACCCCCAATGACTGGCAACCGCCACATTATCTTTTTCAGGACGAGGAAAACCAAGGCCGAATACGCCTTAGCAAAGCCCCGATGCTGATTGGCGCAGGCGCAGGCTGGCAATTGCTGGACATTATGCAGGAAGTAGAGCGCCCCAGTTCGGAAGGCGGCTGGGAGCGATTTCCCGGCAGCCGGCGGGTTGCCTGGAAAACAGGCACCAGCTATGGCTTTCGCGATGCATGGGCAGTAGGCATCACGCCGCGTTATGCTGTGGGCGTATGGGCCGGCAATGCCGATGGGGAAGGGCGCCCGGGGTTGGTAGGCGTACAAGCAGCTGCGCCTGTATTATTCGATATTTTTAATACCCTGCCCCATGACGGCCGGGGATGGTTTGAGCCGCCTCACGATGCCTGGCGACCTGCTCGCGTATGCCGGGAAAGCGGCTACCTCGCCTCCCCTACTTGCCCCGTTGATACCCAACGCATGGTAAAAACGGCGCGCAGCATACCGGTATGCAGTTGGCACGAACGAATCCACACCGATTTATCGGGGCAATGGCGGGTGCATGCCGGATGCGCCCCCCCCGAGGCCATCAGAACCCAAGCCTGGTTCGTTTTGCCTCCGCTACAGGAGCATTACTACCGAAGGCGCCATCCCGGGTACCGATCTCTACCACCTTGGCGGGCCGACTGTCTTCCTGACGACGGAGAGGGGCAGGTTATGCAAATGGTGTACCCCACCCAGTTTAGTCGTATATTTGTACCTGTAGGATTAGATGGACGCCCCTCTGCCACCATATTCTCCGTAGCCCACCGCGATGCGGAAACGACTATATACTGGCATCTCGACGATCAATATCTGGGGCATACCCAAACATTTCACAGCATGGAGTTGAGGCCGCCGCCGGGTAAGCACCGCATTGTACTCACAGATAAAAATGGCAACCGATTGGAGCAGGCTTTTGTAGTGGTCAATGAAAAAGGTCGGGCTTTAAACAATTAATGCCCTGGATCGTTATACCGCAAAATGATCAACGTGATGGATATTCTCCTTTACATTGGAATTACCTTAGCCGCCGTATTGGGCATGGAGTTTGTGGCCTGGTTCGCTCACAAGTACGTTATGCACGGTTTTTTATGGTCCTGGCATGAAGATCACCACAAGCCGCATCACGAAAAACATGGCTTTTTTGAAAAAAATGACCTCTTTTTTTTGGTGTTTGCTATCCCCAGCGCGCTTTGTTATATGGTGGGTTTATCGCAACCGGGTTGGTTTGCGCTTACCTTTGTGGGCATTGGCATTTCGATCTACGGGCTTATCTATTTTCTGATCCACGATGTGTATATCCATCAGCGTTTCAAGTGGTTCCGTCAGCTCGAAAGCTCCTACAGCCGCGCCATCCTGCGCGCTCACGGCGCCCACCACGCCAAACAAACCAAAGAAAAAGGCGAATCATTCGGGCTGCTGATTGTCAATAGTAAGTACTTCCGCAAACGGAGCGAATGGAACAAGAATGCGCCTGCATCTTGACGGTATAAACTTTTGGTCGTAAATTCACGGCCACTATTATAGTTTACGCCTTGGAGAATAAACTATTAGACAATTTGGTCAAGTCGTTCAACGTGGAGCTCCCTCAAGCTGCCACCATGGACGCTATGCTGGATAAAATACTTCCCGCTATCCGACCGCATGGTGAAGACCTGCGAGAAGAAAAGTTTTACATCGGCAAACACTATTTGGAAGTGCGCGACGACGAAGCCTTCCACGACGTGGTACTCCACGTATTTAATGCCGAAGGCGAATACATATCTTCCAAAAATGGCGAGGTCAACTGCGGAGAATGGCGACTGTTGGGCAATAAGATGAACTTTGGCCCCAGCACCTGCGAAGGCTGCCTTTACGATCTGGCCTTCCTCGACGATGAGTTCTTCATTCTGCAGCGCCACGGTAACGCCCGGTTGTTTGAGCGCAAATACATGGTGTTTATCATAGAAAAGTTGGCCAAAAAGATGGAGTGGAACGAAAGTATGGAATATCTATTCGATAAATACCGCAACAGCAGCGCCTTTTACTGGCTTGTGGCCATGATCGTCTTCCTGCTCATTGCCATTATGTTGCTGCTCCGCTAAAGTCCTCCGCTGCACTGTCTTTACATTCAAAGCCAAATATTCATGTACTACCATCGTCTAAGGTTATGGGTCGCGGGGCTTGCGCTAACCGCTTCGCTGGGCGCCCAGCCACTTACACAACCTCCCTTCACGCCGGCCACAGAACGGCTGGCAGGCATGGCCCAGCGCCGGCGTTTGGCTGAGGAGTCCATCGTCAACGGCATTCGCTTTAAGAGCATAGGTCCTACCGCCATGAGCGGCCGGGTAGCCGACCTTGACGTATGGACGGAAGATCCCAGCCATTTTTACGTGGCTTATGCCTCGGGCGGCGTATGGCGTACCCAAAACAATGGCGCCACCTTTGAACCGCTCTTCGACCAGGAAGCCGTGATGACCATAGGGGATATAGCCGTCGACTGGAAGCGCAATACCGTATGGGTAGGCACTGGCGAAGTAAACTCCAGCCGATCGTCTTACTCAGGCGCCGGTATGTACAAAAGTACCGATGGCGGCCAAACCTGGGCGCATGCCGGCTTGGGAGAAAGCCACCACATCGGGCGCATTGTGTTGCACCCCAACAATCCTAACGTCCTATGGGTAGCAGCCCTTGGGCATTTATACTCCCCAAACCAGGAAAGAGGCGTTTACAAAACCGAAGACGGCGGCCAAACCTGGCGCAGAACCCTGTTTGTCAACCAAAATGCCGGCGCCGTAGACGTAGTCATCGACCCCGTTAATCCCAATGTGCTCTACGCAGCAACCTGGGAACGGGAGCGCCGCGCCTGGAATTTCGTGGAATCGGGCGCCGGATCGGGTATATGGAAAAGTGAAGACGGAGGCGAAACCTGGAAACGCCTCAACGAGCGAAAAAGCGGCTTCCCCAATGGCCCCGGCGCCGGGCGTATAGGGCTCGACATTGTGCATTTTAAAGGCCAGACTGTCCTTTACGCCGCCATAGACAACAACGACCGCCGACCCAAAGAAGCCCCGGAGGAAGACAAACTCACCAAAGACGCGCTGCGCGCTATGAGCGCCGCCGACTTTGCCAGGCTGCCAACTTACCAGGTCCGGGCCTATCTTCAGGAAAACGGCTTCCCGGAAAAATACTCCGTTCAGGAAATCAAAGATCAGATAGCCGGCGGCAAAATAACGCCCGCCACCTTAGCCGAATATACCGACGACGCCAACAGCCTGCTATTCGATACGGAGGTCGTAGGTCTGGAGGTATACCGCAGCGAAGACGGCGGCCAAAGCTGGAGTAAAACCCACAAAGGTTATCTCGACGACGTCTACTACAGCTACGGCTACTACTTCGGCCAGGTGCGCGTATCGCCCGCCGACCCCCAGCGCGTATACGTCTTCGGCGTCCCCGTGCTGCGCAGCGACGATGGCGGCCAAAACTGGAAGGGTATCAACGGCGATAATGTACATGGCGACCACCACGCCCTTTGGATTAACCCCCGACGGCCGGGCCATCTCGTGCTCGGCAACGACGGCGGCATCAATATCTCCTACGACGATGGCAAAACCTGGATCAAATGCAACAATGCTCCCTTGGGCCAGTTTTATGCCGTAGCCGTTGATATGGCCGATCCCTATCGCGTATATGGCGGCCTGCAAGACAATGGCGTGTGGATGGGCTCCCACCAATACGACTACTCCAATGGATGGCATCAGGATGGCCAATACCCCTACCGCGAGCTGCTTGGCGGCGACGGTATGCAGGTAGCCATTGACCCCCGCGACAATGAGACCGTCTACACCGGCTTCCAGTTTGGCAACTACTTCCGAATCAACACCCGCACCAACGAGCGCAAATACATCACCCCCAGCCACGATCTGGGGCAGCCTCCCTATCGCTGGAACTGGCAGACGCCCATACACCTGTCTACGCACAACCCAGATATCCTCTATATGGGCGCCAATAAGCTCATACGCTCCATGAACCGGGGCGATGATTTCGCCCCCATCTCCGGCGATCTCACCCGCGGCGGCCAAAAAGGCGACGTCCCCTATGGTACGCTCACCAGCATACACGAGTCTCCGCTCCGGTTTGGCCTCCTCTACACCGGCTCCGACGACGGCTTGGTTCACCTTTCCCGCGATGGCGGCTACAGCTGGACCAACATCAGCGCCGGCTTGCCCGAGCACTACTGGGTGAGCCGGGTGCAGGCTGGCGCCCACCGCGAATCCACGGTTTATGTAAGTCTCAACGGCTATCGGTGGGACAACTTCTCGTCTTTGCTCTACGCCTCCGACGACTATGGCGCTACCTGGCGCCGCATCGGCCAAAACCTGCCTCCCGAGCCCGTCAACGTGGTGCGGGAAGACCCTCGCCGCCAAGGGCTGCTGTATGTAGGTACCGATCATGGCCTCTATGTGAGCCTCGACCATGGCGCTACCTTCATGGCCATGAACAATGGCTTACCGGCCGTAGCGGTGCACGATCTCGTTGTGCACCCCCGCGAAAACCACCTCATTGTGGGCACCCACGGCCGCTCTCTTTATTTGGCCAATGTGGCTCCCCTGCAGGCTCTCGACGAGCAAGTGCTGGCCGCTCCCCTACACCTTATTGCGCCGGGCGCCCTGCGCAGTCGCGGCAATTGGGGCAGCCATTCGTGGTTCCGCAACGAGCCCGCCGAGCCCCGGATACTCGTCTCCTTCTACGCAGGCGCCCCCGGCCGGGCTACCCTTACGCTGCAAGCCAAGGATGGCCCCATACTTCGCCGCATCACGGCCGAAGCCGTTAAGGGCCTCAACCAGCTCAGCTATGACGGCGCCTTTGATGCCGCCCAACTGGAGGCCTATACCGCCTACCTCAACAAAAACCTCAAGCCTGATGAGCGCCCTCGCCGCCCCAAAGCCGCCGACAACGGCAAGCTCTACCTGCAACCGGGTAAGTACGTCATGGTCCTCGAAAAAGACGGGGAAAAGCGCGAGGTCGACTGGGAGGTTAAGTAGAAAGGAGAAGCCTCGGTTCTTATATTATTTTTATTGGGGCTGTTGGCAGGGGTATTAAGGGTATTAAGGGTATTAAGGGTATTAAGGGTATTAAGGGTATTAAGGGTATTAAGGGTTTTAGGGGTTTTAGGGGTTTTAGGGGTTTTAGGGGTTTTAGGGGTTTTAGGGGTTTTAGGGGTTTTGGGGGTTTTAAGGGTTTTGGGGGGGTAAGGGCCCGCCCACTTGGGAGTGGTTTTACCCGGCTGGCTAAACGGGCGGGTAAACATCAAGGGTCGACTGTGCCGCTCCCCGACCTGCTCACGCCGGGCGGCTAGCATAGGCGCTTGGGTGTGGTTCTTTATGATTGTAAAGCTCGGGGATCGCTACCAAGCCGCTGCGGAGCCCCCTGCTCACTCAATCCCGCTCACCGCTCACCCAAAAGCGACAGCCCAAGCCGCTGCGGAGCCCCCTGCTCACTCAATTCCGCTCACTGCTCACTCAAAAAACCACGGCTCACTCCCCGGACAAGGGGGCGCAGCGGTATGGCTGCCTACCCCTGCGGCTCCTAAAGGCCGCAGGGGCAGGCAGCCATAAGAGCGTAGCACCCGGCGCCGCCCGTGACGACTTCCGGGGGTAGATGCTATGCGGCGTGGCCCCAAAAAAATACCCCTCCAGCGCGCGTTTGGAAATCCATCAAATGCGGCCATCTTTATGGTCTGGGCCCCATAGTTTTAGTTTGCGAAACAGGATGGTGCTTGCCGCGACCCCAAAGGCGACGATGGTGATGGAGCTGAGGGGCATGAGTATGGCGGCTACTACCGGCGACAGGGCGCCTCTGACGGCAAAGCTGAGGCCTACTACGTTGTACAACAGCGCCAGGAAGAAGGCAAAATAGACGAGGCGCACGCTGCCGCGGGCGAAGCGCAGCAGATCGGGCAGGCGATTGAAGCGGGCGCCCTCGAAGATGGCATCGCTGGCGGGGGTAAAGTTGTTGGCGGTTTCGGTGATGACGAGGCCCACATCTGCACGGCGCAAGGCGCCGGCGTCGTTGAGGCCATCGCCAATCATGAGCACTTTTTTGCCGTTTTCCGACAACTGGCGGATAAAGGCTAACTTGTCGTGGGGGCTTTGGCGAAAGCGCAGTTGCGCGCCGGCGGGGAATAAGGGCTGAAGGTGGCGCGCTTCGCGCTCGTTATCGCCCGAGAGCAGATGCAGCTCGCCTACTTCGGCCAATTGGCTGAGCACGGCGTCGAGCCCTTCGCGATAGGCCTGGCGCACGGCAAAGCCGCCGTATTGGCCATTGCCCCAGCGCCAAAATACTTCCGCTTCTCCGGCCAGCTCGGCTTCGGTGACGCGCGCCCAACTGCGGCTGCCTATGTGTAGGGGGCGGCCGTCGACTACGGCAGCTATGCCCTTGCCGGTTTGTTCTTCAAAGCCCTCGATGACGGCGGCGCCATCGGCGCCCTGTCGGCGCAGCCATTGGGCTATGGCCTGACTCATGGGGTGGGCGCTCTGGCGCGCCAAGGCCAGCAGCGCTGCGCGGGTAGGCGAATCGGGGGTTTGCCCCAGCGGGGCTACCTGGGGCTCGCGATGCGCGGTGAGGGTGCCCGTTTTGTCGAAGACGATGGCATCCACGGAGGCCATGCGCTCTATGGCTTCCGTATTTTTGAGGTAGGCCCCTACCCTACCCAACAATCGCATGGCGTTGCCGAGGGTGAAAGGCACAGCCAGCGCCAGGGCGCAAGGGCATGCGATGATGAGCACCGCCGTAAAGGCGTTGATGGCCAGCGTAGGATCCTGGGGCCACCAGTAAGCCAGCGAAACAACGCCCACCGTGAGTATACTGCCCGTGAAGTAGCGGCCTACCCGTTTGGCGATGCCGCTGGCGCTGCTGTCGGCTTCGCCCCGGAGGTCGCTCTCCTCCCACAGCCGGGTGAGGTAGCTCTGATCTACGCGGCGCTCCAACAGCACCCGGATGGCCTCGCCTTCCTGGCGGCCGCCGGCGAATAAGCGCTCGCCGGGCTGCTTGGCCACGGGCTCGGCTTCGCCGGTTACGAAACTGTAGTCGATGTTGGCCCGACCCGATACCAAACGGGCGTCGGCGGGTATGAGCTCGCTATGCCGGATGATGACTTCATCGCCCGGGGCCAGCTTATCGAGGGTTACCGACTGCTCCTCGCCCTTAGCATCGAGGCGTTGGGCCGCCACAGGGAAGTAGGATTTGTAGTCGCGATCGAAGGAAAGCTGCTGATAGGTGCGCCGCTGAAACCACTTGCCGGTGAGCAGGAAGAAAGCCAGCCCGGCTAAACTGTCGAGGTAGCCGGGGCCAAGATCGGTAGCAATTTCGTAGAGGCTGCGCACATAGAGCGTCACCATGCCCAGAGCGATAGGAATATCGATGTTCCAGTCGCGGTATTTAATGCCGGCCCAAGCGGACTTAAAGTAGTCCTGACTACTGTAAAACAGCACCGGCGTGGCCAGCAGGATGTTGAAGAGGTTGATGTAAAAAGGAAGGTGCCCCCCATCCCATGCCTCCATGCCTAAGTACTCGGGGAAGCTCAGCAGCATGATGTTGCCGAAGGAAAAGCCGGCGATGCCCAACTGGAGGTAGAGCTTGGTTTCGGGGGTGCGCGTTTTGCGCTCGGCGATGCGGTCGAGCTTGATGTCGGGCGGATAACCGATGGCAGCTAAGGTTTCTACGGCCTGGCGCAGACTGGTGGCGTCGCGGTCGTATACGATGGAAGCCTCCCGCTTGGGAAAGTTGACGTGGCTGTTGAGGAAGCCGGGGTGCAGCTTGGGCAGGTTCTCTAATAGCCAGATGCAGGAAGCGCAGTGTATCTGGGGCAGGTGGAGCCGGATGCGCCCGTGGCGGCCTTCCGAAAACTCCAACAGGCGCTGCTCTACGTCGGGGTCGTCGAGCCAGGCGTAGCGCTCGGCCGATTGGTTTTTGCGGCTGACGCCCGCTGCGGGATTGATGCGGTAGTAACCGTCTAAGCCATTGTCGCGCAGCAGGGTGTATACCGTTCGGCAGCCTTCGCAGCAAAAGTCGCGTTCGTCTTGCTGTATGACGCCCGCTTCGCAAGCGTCGCCACAGTGAAAGCATTGGGCTTGGGGCGCTGCTGCCCGTTTTACCGGCATCAAAGTTTCGTCCACACGCATAATCTCGCTATTTTCAGTGCATTTTATGGTTAGCGCATTCTGGTCTTGTACATATTATTTCTGCGCTCCATTTCGTCGCCTCAAAATTACGGCCGCGCTATCAGCCCCCTGAGTGACAAAAGTCACCTTCAAACTTTGACATCCATCACCCTCCCCGGCAGCGGCTACCGGCTATTTTTGCCCGAAATGCGAGGGAAAATGGACAAGTTCTTATTGGAAAAATACGACCGGCCGGCGCCCCGGTATACGAGCTACCCAACAGCGCCCTATTGGCAAGACAATGGCATGAGCGCCGAAAGCTGGCGCAGCCATCTCATAGAAGCCTATCGGCAATCAGCCGATATTAGCCTTTACATCCACCTGCCTTATTGCGAAAAGCTCTGCACTTACTGCGGCTGCAACAAGCGCATCACCACCAACCACGGCGTCGAGCAGCCTTATATATCCTCCATTCTTCAGGAGTGGCAGCTCTACCTACAGGCCCTGCCGGGCAAGCCCCGCCTGCGCGAAATTCACCTTGGCGGCGGCACCCCCACCTTCTTTTCGCCTGCCAACCTGCGCCAGTTACTGGAGCCCATCTTAGCTTCTGCGGATGTGCCGCCCGACTTCGAAGGCAGCTTTGAAGCCCATCCGGCCTCTACCTCCCACGAGCATCTACAGGCCTTATACGACCTGGGCTTCCGCCGTGTGAGCGTTGGCGTTCAAGATTTTGACCCCTTCATCATGTCGGTCATCAACCGCAGCCAAACGGAGGAACAGGTAGCTCAGGTAACCGCCTGGGCGCGGGCTATCGGCTACGCATCGGTCAACTTCGACCTCATCTTCGGCCTTCCATTCCAAACCCCCGACCACATCCGCGCCAATGTAGCCAAAGTAAAAGCCATGCGCCCCGATCGCATCGCCTTTTACAGCTACGCCCATGTACCCTGGATCAAGCCCAGCCAGCGCGCCTACTCGGAGGCCGACCTCCCGTTGGGCGCCGACAAGCGCGCCCTTTACGAGCTCGGCTGCGATCTGCTGCTCGAAACCGGCTACCATGAGATTGGTATGGATCACTTTGCGCTGCCCCACGACACCTTAGCCCAGGCGCATGCCGCCGGCCGGCTGCATCGCAACTTCATGGGGTATACCGCCGCGCACACCTACCTCAGCATCGGGTTGGGCGCCTCTGCCATTGGCGACACCTGGACGGCTTTTGCCCAAAACGAAAAACAGGTGGAAGCTTACCAGGCTCGTGTGGCCCGCGGCGAGTTTCCGCTCATCCGGGGCTATGCGCTCAGCGCCGAAGACCGCATACTGCGCCGACACATCCTCAACCTCATGTGCCAACAGCACACCCACTGGCGCAACGAAGACAGCCGCTGCCCCGAGCTCTACGCCGGCCTCAGCCGCTTGGCCGAGCTCGAAGCCGATGGTTTGGTGGTTCGCGGCGACCGCGCCCTTACCATTACGGAGGCTGGGCGCCCCTTCCTGCGCAATATATGCCTGGCGTTTGATGCGCACTATTGGGCCGCGCAACCCCAAACGCCGGTGTTCAGCAGGCTATAAGCGCGAATAAAACGCAGTTGAAATGCTTTTTTTATGGGGCCCGCCGCATATCATCTAATTCTTTTGAGCGCCACGGGCGGCGCCGGGTGCTCCGTTATTATAGGGCTGCCTCGTCTTGGTTGGCCGATTACCCTTTTTGGGGGCAGCCCTATACCACTGCGCCCCCTGGCCCGACACCAAAAGCAGCGGCCATTTCACCAGCCGAAATGGCATTGGAAAGCAACCGATGCGATGCCTGTTATATATCATTGCCCGATTGCCTGACTCCAAACCCCGATACAAAATCGTCGAGATCGCCGGTTTCGGCTAAGCCCAATTTTTTGCTCAGCCGATGGCGGCTACGCCATACGCTTTCTTTGGAAATGCCCAGCGCATCGGAAATCTCTGCTGAGCTAAAGTTGAGTTTCAGCAATAGAAACAGCCTCACCTCCGCGCTGGTGAGTTCGGGCAAAGCGGTTTTGAGCAATTGCAAAAATCCGGGGAAATGCTCTTCAAATCGCTCCCGGAATTGCAGCCAGTGCTTTTCAGTAAGGATTTTGATGCCTGTAAGGCTTCGACTGGCGCCGGGGCTCTCGGTTTCGTCTTTCATCTCCTGCTGTCCGAGCCGGAGCTCCAATTCTTCAATAAATTGATCTTTAAGAGCCAATAGCCGGGTGGTTGTATGCAATTCCTGTCGGGTTTGGCGTAGTTCCTGCTGAGAGCGTTCGAGCTCCCGGGCTTTGAGTATGGCTTGCGCCTCAGCTAAGGTTTTTTCCTGCTCAAGCAGGGTCTGATTGGCTTGCAGCAGTTGCTTCTCCTGTTCCAACAGGCGCTTTCGGTTGCGCTGTCGCCAGCTCAGGCCGGTCAGCGCCACGATGATGAGCAGCAGCGCCAAAGCCATAATGAGGTTGCGCTGCCGGGTAATTTGCTGCCTCGACTCCAATTGCCGGATACGATATTCCCGCTCCGCCGTTTTGTACCGAACATCAAACTCGCTCAGCGCAGCCGCCCGCTCGATGGCGTAAAAACTGCGGAAGAGCTTAATGCTCTGGCGGGTATCTTCAAAAGCGCGCTGGTAGTTACCCTTAAGGGCGCTGATTTCGCCTAAGCGCAGGTAGGCCGCCGCTAAATTCCCGGTATCCGGAGTAGCGAGCCCCTGGCGGGTGAAAAACTCGGCCGAATCGAGGCGGCTCAAGCAAAAATAGGCTTCACCGAGGGTTTGTTGTATTTGGCTTAAGGTAAAGTTGTTGGGGCTGTTGTCTTGGCGCGAAGCTGCCTCCCGCAAAACAGGAATGGCTTCCTGGCAGCGGCCGCGTTTGAGTTCAGCAAACCCCAGGCGGTACAGCAATTCCGGCGGATAGGGTTTGTTGACATGCCCCTTAAACAGCGCCAACGCGCCATGCGCCATGACCAGGCTGGAATCGAACTGGCCCGTTTGGGAATAATTAGCCGACATCCTGTTAGCGATGCTGATGTGGTACTTCCAGGCCTGATCGAGTTGGGTACTGTCGCCTTGTTGGGCCTTTCTCAGCCAGCGCATCTGCTGCTCATAGTCGCGGTTGCGGCCATATACCGCCGCCATATCGAAGTACAGGGAAATATGCCGGTGCGAGAAAGTTGTATCGTGGCTATTGATGAGCTCCAGCACCCGCATATAGCTATCCAGCGCCTTAGCCGTTTTATTTTCTTGGTTGTACCCCCGCGCCAGCAGATAGTCGGCATCGCTGGCATCGAGCGGGCGATCGAGTTCGAGGTAGCGCCGACGGGCATCGGCCAGGACGGAGCGGGCAGAGTCCAGTTGGTACATCTCCGTCAAAAATTCTCCCCGCATCATCTGCGTAAAAGCAAAAACGGTATCATGTGGGTAATGCCGGTCGTATAGCTCCAGAAAGCGAAAGCTCAACTCCGGCGAAGTGCGGGGCAACCGATACCAGAGCGAGAAGCAGGCCCAGGGTTGAAGGCGCTCAGGCACCTCGGCCCTGAGGCGAATGAGGCAAGAGTCGGGATTGTGCAAAGGGTAGGTAGCTAAATAGTCGCCATTATGCGCTTCATTCTGACCCACAAAAAACGGATCGTTGCCATCCGGCGGCGGCGACACCCTGGGCTCATTACAGCCGATTACGGTCAATAGCAAGGCAATACAGCCGCCCCAAAGAACAAAAGCACGGTCGGTGGTCTTCATGCGCATCTTTTCATTAGGGGCAAAAATAACACGCTACAATGGCTATTAATCATTCTTTTTAAGGCTTAGACACATTTGTCCGGGTATTTGTCCGGGTAAATTTTTCCACTTTGTCCGGGCAGGAGTAGTTCCTTTGCAGTGCATTTGATTCTATGGATTACTTCGCTACCGACCACACACATGATGACTCAAAACATATCACTTGAAAGAAACGATTACACAGGCGCATTGGCCCCTGCCCCTGACATCAGTGTCTATCACACTAAAGTAAGCATAATGAACAACACTCACCCCCAGTACTACCCCCTGGAAATAAGCCAGCGGGTGGTGATACATTAACAAGCAAGGCCGGAGGCCTGCTCCGGCAGGTTTTCCGGCCTTTTTTACACACAAATGGGGGATTTATCCCGCCTCGGCTTCGGGGCGGGATTTTTTATTTTAGAGCATCATGCTCTGCAAGGCTTAGTTAGCCAGACGATGAATTGGGGAATAGCCTGCGGAGGTCGCGCAATACAACAGCCCGAAGCTCGCGGGCTAAGCCGCCCGCCATATAGTCATCGCCGGGGCAAACCTGACTGATGCCAAAACAAATGGGCGTAGCCCTGGAGTCGCCGCCACATATTTCATAGCGGTTATGCCAGTCGTAATGGATATTAGCCGGCCAGGCCGGCCCTGTTGGCAATCTGTCGGGGGTAAGGAGTTGTAAACCGGCATAAGCATTGGCTGATTTGTATTGATCGACGGTGGTTACACAGCCCGTAACCGTAATGTAAACAGGCTCCCGTTCCTGCACCGTAATGACGGTATCGCCTTGGGTAACCTGTTTTTCCACGATGCGACAGCCATCCTCTATTTCTTTGGTATACCAGGTTACAGACGAGCTTTCTTCAGCATGGCCTATATTGAGTGCCTCAACCCGGGTTTCCAGCAGATAATCGAGCCGCAGATCGGTGGGTTGGAAGTGTACTTCCAGCCAGTGCGCCCGCCAGAAGGATTGCCGGAAACCGCTCGACATGCGCCCCAGCATCCAATCAGACATACCTTCGGGCTGGTTGAGCGGAGGTATAACCAGTACCCTGATCGTGGCTAAGTCTTCCATTTCCATACGCCGCTGTCGGGTCTCTTCCGATTCGGGCGCCAGGGCTAAGCTTTCACCCAGATACCGCACGGCCGTTCGCGCAGTTTCTTTATCGCCGCTGCGGGCCAATGCAAACAAGACCTCGGCCTGGCGGTACCAATAGGCGCCGCCCTCTCGCCGGGCGTGGTCTGCCAGCGCTTCTAAGCTGGCTATATCGTACAGGGGGTTGGCGTGGCGATACAGCGGCAAAAAGGGATCAATCTGGAGGCGACGCTCCAACATTTTCTGGTAAAGGGGGTAAAGCGCCAGCCAGCGGTCGGGGTCGCCCTGAGTTTGCAGGGTTTCTACCCGGCGGATATCGGCTTCCTGCAATAAGCTGTAGCTGGCAATGAGCACATCGCGTTCGTTGGCGCCAGGCGTTTTTTGTTGGCCCATACGGCGCTCCATTTGCCTCAGGCTGAGCTCGTAGGCGCGAGCGGTATGGCCATCCCGCAACAGGTCATGGGGATTGGCGCACCCGGCGGCGAGTACAATTGCTAACGGGATGCTAAATACAGAAATATACCATTTCAT
>Ga0058869_1001218_pt1 | contig 14535 bp, 13 predicted proteins | sample TNRReaAaerobiRNA_FD_61086 | JGI IMG/M metagenome (GOLD analysis project Ga0058869, IMG submission 61086) | Wastewater treatment Type I Accumulibacter community from EBPR Bioreactor in Madison, WI, USA - TNR Reactor, Time I- 292min-Aaerobic_... | ecosystem: Engineered > Bioreactor > EBPR >...
GCGTTGGTTGGTTAGCCAGTTGCTGCTACCGATTAGTAAACATCACCCAGCCACGGCTAAAGTAATCGGCAAGGGTGATAACCAGCATAATTGCCAGCCACAAGATGCTGGCCCCGCCAAAAACCCACGTCAGTTTGCTGCTCCATTTCATGTGCATGAAATAGAGTACCACCAACATCATTTTGGTGAAGGCGATGGAAAGTGCGACGATGATATTCAGTCCCCCAATCCCTGTGGCATGATCCAGATCCAAGTAGGCAATCAGCACCGTGACAGCCAGCAGAACCATCAGCAGCAGGAAGATGGTGTAGTAGGTTTTTTTGGGTACAATATGGCCGGACATAGCGGTCTCTCTCGGTTCAGCGTGGTAAAGTTTCTTCGATATTGTTCGCGTCTTCTTGGCATCGGGGGAACCCCAATCTGGAAGCCATTCCATTTGTGCACAGCGTGCCGCGCATCAGTGATGGGGCGGCTGAATCAGATACAACAATGGATAGAGGAATATCCAGACGATATCCACAAAGTGCCAGTACAAGCCGGTGATCTCCACCGGGATGTTGTACTCTGGCGTGAAATCCCCCCGGTTTGCCCGCTTGATAATCCATGCCACCAAGCCAATGCCCACCACCATATGAAGCCCGTGAAGCCCTGTCATCACAAAGTAGAGGAACAGGAACATCTCGGCCCCGCCAGCATAAGCTGGGTTTTCAGTCCAGTGGAAATTGAACCCTGGGAAGAGTCCATCGTGCCATTTGTGCGAGTACTCGAAGGCTTTCACCCCAAGGAAGACCGCGCCAAGGATCATGGTGAGGATCAGGAAGTTCACCGTTGCCTTCCGCTTTCCTTCTTGGGCTGCATGAACGGCCATGGCCATTGTTAGCGAGCTAATCAGCAGCACGCCGGTATTCACGCCGCCAAGTATCCAATCAAGGTGGCCGCTGGCTGCCACCACTGCGTCGTGATGTTTCCAGCGGAGGAAGGTGTAGGCCAAGAACAAGCCGCCGAAGAACATCACTTCGGTGACCAAGAACGCCCACATTCCCAGCGAAGCAGATTCGTGCTGCTGGTTCAGATCATCGAACTGGTGAGCCAGCCCGTGGGGATGGCTATGACTGTGCGCCACGTTCTATTTCTCCTTTTTAGCGTGTTTTTAGCGTTTACCTTGTTGCAGTGCGGACTGGTAGGCTGCTTCGTCAGCCTCGGCATCATAAGCGTAGGCTTCCTCGGTGACAATCGGCGTTGCATCGAAATTGAAGGTTGGCGGCGGCGAGGCCGTTTCCCATTCCAACCCTTTTGCTCCCCAGGGATTTGGTCCAGCAATCGGGCCATATTTCAGCGACCAGAGCAGATAGAACACCGGCATTAAAAATCCAATCGCCAGCACGGAAGCCCCTGCGGTTGAGAGGATATTCAGCACCTGGTACTCAGGCGGATAGACGTGATAGCGGCGCGGCATCCCCAAGTAGCCAAGGATGAATTGCGGGAAGAATGTGAGGTTGAAGCCAACGTAAATCAGCATTGCCGAGAGTTTCCCCCAGAATTCGGGGTAGCCTCGCCCGGTCATTTTTGGCCACCAGTAGTGGATTCCACCCAAGTAAGCAATCACTGTGGAACCGACCATCACGTAGTGAAAGTGGGCAATAATGAAGTAGGTATCGGTGATGTGAACATCCAACCCCAGCGCGGCGCAGAACAGGCCGGTCAGCCCGCCGATTGCAAACAGCCCGATAAACGCCAACGCATAAAGCATCGGGGTTTCGTAGCTGATGGAGCCTTTGTAGAGCGTTGTTGTCCAGTTGAACACTTTCACTGCCGAGGGGATGGCCACGATAAAGCTCAGCAACGAGAAGATGATGCCAGCATACGCCGACTGGCCGCTAACGAACAGGTGGTGGCCCCAAACAAGGAATCCAAAGATGGCGATGGCCAAACTGCTGAACGCCACGAACGAGTAGCCAAACACCCGCCGCCGCGAGAACGCCGCGATCAGTTCGCTGATAACACCCATTGCCGGAAGGATCATGATGTACACTGCCGGATGGCTGTAGAACCAGAATAAGTGCTGGAACAGAACAGGATCGCCACCCAAATTGGGATTGAAGATGCCCACACCAAACACCCGTTCGGCGGCCAGCAGCACCACGGTAATGGCAATCACCGGAGTGCCAAGCAACATCACCAAGCTGGTGGCATACTGGGACCAAACGAACAGCGGCAGCCGCGACCACGTCATTCCGGGGGCACGCATCTTGTGGGTGGTGATCACAAAGTTCAAGCCCGTTGTGATGGAGCTAAACCCCATGATAAAAATCCCCAACCCTGTCAGGAAGACGTACGATTGCGAGTAGGTGGTGCTGTACGGTGTGTAGAATGTCCAACCGGTGTCAACGCCCCCCATCAGCATTGCAGACAGCGTCAGCAGACCGCCGATCATGTACAAATACCAGCTTAGCAGGTTGACTTTCGGGAACGCAAGGTCGCGCGCGCCAATCATAATCGGCAGCAGGAAGTTCCCAAGCACCGCAGGGATTGCGGGGATCAGGAACATGAAGACCATCACGATGCCGTGCGCGGTAAAAGCGCGGTTGTACATCTCGGCATCCAATTCCGGGCCGGGCGTTAGAAGCTCAATCCGAATAAGGGACGCGAAGACACCACCCAAGGCGAAGAAGATCGAGATGGAGATCAGATAGAGGATGGCAATCCGCTTGTGATCGCCAGTGAGCAACCATGACTTAATGCCTTCCTGAGCGTTCAGATACGTTACCTTCGGCATTTCAAAAACACCGTTGGCCGCACCGGGCATTGTGGTCGGGGCTGTTGTGGTTGATATTGTGCTTGCCGTTTCCATGGTTATCACTTACCAGTTGGTGTCAGTTCTGTGCGGTTGCGCCACTTCATTTCTGTGCCTTGATATAGGCGATAAGGCTCATCACATCCTCCTCCGAAATCTGCCCTTTGAAGTTCGGCATCACCGCCTGATAGCCCTTCACAATTTTTGCTGATGAGTTCAGGATTGATTCCCGCAGGTAGTCATCATCAGCTTTCACTTTTTCGCCGCTTTGCAGCTCCACTTCCGATCCAGGAACCCCGGCCAGTGCCGGGCCAAGCGCGCCAGAAGAACCCTGGTGGCAGGTCTGGCAGCCGTGCTGTGTAAAAACTCGCTCCCCTGCCTGTGCGGGCGTTTCGTCGCCGGCAGCTGCGGTTTGCCCTGCGGTTCCACTGCTGGCGCTGGTAAGCCAACGCTCATAATCGTTTGGCTCCATCACAATCACTTTCCCGATCATCAGCGAGTGCTGCATTCCGCAGTATTCGGCGCAGAAGATATGGTAGGTTCCGGCCTTTGTGGCGTTGAACCAAACGTTGGTATATCGCCCCGGAAGCACGTCGGCTTTGGTGCGGAAAGCGGGGAAGAAGAGGTCGTGCAGAACGTCCTCACTGGTGGCGGTCACTTTAATGTTCCGCCCTTTTGGGACGTGCAGTTCGTTCACCTCACGTTTTCCTTCCGGGCTTTGGAACTTCCACATCCACTGCTTTCCGGTGGCGAAGTATTCCACAGCATCGGCCGGCGGACGAACCTGCTCGAAGAAGATCGCGGTTGCCCAGCCGAAAATCACCAATGAGATTGCCAGCGGCACAACAATCCAGACCGCTTCCAGTTTATGGTCGGTGTCGGGAGGATTGCTTCGGTCGGCAACTTTTCCCCGCTTGTATTTCACAGCGAAGAAAAGAATGAGCGCGAAGATCAACAGGGTAAAAAATGCCGTCATCCCCCAGAGGAACAGGTAGAGCGCATCCACTTTATGAGCAATCGTGGATGCCTGTTGCGGCATTAAGGGAAGTTCCCACAGCATAATTTGGTGTATTAGTCAGTTGTCAGTTGCAAGAAGGAAATCCTTATTCGGCGTTCAGCGCGTCCCCCCAGCCTCCGCCTCAACTCCCTATCAGTTTTTCATCGTTGACCCGGCTTTCATTGCCCGTAGCAATGCTGGGTCATCTATTCTTGTTTTACGCTCGCGGCGCTTCAGGATCACAACCATTGTTGCTACCCCGATTGCCATCAAGATCGAGCCGCTTTGCAAGGCTTTCCGTATCGAGAAACCGTACTTGGCGGTCAAGGGATCGTACTCGAAACAAAGCCAGATCAATGGCTGGATCGGCTTGCCGATTTTCTCCTTTGCAGCATCGGCAAGGGTTCGCTGTAATTCGTTTGGTGCGAACTCCACGGTGTACTGGTAGCCGGCAACTTTCCCAGCGGGCGTTAGCACCATTATCCCCGCAGCGTGTGCGTATTGGCCTGAAGCTGAGTCGTACAGGTAGCGAAACCCGACCGAGTCGGCAACGCTCCGGATTGCAGCCTCATCTCCCGTCAAAAAATGCCAATTTGCTGCGGCTCCGGCACGTTCATATTCGGTCAGATACGCGCCCTTTTTCTCGGTTGCCAATGCAGGCGTTTCTTTTGGATCAATGCTGATTGTCAGCAAGTCAAAATCCACTCCTGGCTCTTCTTTCATCACCTTTAGCGATTTCACCAACCCGTTCAGCACCTGCGTGCAGAGCATTGGACATTGGTAATAGACCAGCGTAAGGATCACCGGACGTTTCCCCAGATACTCCCCCAATGCCACCGATTTGCCACTCTCATCACGGAACGTGAGATCGGGGCGAACCTGCGCGCCCAAGCGTTGATCAATGCTGACTTGCTTGGCATATTTATTCCCCGGCTGTGGTGGCGAGCCTTGTGCAATAGCACATCCGGCACCAACCACCAACAACAGCCAAAGAACCGCTATGCGTGACATCGTCTTCATGGTATCACCATCGTATCTGAAATAGCTTATCTGAACAGAGCATCTGTCCAGTTTTTGTGCCGATATACTTACCGCCCTCCGTTGCTCTCCCCAGGTTGATACGTTGCGCGACGCTTTGCCGCCGCAGCACTATCAACCGGAACCGAAGGAAGCCCCTGCGTGGCAACCTGCTCGATAGCCACGTCAATCGGAACACGGACTTTGTTGGTTCCTTTATCTACCCAACTGTAGCTGTTCAGCAAGGAATCTTCGTGGCTGTGCATTGCCTTCAGATCGGCCACAGGGTGCGATTGCAGGCGTGGTTCGGTCATGGCACGGGCGGTGTCGTACACCGGCGTGCGAGCCACATCGGCTTTTGCTGCACGCATCTCCAGAAGCTCCATCATCCCCCACATCAACACCATCACAACCAAGATACCCGCAAAGAGAATTGCCATATACTTGGCAACCGGTTTCACCTCAATATCGGACGACTCATAGAGGCGTTCCGGCGTAGAGTGTTTGCGATGATCAGCCATGGATTCCCTCCTTTACGGTTGGTGAGTCGCCAAAGTATGCGCTGTCGGCAGCGTCGGCATTTCCGATACGATGCCATGCGTCCTGCAACCGGGGATCCCACACGGTCATTAATGTTTTTCCTTGCAGCTGTTGGCAGTAGTAGGCCATCCAGATTCCGCCAACGGCCAACGGTGCAGCAATATCCAACCAATGGAAGCTAAACGTTGAGCGAAGGTGTGCCGGGGCAATCAACCAGTACAGATCCATGAACCGCATGGCCAACATCCAGATAGCCACAGCGCTTAGGATTTGTGGGTTCCGTTTGGCTTTCTTCGATAGCAAGATTGCCCAGGGTAACGCAAAGTGCAGGAACACCAACCCCCAGCCGATTGTCCCCCATTCATTGGCCATCCGAACAGCATACCACGGCGTTTCTTCGGCCACGTTGCCGGACCAGATGATGATGAATTGCGAGAAAGAAATGTAGGCCCAGAACATCGTCAGGGTGAACAGCAGGGTTCCCATGTCATGGAAGATGCGGGGAACAAGGAAATCACTGAGTGGGCGGTTTCCACGGAATTTCACCAACAACCAGATGGTGACTGCCAGCCCCGAAAGCGCGCCACCGCTAACAAACAAGATGCCGTAAATGGTGCTGAACCAGTGTGGTTCTAACGACATCATCCAATCCACAGCGGCAAACGTTCCGCTCAGGATAATCAGCAGCAACGTCACTGCGCTCAATTTCTGAATTCTCCCAAGTTTGCTTGGGTCGCGGTTCTCCTCAATCTGGCGGTTCAGCTTCATCAGGTAGAAGCCCAACCCAGACCACAGCACGAAATAGAACACCAATCGAATGATGAAGAACGTTTCGTTCAGGTAGGGGGCTTTTTGGTGAAGGATATGATCCTTCGCCACCACATCCGTATGCGTCCACTCGTACAAGGTGTGCATACCAAAAATGATCGGCACAAACAGCACCAACATCAGCGGCAGCGTTCGCACACCGGCTTCAAGGAAGCGGCGAATAGTGAAACCCCACGCGCCCGAGACGACGTTGTGCAAGGCGTACAGGGAGAACATTCCAATCGACACAATCACCCAGTAGATGTAGCCCAACAAGTAGGAGCGGTAGAATTGGTCGGAATCGGAAATCGCACCAACCACCAGCAAGGCAACCCCAACCACTGCCACAGCGATTGCTTTTTTCTGCAAGCCGCTGATTTTGGGTTGAACGTTCTCGTCGTTGACTATTGTGTTGAAATTACGGGCCATATTACTTCTTTCCCTCCAGTCCCCCCCGCTGTTGGGGGGTTAATTGGGAGGCATCCATGTTTTGGCTGAGTTGCAATGCCTTGATGTAGGCAGCGATTGCCCAACGATCGTTCACCGGCACGCGCGATGCGTAGCTGTACATCACCCCAAAGCCGTTGGTAATAACGCTGAACACATATCCCGGCGGGGCAGTCCGCAACCGTTCGTCGTGGAAGGAGGGGGGGGCCTTAAAACCGCGCTGAACAATCATCCCTTTTCCATCCCCCAATTTGCCGTGGCAGGGTGAGCAGAACACATTGAACTGCTCGTGGCCACGCGCCAGCACTTCGCGGGTGACAGGCATCGGGAACGTCCATGACAGATCACTGGTTGCCCATTGGGAAGGAACTGCTGCTGCTCCACTATCGCCAGGTTTTGCCGCGCCGGCTGGGGCTTTTCCGGTGTAGAGTTGGTCATCTAACTTCATGTGGCCGCGTGCAACGGTTCCGGCGATTGGCTGGCGTGCGCCAAATCCATCGCTGAAGAAATCGCTTTTTGCAAGTGGCTTCACTTTTGGCTGGTCGTACATCTCCTGGCAGCCTGTGGCAATCACGGCCAGCAACAGAAGTGGTAGAAGGTGTCGCATGGTTGCGTTCATTAGTGGGGCACCTCCGCAAGGTTTTCTGGCTTCAAGGATTCCAAAAATTCCCACGTCCGTTGGCGATTGAACTTCGGGTCGGTTGCTTCAATCGCAAGGAAGTAGCGATCGGTGCTGGCGCGGTCGAAGCCTTGCACGTTAAAGACCGGATGGTAGGGGGTTGGGAGTTTATTCAGAATAATCATTCCGAACACCGCCGTCAGTGCCGAGAAGAGCACTGTTGTTTCGAAGGTAACAGGGATAAACGACGGGATGCTAAACATGGGCCGCCCGCCGATGTTCATTGGGTAGTAGATTACTGATGCCCAATACTGCAACCCCATTCCGAACACTGCGCCGGTTAATCCCCCGCAGAAGACCCCCCAGGGTAGCTTGGTTTTGAACCCGATAGCCTCGGCGATTCCTTCCACCGGAACGGGTGAGTAAGCATCCATCTGGCGGTATCCCGCGTTGCTTGCCCGCTGCGTCGCATCAAGCAACGCTTCGCCGGTAGCGAACTCCGCCATCAGCCCGTAGATCGGGGGTTGTGTTGCTGGCTCCATGATGAATTCAGTAGTCAGTTATCTGTCAGTAAGTCTTGCATTGCTTCTTCCCCTCATTATCACCGCTGTGTCATCTTCTGCGTTGGCGGCTGTGTTAGTGATGCCCGTGCTTGGCGTGCTCGATGTGAACAAGCTCGCGCACTTCCGAAACAGCAATCACCGGCAGGAATCGAATGAACAGGAAGAAGAGCGTTAGGAACAAGCCCATCGTCCCGATGTACGTTGCCCAGTCGAAGAACGTTGGGTTGTAGTAGCCCCAAGCGGAGGGGACAAAATCCCGATGAAGACTGATAGCGATAATCACGTAACGCTCCAGCCACATACCAACATTCACGACGATGGAGATGCACCACAGCCAGACCGTGTGGGTTCGGAATTTCCGCATCCAAAGAAGCTGCGGAACCACGCCGTTGCAGAAGATCAAGGCCCAATAGGCCGGGGCGTAGGGGCCGGTCATCCGGTTCCAGATCATGTACTTCTCATATTCCGCCCCGCTGTACCATCCCATGAACGCTTCTTGCGAGTAGCCATAGACCACAATTAACCCTGTGGCCAACATCACCTTTGCCATGTTGTTCAGGTGGCGTGGGGTGATGTAATCTTCCAGCCCGTAGTATTTCCGAAGCGGGATGCCCAGCGTCAGCACCATTGCAAACCCGCTGAAAATTGCACCAGCAACGAAGTACGGCGGGAAGATCGTGGCGTGCCAGCCAGGAATCTGCGACACGGCAAAGTCAAAGCTAACCACTGTGTGAACCGACAACACCAACGGCGTTGACAATCCAGCAAGGATCATGTAGATGGTGGTGTATCGCTTCCAGTGAATCGCCGAACCACGCCACCCCAACGACAACGCACCGTAGATCATCTGCTTCCCCCGCGTGGTTGCGCGGTCGCGCAGCGAAGCAAGATCAGGAATAAGCCCAACGAACCAGAACAGCAACGACACCGTGCCGTAGGTGGAAACCGCAAACACGTCCCACAACAGCGGCGAACGGAACTGCGGCAGCAACGCCATAGTGTTCGGATAGTAGGGGAGCAACCAGTAGAACAACTGCGGGCGGCCTAAGTGAAGGATTGGGAACATCCCAGCGCAGGCCACTGCGAACAGCGTCATTGCCTCAGCAAAGCGGTTGATGGAGGTTCGCCAATCTTGGCGCAGCAGCAGAAGGATGGCCGAGATCAGCGTACCGGCATGGCCGATACCGATCCACCAAACGAAGTTGACAATATCGAAGCCCCAAGCAACCGGGACGTTGATACCCCAGATCCCGATACCATCCACAAACAGCACGGTGACTGCATACAGGAAAAGCATCAGCAACATGAAGGCGATGCCGAAACCGACAACCCAGCCTTTGGTGACCCCTTTACGGAGCACTAAGCCGCTGATCTTCTCGGTGACGGACTCGAAGTCCTTTGCCCCCTTTCCTAAAACAGGGAAGTTGGTTTGATCCAGCGTAGCGGGGACTTCGTTGACCGTCACAAGCTGTGCGCCCCGTTGCGTCGGCAGTGTTGTTGGTTCTGTCTGGGTATCGTTAAGCATGGCTGTTCTCGGTCTTCACAGGCTCGGCCAGTTCAGGATTCGGGTTACGGATGCTTGCCAGATAACTGGTGCGTGGCTCGGTGTTTAATTCTTCCAGCATTCGGTAGTTCAGCTTCGATTTCTTAGCCTCAACCACCCGACTTTTTGGGTCGTTCAGATTACCGAAGGTGATAGCACCCGTTGGGCAAGCGATTTCGCACGCGGTCTTGATCTCACCGTCGTAGATTTCGCGCCCTTCACGCTTAGCATCAATACGGGCATGGTTAATCCGCTGCACGCAGTAGGTGCACTTCTCCATCACGCCTCGGTTCCGCACCGTCACGTCTGGATTGCGCCCCAATTTCACCACTGGAGTCTTTTCGTCGGAGTATTGGAAGAAGTTAAAGCGGCGAACTTTGTATGGGCAGTTGTTGGAGCAATACTTGGTGCCGACGCAGCGATTATACACCATGTCGTTCAGCCCTTCGTCGCTGTGGACGGTGGCCCCCACAGGACACACCACCTCGCACGAGGCACGCTCGCACTGCATACATGGCACAGGCTGGTAGTGAACCATCGGGTTATCCAGCCCTCCTTCGTAGTAGCGATCCACACGAATCCAGTGCATCTCGCGCCCCATGAACACTTGATCCTTTCCAACCACTGGAATGTTGTTTTCGGCTTGGCAGGCTATCGTGCAGACGTTGCAGCCGATGCAGGCGGTAAGATCAATTGCCATTCCCCAGGCATAGCCTCGGTACTCGTATGGTGTGTAAAGTGAGATTGGATCCTTGACGTGCTCCATCTCCTTCACAAAATCGGGCTGCTTCTGGAACTGATCGCTGGTTCCGTAGCGGTACATATTCCGCCCTTCGATGCTGGCGTGATCCTGCGTGGTCACTAACTGGTAGAACTCACCCGTCTTCCGCAGCTCCAACCCAAGCCCAAACCATGGGGCATTGGAGGTACGCAGCTTGTAGGCATTGAATCCCTGGTTGGTTCCAACACGCCCAGCGCGCTCGCGGCCATAGCCCAAGTACACCGTCACGCTTTTATCGGGATGCCCAGGCAGCACCCACACCGGACCGGTAACAAGCCGCCCCTGGTAGGCCAGGTCAACAACGTCAAAGCTTTTCAGTCCCTGCTCCTCGGCAGTTTTTGGGCTGATCAGCACGGCATTGTCCCACGTCAGCAGGCTTAGCGGTTTTGGAAGCTCCTGCAACCAGCCATTGTTTGCATACTGGCCGTCGCGGATGTTGGGGTCGGGCCGGAAATTCAGCTCCATCCCAGCCGCCGGATACGGAGTTGGCGGAGGAATCTGTACTGACCCGTTCCCAGAAATTGTTGTTGGTGCTGGCGCAGCGGCGGTTGGCGTGGGGACAGCCGGCGCAGGATTTGGTGCAGCCGCCGCTGTGGTGTCCGCCGTCGCGGGTGCGGGTGCTCCCGATGCAGCTGGCGCAGCGGCTGGCGCGGCGGCCAGTTTCATCATATCTGGTTTCACCAAGCCATCGTTCAGCACCATCTGCCAGCTTTTCTCGAAGTCCCCAATCAGCCGTTCTTTCCAGTAGTTGCGGACGATTTCGTAGCCGTTGGGGCTGGCATCCATCATGATTGCCAGCAGCTCATGAGTTGACTTGGAGTCGTACAGCGGCGCAATCAGTGGTTGGACAATCGTGATGGTTCCGTCGAAGGCACAAGCATCGCCCCATGATTCCAACGCGTGCGACATCGGCAAATGCCAGTGTGATAGCCACGAGGTCTCATCCTGGTACAACCCCAGATGAACCCGTAACCCAACCTTCTCCAACTTTTTAGCGAAGTCAAGGTCGGCAGGGGCATCATACACGGGGTTGCCACCGATCATCACTACAACCCCAACGTTGCCAGCTTCCATATCGGCAGCAAGTTGGCGTAGCGCAGCAAGCTGATCCCCCTGGACGTTTTCGACAGGCTCGATGTAATTGACGGTGGTTCCAACGTTCCCCAATGCCTGATTCATGGCGTGGGCAACCACATGGACAGCCGCCGGTTGCGATTCGCCAGCAATCACAATGCTGGATCCGCGATTGGCCTGCAGATCTTTCACTACTGCGTCAATCCACTTCTGCCATTCCGGTTTCCCGTTGGTTGCTCCGGCACCGGCAACGCCAAGTTTGCTTGCGATAATCCGTGCAACGCTTTCAATTTCGCTAGCCAGTATGGCCACGCGGTGGTCAGCTTTTGCACCGGTCAGTGTTGGCGAGCTTTCGGCAACGTACAAGCGGTTCATTGGGTCGCCCGGCTTGCGGACGCGGCGGCCATTGGCAAAGTGGCGTGCGTAGCGGACGCTTCCTGGCATCGCAGCTAAGAAGTCTCCATCTAACGAAAGGATAACTTTTGCTTTGCCGAAACTGTAGTTGGCGGCGGCATCACGCCCCAGCGCGGCGCGTAGCCCAGCGCGGGTGTTGTGCTGGCCGGCGGCATCATACTGAATCCATTTGGCTTGCGGGTATTGGGCCATCAGTTGGCTTATCTGCTGACCCAATGTTGGCGATGCAGTGGTTTCGCTCAGGATGCGTAGCCCCGCGCCCCCTTTTGCTTTCTGGATTCCCAGTTTCGCCGAAAATTCATCGGTGAATGATTTCCAGGTGGAGATTTCACCACGGTTCATCACCGCTTGCGAGCGGTCTGGATCGTACATCCGAAGAATTTCCGCCTGGGTGAAGGCATCGGTTGCCCCCAAGCTGGCTGGGTGATCCGGATTGCCCTCAATTTTTGTTGGGCGGCCAAGATGGCTTTCCACCAGAACACCGGTGGCGTATCCGCCAACGGTCAGCGCGGTGGCGTAGTAGAGCGGCTTGCCTGGGACGACTTGCTCCGGTGCTTTCACAAACGGAACAATCTTCTCATCCGGCTGCTTAAAGCAGGCACTAACCCCTGCCAACGCGACCGAGGCCCCCATCACTTTCAGGAAGCTACGGCGGGTAACGGGATCCAGCATCTGGTCCGCGCCGGACGGGAACTCATACTTGATGTGCTCTTGGAATTCCTTGGTGTCGGCTAATTGTTCAAGGCTTTTCCAATACTGTGGGCCGCGATGTTTCGTCAGTTTCTCGCGGATTTCGGCAAGGTCAACCGTAGATTTTTTCCCGACAGCCGTGTGGTCGTCCGTGTGGTCATCTGCCGCTGGCATCTGATCTCCGGCATTAAGGACCGGCAAGGAGAGTCCGTTGAACTCGTGGTTATGTTCGGCGCTCATGGGCTGGTGTTGCTGGAAATTTGCGTGGTCAGCATCAGCAGGGTTAATTCCGTTGTGATGCGTTGAACCGGTCTTCAGTTATCGGTGGCAGATGGAGCAGTTGGTCAGTTGATGTACGTTCACATTGTACTCTTTCACCAACTTTTTCCCCATTTCAATTTGGTCTTCGCCTGCGGGCAGTTTCCAATTCATGTCGAAAACGTGTTCGCGTGGGCGCAGATATTGCTCTGGGTTACGGTGGCAGTTCAAGCACCAATCCATCTGAAGGGTGTTGGTTTTCCACAGCAACGGCATCTTATCAACTTGGCCGTGGCAGGTCGCGCAGCCGACCCCTTTGGCAACGTGGATGCTGTGGTTGAAGTACACGAAGTCGGGAAGATCATGCACACGGGTCCACTCCAACGGCTTACCACTGCGGAAGCTGGCGCGAACCGGCTCAAGCATTGGGGCATCGGGAAGCACCTGCGAGTGGCAGGTCATGCAGGTTTCGGTAGGAGGGATCCCAGCGAAGTTCGATTCCGTGACCGATGTGTGGCAGTAGCGGCAATCAATGCCGTTCTGCCCCACGTGGCGGGCATGGCTGAAGGGGACCGGTTGTTCACGAGCAACGTGGACGTTTGTGAAATAGTCCGAACGGTTGTACGCGAACAGGAAGAACACTGCGCCGATAGCTATTCCACCCACGACAAGGATAGAAAGCCGGGCCATCATGTTGCTGCTGCGATGGAAGATCTGCGACATCGTGCTTACATGCAGTTGTTGATTGCGACGGTTCTGAACACCGAACAGAGCCAGAGATTCTCCTGCTCAAGATCAATGACCAACCACCCCGCTTTTTAGCGGGGGCGATTATACAAAGGCTGGTTATTCTGAATCCTGACGCAGGTCATGTTTTTGAGATCATCAGCCCCTAACTTAGCGGTTGCCCGCCCTCTGCCGCTGATGATGATGGTAGGAATGGGGCGCAAGATTACAACATCTTCATGTTGTTTTGCAAGCAATAAGTTCTCTTCTCCGTAAAAAAATCCTTGTCAAGCCCAATCTTCTCGGGAAAATCACCGATTTTGATCGCGCTGCAAGGCCACGATAACTCTGCAACAATCACCAATTCCAGCAAACAACAAGCATGAGCAACACCGAAACGGCTCCAACATCCGGCGTAACCTACTGGGACTACATTCAACTAGACCAGCTTCTTTCGCTGCAATCCCCACGCACCACCGCCCACGATGAACCGCTGTTCATTATGGTCCACCAAACCTTCGAGCTGTGGTTCCGGCTGGCTATCTACGAGCTACGAGGTGCCATTGCGGCCTTGGAGTCGGGAAATATCCAGCAGGGGATTGCGTTGCTGAAGCGTGTGGGGGTGATACTCCGCACCGCCCACGCCGGGTTCGACCCGCTAATGACCATGACCCAGAATGGATATGCCGAATTCCGCGACGCGCTTCGCCCAGCAAGCGGATTCCAGTCGTCGCAGTTCCGGGTGATGGAGATTCTTCTGGGAATCCGCCAAGTCCCGTCGGCTGATGATTCCGCAAAGGAGCAATTCCACTGGGAAGTGGTTGCCGCCCAAGCAGGCGAAACATTCGTCAACTTCATGGCGCGGTATCAGCAGGAGCTGCAGGCCATCTACGACCAAGCACGCAGCAACAACCTCCGCACGCTGATGCTACGGCTAACCGAGGAAGGAACCAGCAAAACAGGGGTTGATGCCTATCGCTATTTAGGATCCCACCGCTCCGAACTACCAGAACTTGCAGCGCTTGCCGATGCCGGACGCGACCTTCAGACCGCACTGCTTGATTTCCGCCTAAGCCACCACAAAGTAACGGTGTTCACCATTGGCGATGCAGCCGGAACCAGCGATGCACACACGCCAGTCCATTCAAGCTGCGCCGGATACCTGCTGAACGTCATCAAGGAGCAATCAACAATTTTCCCGGAACTGGAAGCAGGGATGTAAACACAAAACTTCATCATCCCCACGCCAGTTTATCAAGAACGAC
>Ga0058869_1090221_pt1 | contig 14279 bp, 14 predicted proteins | sample TNRReaAaerobiRNA_FD_61086 | JGI IMG/M metagenome (GOLD analysis project Ga0058869, IMG submission 61086) | Wastewater treatment Type I Accumulibacter community from EBPR Bioreactor in Madison, WI, USA - TNR Reactor, Time I- 292min-Aaerobic_... | ecosystem: Engineered > Bioreactor > EBPR >...
GGGGCTGGACAACTTCGCCACCGGCCACCAGCGCAACCTGGACGAAGTACAGCACCTCGTCACGCGGGCGCAGTGGGCGCCCTTCAGCTCCATCGAGGGCGACATCTGCAGCCTGGCCGATTCAGGCAAGGCGCAACCCCTGCTGGGCACGCGCCCACGCACCGGCTGGCCGAAGGCGTGGCGGAGGCGATGCCGCGGTATGTGGGGGCGGCAATAAGAAAGCGCTCTGAAATGGATGTTCCAGAAAAACCTGGCGCCAATTCAGTACCACCCGCCGAGTGGTGGCTGAACCTGCAGAAATGGGGGCAGACCCCATTACAAAACGATGAGAACGGTTGTAATATAATCAAGAACAAGTGTTCTCATTATTGGTGCGATATGGAAGCCACAGCCGCTGTCTTGTTTGGCAAAACGCGTCAGGCCGTACTGGCGCTACTCTTTGAACAGCCCGAGCAAGCCTGTTACCTGCGTGAAATCGCCAGGCAAACCGGGGTCAGTCCCGGCGCCCTGCAACACGAACTGGGGCAGCTACAAAAAGCAGATCTGGTCGAACGCATCCAGGATGGCAACCGGGTCACCTACCGGGCTAACACGGCGCATCCTGTCTTTGCCGAACTGCAATCCATCGTCCGCAAAACCTGCGGCCTGCCGGCCCAAATCAAGGCCGCGCTCCAGCCATTAGCCGAGCAAATCGGCTTTGCCGCGCTCTATGGCTCCTTGGCCAAAGGCGTCAATCACGCCCGCAGCGATGTCGACCTCCTGATCGTTGGCGACCTCAACCTCCAACAGGCGCTGGCCGCCATCGTACCGGTTGAGGCGCGCATCGGCCGAGAAATCAGCGTCCGTATTTACAGCGCAGAAGACTTCCGCACACGCCGCGAACAAGGCGAACACTTCATCACCAACGTGATGAGCGGCCCGCTCACCCCCCTGATCGGAAACCCCGGTGACGCTTGAAAATCTCATCGGCAAAGGGCTCCAGCGCGAACCCGCAAGCGCGGAAGAAATCCACCGCTTTCTGGCCAGGATCACCACCAGGTTAGCGGATGCCCAACAAGACACCATCAGCCTCGACAGCCGATTCGACCTGGCTTATGAGGCGCTGCTGCAAATCGGCCTTGCCGCCTTGCGCGCCAACAATCTGCGACCGGACTCCCGGGGCGGCCACCACATTCTTGCGCTGCAAACCCTCAACACCAGCATCGGCTACCCGCGCGAAAAGCTCAGGCTGCTGGACGAATATCGGCGCCAGCGCGCGATCGGCCTATACGACGGCTCGTTTGAGCCAACCCAGGCCGAATTCGATCAACTGCTTGCAACAACAATAGAACTCAAGGCACACCTCGAAGCCTGGCTGAACAAACACCTCCCGGAGTTGACATGAACAAGCAACCGTCAGCTTCCATCCCTGTTCGACAAACCCGGTCTACAACCCGCCTCCGTCATCGCGAGGCGCGGCGAAAATTATTGGCATTATTTGTTGGGAATCCAGTTGGTAGGCCAGCGTGGCCCGTCGCGTCGCAGCACCTGGTTGCACTGGGCGTGCCCGCCGCCCTTCAACTGCCTGCAGGCATGAGCCGCATGCGCATCCGCAAGGTCTTGCAGGATTGCCCGACAAGCCTCATTCCCGTCACGCAATACGATCTGCATCGCCAACCCACCATGAACACCCCCTACACAGCCTGTTGTGGTCAACGCGCAAAAGCACCCAAAAAATCGCTGGTCGCCGGCTTCATCGGCAGCAAGCTGCTCGAAACGCTGCTCAAGCGGGACCATCAAGTGGTGGGGCTGGACAACTTCGCCACCGGCCACCAGCGCCACCTGGACGAAGTGCAGCGCCTCGTCACGCCGGCGCAGTGGGCGCGCTTCAGCTTCATCGAGGGCGACATTCGCAGCCTGGCCGACTGCCAGGGTGTCGACTACGTGCTGCACCAGGCCGCGCTCGGCAGCGTGCCGCGCAGCCTCGAAGACCCGATCACCACCAACGGCACCAACATCGACGGCTTCCTCAACATGCTGGTCGCCGCGCGCGATGCCGGCGTGCAGAGCTTCACCTACGCTGCCAGCAGCAGCACCTACGGCGCCCACCCCGGCCTGCCCAAGGTCGGAAACACCATCGACAAGCCGCTCAGCCCCTACCCCGTCACCACGTACGTCAACGAACTATACGCCGACGTGTTTGCCCGCAGCTACGGCTTCGCCACCATTGGCCTGCGCTACTTCAACATCTTCGGCCCGCGGCAAGACCCCGAAGGCGCCTATGCCGCCGTGGCGCCCAAATGGACGGCGGCGCTGCTCAAGGGCGATGCGGCCTACGTCAACGGCGACGGCGAAACCAGCCGCGACTTCTGCTACATCGCCAACGCCGTGCAGGCCCACCTTCTGGCCGCCACCAGCGCACACGCCGAGGCGCGCAACCAGGTTTACAACGTAGCCGTCGGCGACCGCACCACGCTCAACACCGCGTTCGGCCTGCTGCGCGACAACCTGGCCGCCCACGGCGTCAAATCCACCGAGCAACCCGTGCACCGCGACTTCCGCCCCCGGCGACGTGCGCCACAGCGAGGCCGACATCGGCAAGGCGGAACGTCTGCTGGGCTACGCGCCGACGCAGCGGTTGGCTGAGGGCCTAGCAGAGGTGATGGCTTCCAAGAACGCTTTTTTCCTGCAAGTTAGTAATCGCATCGCCCTATCATGAAACAAGCAGTTCAGCTCGGCACACTGTCAGCAGCAGGTATTGGCGTAGCTTTCCTATTCCACTGGTATGTGCTCATCCAATTGGGGCCTGGGATGGAGACCGACGCACTATTTGCCGGCACGACGCTTCCTCAGCTGGTATTGGCGGTGATTAGCGGGTCGCTCATGCATGTTTTGGTACCACTGCTAGCTGGTGAAGATGAAGAACGTCTTCGCCACGATGCGTGGGGATTTCTTGTTCTTGTCGGTGGCTTGTTTGGCTTGCTGGCTACAGGGCTTTATTTGGCTGCTCCATGGTGGGTGCCGCTTACCGTACCGGGCTTTGACGAAGCCGGGAAGGCATTGACCGTCGAACTCACTAGAATCCAACTGATCGGAATGGTGTTTACGGCCGTTAATGGTGTGCAATGGGCCGCCTATCATGCACGTCAGCAGTTTTTATGGGCAGAGTTCTCACCGATTTTGGCCAGTGTCTTTTCTTTGTTGCTATTGATTTGGGCGCTACCTCGTTTTGGTGTAATATCTGCTGCATGGATCATCACCATGCGCATGGGGCTACAAACTTTGCTGCTCGCACCTGGAATGGGTCCTCTGATTCGGCCCAATCTGAAAAATGCGGCCATACAACAAGCTTGGCAGCGCTTAAAACCCCTGCTTTGGGGAACGGCCTACTACAAGACGGACCCACTTATCGATCGTTTTTTGCTTTCAACAGCTAGTAGCGGAACCTTGTCCTTGTATTACCTCGCACAGCAGATCTACGCCGCGGTCAGTCAAGTGCTCAACAAGGCGATTGCAGCACCATTGGTACCACACCTGAGTAAACTACATAAGGCGGGAAATATAGAAGAGTTTCGTCGCGCCTATCGTGAGAAATTGCTATTGGTGGGTTTGTTCTGCATCGTGGGCTTGCTTGTTGTTGGGCTGCTGGGACAAATAATTCTTACCCTTTTGGTAGGGTATGAAAATTTCAGCGCAAGCTCGGTAACAGAGTTGTGGTGGATCATGATTTGGCTTGGTGGGGTATTTGTTGGTGGTGCTATGGGGGCTGTTTCATCATCATCATTTTATGCATCAGGTGATACAACTACACCAACTCGAATTGGCATTTATACTTATACGATTTATATACCGGCTAAGTTTGTGTTTTTTTATTATTTCGGAATTTTAGGGCTTGCACTTACGACTAGCGCATTCTTCTTAGTTAATCTTCTTCTGCAAATTTATTTCATCAAGAAAAAACTTTTTTTACTTTCGGATTCGGATTATTTATGATAAACGAAGACTTTTCCAAAAAAAGAAAACTACAGGATATCGCTAGATGGTATGTGACATGTTTCGTTGAGAATTTTGCAAAGAGTTTGCCAAAAGGAAGCTTAGTATTGGATGCCGGCGCGGGTGAAAGTGTTTACAAGAAATTCTTTGCTCAATGTAACTACAAAGCGATTGATCTGGCCGTGGGGGAGAGTCGCTGGAATTATTCCAACCTCGATTATGTTGGCCCCCTGCATGAGATGCCCATCGAGGATGAGAAGTTTGATGCGGTGCTGTGCACTCAGGTGCTTGAACATCTAGAGTGGCCGCGAGAAAGTGCCAGGGAAATGTATCGTGTCCTAAAGGCTGGCGGAAAGTTATACATGACCGTGCCAATGGCACAAAACGAACATCAAATTCCCTACGATTTCTTTAGATACACATCCTATGGTATTCAATCAATATGCAGCCATGCGGGTTTTCGGGAAGTTGAAATCACTCCGTTTGGTGGGCTTTGGGTACGTTGGGCTTACGAACTGCCAAGGGGTCTGTCAATTATTCCGTCATCTGGACTCCGCAGTAACAGCCCCAACATCCTCGGAATACTGCTGCTCCCCATTAAATTTCTTGCAATAGGGATCGTGCGTCTGCTTCAAACGATGTTCTTATTTTGCGATCGGTTTGATACTGATAAGAATGACCCTTTTGGTTGGGCATGCGTGGCAACAAAATGATTGTCTTGCCCACGCTTGAAGATGTCCCTTGCCCATTGGGTTGTACCGAGAGTGACGAAACCGTGCTCACGGGACACGATCTGTTACACGCACTGCCTGGTGAATTCACAGTCGTCAAATGCTGCACCTGTGAGCTCATGCGCACCAATCCGCGGCCTACCTCCGACACCATTGGCTTTTATTACCCTGACGATTATGGCCCTTACCTCGGCACACAGGTCCGGAAGACCAAGCCGATATCGGACATCAAGAAACTGCTCAAGCCTTTTGCTATGCGAATTTTCAACACCAAGACGCAAGAGTTGCCAACCATGGCGCCCAAAAAGATGCTTGAAATTGGCTGCGCTTCCGGTGCATTTTTACACCAAATGGCGGGTCAAGGCTGGCATGTTGAGGGCATAGAGTTCTCCGAAAAGGCTGCGCAGGCTGCAAGCCAACTCGGTTACAAAGTGCATACCGGGTCACTTGAAAGCGCCCCTGCTCCTGCGAATCCAATTGATCTGATTGTTGGTTGGATGGTGTTAGAACATGTACACGATCCGATTGGCTGCCTTAAAAGGCTGAATGAATGGGCGAGTCCAGATGCATGGCTTGTACTATCGGTACCGAACGCCAACTCAAAGTCGTTTCGATTTTTCAAAGAGAAGTGGTATGACCTGCACTTGCCAAACCATCTTTACCATTTCACCCCCCAAGCGTTAGAAAAAGTTTTGCAGGCGGGGGGGTGGTCGCTTGTGAAGGTGCACCACCAGCGATCAATAGCAAACCTGATTGCCAGCACAGCTTACGTTGCAGAAAGCAAAGGCTGGCATAAGCTAGGTGTGTGGCTGCGAAAATTTGCTTGGCCGGGCGGCATTTGGTTTTACATTTGCTTTCCAATTGCATGGGTGTTTGCTCTTTTTGGTCAAACGGGGCGCATAACCGTGTGGGCAAGAAAGAAATAAGCCCATGGTTTCGCCAGAAAAAGAACTTGATTCGATAGTGCCAATTGAAATGGTATCCATGCGCATATCCATTGCAATGGCGACCTACAATGGCGAAAATTTCCTGCAGAGACAGCTTGATAGCTTCCTTTCGCAGACGCGGCAGCCCGATGAACTGGTGGTATGCGACGACGGTTCATCGGACGACACGCTCGGTATCCTGGAGCACTTTCGTCAGGTAGCGCCGTTTGCTGTCCGGATTTATCGGAATCAGGTCAACCTCGGCTTTACCAAGAATTTCGAACAGGCACTGACGAAGTGTTCGGGAGACCTGATATTCTTTTCGGATCAGGACGACATCTGGTTCCCAGACAAGGTCGCGTTTGTCGTAAAAATCTTCCTGGCAAATCCGGACAAGCTTCTCGTCATCCACGATGGCAGGCAAGTGGATGGGCATTTGGTCGCACATGGTGTGACCAAATTCAGCCAGGTAACTGCCGCATACGGCTCACCGAATTCCGTTGTGATGGGAGCGCTGACAGCGGTGAAAAAGGAATTGCTTTCGTGTTCACTCCCAGTACCGGATGGAATGGTTGGCCATGACGTGTGGTTGCACAACATCGCGGCGCTTCTCGATTCGCGGCTTGTGATTGATAAAGAGCTTCAGCTGATCGTGAGGCATGGCGCAAATACCTCAGGTTGGATCGGCAGTTCGGTCAGGAAAATCAACAAATTAGACTTATGGAAATTCGAGCTTAAGACAACTCCTGCAACCAGCTACGGGGATCGAATTTTAATGAACGAGGCCAGCCAGATACGACTTAACAAGATACTCGATGGAGATAACAGTTATTCCCGCAAGATAGTGGAAAAAAGCCTGAGTCATCTGCGCAACGAGAGGGAGGTGCTTCGATACAGGGATCGCCTGGTAAAGAGTAACTGGTTCAAGCAGAAGGCCATGTGTCTTTGCATGTGGTTTCGTGGTGACTATCAGTATTTCAATGGTGTCAGGAGTTTCATGAGGGATCTCGTAAGGTGATTTTGGCTATCCCGAAAACTCGCGTGATGCTGGTGACCAACCAACTGCAGGCGGCGCCTGCCGGGGGACGGGAACTTCTCTGCAAATTGAACCACGACGCCCTCAAGGAGATCTTTGGTGATCGCCTGGTGGTCGTACAGTTGCCACGGCAACAGCTGCGCGGAATTAAGTCGATTATCGGTGCATTCAATGGCCACATCGACGGGGTGAGCGGAGCTTCGATCCAGCATGTGCTCCAGACGATTGAAAGGGAAGGAGTCGGCAGGGTGTTCGTCGATGGGTCCAATCTCGGCGAATTTGTCAAAGCCGCGAAACGCCGGTTCGCGACAGTGGAGGTCTCGACCTTCTTCCATAACGTGGAGGCTCGCTTCTTCTTGGGTTCGTTGAATCAGACCCGATCATTGCGGGCCCTGGCGGTGCTCGCAGTCAACTACCTTGCGGAGCGAAAATCAGTACGCTACAGCGACAAGATCATCTGCTTGAGCGAGCGGGATAGTCGCATGCTTCGAAAGCTCTACGGGCGCGCGGCGAGTTATGTTTCGCCGATGGCGCTACAGGACAAGCTTCCGTCCGATCTGGATTTCTCCGCACGTAGGAAAGGGGAAAAGTTCATCCTTTTTGTTGGAGGTGTGTTCTATGCGAACCGCGTAGGGATTGCTTGGTTCGTGGAGCATGTGGTGCCGCGCATAGGCATCAAGACTTGCATCGTCGGCAAGGGTTTTGAAGATCTAAAGGATGATCTGGAACGGGTTGGAAAGGTCGAGGTTATCGGAGCTGTGGATCATCTTGCCGAGTGGTACCGCGATGCGCACTTCGTGATTGCCCCGATTTTTGACGGTTCCGGCATGAAAACAAAGGTCGCCGAGGCTTTAATGTATGGGAAGAAAGTCATTGGAACGTCTGAGGCGTTCTCCGGTTATGAGGACATCGCCGATCAGGCGGGTTGGCTCTGTGCGACAGCAGATGATTTTGTTGCTGCCATCTCCGCTGCTCAGAGAGACGTTGTGCTGCCGTTCGACCCAAGTCTGCGACGTCTTTACGAGGAAAAATATTCGCTGCCAGCCGCTGGGGCACGCCTTGCAGAAATCCTGAATGTTGGCTAGCAGCGTAGATTGTTGGGAAAGGAGTTCGCACTGTGTCTAAAGGTTTGAAGACGGTAATTAGAGACCTGCTGCCCGAGCGGTATCAGGTGCCGCTGAAGTACTGGTATGGGTGGTTACGTGGTGGTCTTGAGGAGGAGATGAGGTTCCTTGCTGCGCTGGTCGGTCAGGGCGATCGAGTGATTGATATTGGTGGCAATCGCGGGGTTTATGCTTATCGGCTCTGGCGGCTTGGCGCGAAGGTAGAGGTTTTCGAGCCCAATCCGAGATGCTTTGCTGTGCTGCAGTCATGGGCTACGGGCAAGCCAAGTGTGCTTCTCCACTCGGTCGCGCTTTCAAGGTGCGCCGGTTCGGCAAACCTGCACATTCCGATCGACGAGGTTGGGGTCGAGCACGATGCCTCGGCTTCAATTGAGCAATCCGGATTCGTCCAGGCACGCGATCAGTTGGTTTCTTTGGCGACCCTCGATAGCTACCGATTCGAAAACGTGGGTCTAATCAAGATTGACGTCGAGGGGCATGAGTACAGCGTGATTGAGGGAGCAGGCGAGACCATCAATTCATCAAGGCCGGCGCTGCTCATCGAAATCGAGCAGCGGCATAGTGGCAGGCCAATCACTGAAGTATTTCAGAAGGTACTGGCGTACGGCTACGCAGGCTTCTTTCTGGAAGAAAATGGGTTGAGCCTCCTCGATAAATTCAATCTCTCCAGGCACCAGTCGATGGATAATTTTGGAGGACCGAAGGGGCGCTATATCAACAACTTTCTGTTTCTCCATCAAAGCAGGTTGGCAGGCGGGGAGTATGCGGCGCTAATCAATGGTGACGCGTCTTAATGAAGATTTCTGTTGTTACGCCGCTTTTTTCAATTGCCGGCGTTCCCTTGGCGCAATTGAGGTTTGCCCGTGCATTGGCCGATAGGGGATACGATGTGGATCTGGTGATCGGGCATACCACTCAAAATTATCAAATCCCGAAGGTTTCTGGATTCAATATACTGGACCTCCATCGCGGTAATGTCCGGGGGATGTACCTGCCGTTGGTGAGGTATCTGCGGACTACAAAGCCAGATGTAGTTTTCTCAGCCGAAGACCACTTGAATGCAGTTGTTCTTTTCGCTGCGATCACGGCCGGATCGAAGGCGAAAATCAGCGGCTCGTCGCGGGTTACCCCCTTTGATACGTACTCGAACAGGCCGTTTACCAAACGATGGGTACTCAAACATCTGGTGCGCGCGGTTATGTGGCGAGCGGACGCGTTGACCTGCGTTTCGAAGGATATGGTCGACCAATACCGCAAAGTATTCAATTCCCCGCGACATGTCTGTGTGTACAACATTGTCGATGACCTGCATTCGCGAAAGCGGATGGAAGAGCCGGTTGAGCACGAGTGGTTCTCTGCAAAGGAGGGGCCGGTGCTGATCGCGGCTGGGCGCTTGGCGCCGTGGAAGGGTTTCGCGGACCTGATCCGTGCGATGAAACTGATTCCAGCGCAAAGGCGGGCGCGGTTGATGATCCTGGGGGATGGGCCCTTGCGGGACGAGCTTCAGACTTTGATCAAAGAACTTGGTCTGGATGACACGGTTCGCCTCCTGGGCTATGTGGAAAACCCGCTGAAGTACTTCGCACGGGCAGAAATGTTCGTGCTTTCGTCGCATGTCGAAGGACTTCCGAATGTCTTGGTCGAGGCGATGATGTGCGGTTGCACGCCCGTTTCCACCGACTGCCCAACTGGGCCCCGCGAGGTTCTGCAGGATGGGAAATACGGGTATCTCGTTCGCATGCGCGACCCGATCGCAATGGCGGCTGCAATCGAGAAGGCTCTGGATAATCCGATTCCTGGACAACGCTTGGCTGAAGCGATTCTGCCTTTTGAGGAAGGTTCCGTGCTCAAGAGGCATTTTGAGGTCTTGGGACTTCCCGAACATTGATGGCGAAATGAGGATTACACTTTGAAAATCGGGCTGAATGCAACCTGCTTCAATGATAGGCCGTCGGGCGCCAAGCAGCGGTTTGTCGGAATCTATGGTGAATTGGTCAAGCGTCTTCCGGATGCAGAATTTGTCGTCTACGAGCCGGTCGACTGCAAGGTTGCCGCATGGTTTGAAGGGGCGCCAAATGTTTCCGCAAGGCCTACATCGCTGCCCAGCGAGGGCCGCTTGAGGAAGTTCGTGGGGGGGTTTGGTTACTGGCGCAAGGCACTGCCGCGTGATCAGTTCGACCTGTTCGAGTGCTTCAACCAACCCCTGATCAAGTCGCCCACGGGGAGAACCGTCCTGACCATCCACGATATTCGCCGGCTCTACGCTGACTGGGGAATTTTGGAACGTTCCATCTACAAGTTGGCTCTGGAAAGGGATTTGACGACTGCGGACCACGTGCTGACTGTTTCGGAATCGATGAAGCGGGAAATTCACGACTTCTTTCCCGGGGTGCCGATTTCCGTCGTTTACAACGGTCTGGATGCCGAGGCTTTCGATTCGGTTACGGAGACAGATTTGCAGGCGGTTCGCCGCACGCACGGGTTGCCGGAGGTATTCATCATGGCTGTTGGGCATCTTGAAAGGCGGAAGAACTACTTGCGACTCATCGATGCCATCGCCCGGCTTCGTGGCCGGGGGCGGGTTTTGAACCTGGTCATCGTGGGCAACGACAGCGGCGAGCGGAAGGTTATCCAGGATAGGATCGATTCGGCGAAGCTTTCGGATAACGTGAAATTCCTCAGCGGGCTAAGCGACCTTGAAGTTCGCTGCGCTTACAAGCTCTGCAGCCTGTTCGTCTTCCCTTCATCATATGAGGGCTTCGGCATACCGATACTTGAGGCCATGGCGGCAGGGTGCCCGATGGTGTTGAGCGATATTCCTGTCTTTCGAGAGATCACAGAAGACAGTGGGGTCTATTTCCCTTTTGACGACGCCGAGGCGATGGCCGCAGCAATCGAGACAGTCCTCTCGTCGAGCAGCGAACGCGCGCGCATGATCGAGTATGGAAGGAAACGTGTTCAAGCCTTTAGTTTCCAGAGCCTGGCGGGGCAGTTGGCGGGCTCGTACAGGACTTTGGCGTAGGGCGTGCTGCGGTCAACCGTCTATTTCGACCAATTTTCATCGTTGTGACCGGACGACGGAATCGATGAGCTGCAATTTGATGAAATTTCGATGATCCAAAAGACTTCACTCGGGTGGTGAATCGCGCCTGCTTTCATGGTGCGGTTTTACGTTTCCATTTTATCGATCTATATTTCGTAGCCTAATTGAAGGATGGATGCGATGAACACGCTCACGCTTTCTCCAAAATTCCAGCTCGTGATACCCAAGCACATTTGCGAAGCAATGAAGCTCAAGGCGGGCATGCCCATGCAGGTCGTTCAATACGGTGATCGCATCGAGTTGATTCCCGTCCGCTCCATGTCAGCAGTCCGCGGCATGCTCAAGGGCATGAACACCGACTTCGACCGGGAAGACGACAGCCCATGAACATCGTGGATACATCCGGTTGGGTGGAATATCTGGCCGACTCTCCGCTCGCCGGGAAAAGAAAGCGGGGCCGCCGGTGAAAATGCCTGTGGTCCAACACATCAACCAACTGAATGTCGATTTTGCCAGGCATTGGGTTGGTGTCCTGGCGTGTGGCGAAGACAAAAGAATTTGGTTTGAATACGACCGGGACTGGCTTGCCTCTGGCTTCAGCCTAGTGCCGCGAACGATGGCGTTTGAAGCCGGGCGCAACTCGCGAAGAGAGACGTGTTTGGCGGGTTGCAGGCACCGTTTCCGATTCCGTGCCCGATGGGTGGCGGTTTTTGCAATGCTCCCAACCTAACGCGCCGTTGTCATAATTTGATCAGCAAAGCACGAAATGGGTTGCGCCGGAGCAGCACCCGGCATGATCTGTATCCTATTGATACGGATGTAAAGTTTTATATGCCAAGATCTTTATGTCAACGTCGTTGCCTTGTTTTCTAACTTCCTTTTTTCTCAAGCATTTTTCCTCAAGTCGCGCCTGACAGAAAAAGCGTTCTCACGGACCGGAATCCTGAGTTTCCCCCGCCTGATCGCCTGCGCTTCTTCAGCCACTCGTCGTCCATCGGGAAAAGATCATGCTTGCTCAGGGGCATCTCGTCGGGGCTATCGTGTCGTCATCATGGTCACCAATTATGCCGCAGAAGAGTGGCGTTGGCGGCGTTTGTTGAGGGGATGTGAACGGTTACGCTGCGCGTACTGCTTCAATCTATAAGGCCTCGCGTTGCAGTGACCATGCGCCACTGACCATTAATTATGACAATGAAATCGGACTCGTCTGTGAACACCACTCCAACTAAACTGACAGATAGATACCGCTCGGATATTGATGGGTTGCGTGCCGTCGCAGTGGTGGCTGTTATCTTATTCCACCTTCATGTAGGCGGATTTTCTGGGGGGTATGTCGGGGTAGACATATTTTTCGTCATCAGCGGGTATCTGATTACTGGCCTGATATATGGAGACATGCAGTCCCAACAGTTTTCCATAAAAGGCTTCTACATTCGGCGCATCCGTAGGCTAGCGCCCGCGTTATTGAGTACCCTCTTTGTTGTCACAGTGTTCGCCTACTTCATACTCAAACCTGAGGAAATGCGATCTTTCGGGTCATCACTGGCATTTCAATTGGGTTCGCTGCAAAATTTCTTCTTTTTGTCTGAGGGTGAGTATTTTCTGGGTTCAGACTTGAAGCCCTTGTTACATACATGGAGCTTGGCGGTCGAGGAGCAGTTTTATCTTTTTTGGCCTTTGCTCTTGCTATTCATCAGGCGGCGCTCATTCAAAGTTCAAATACTGCTGCTTACCGGAATTATTTTTTGTTCGTTCGCAGTCAATCTCGCACTCATGGGGTTGAGTCCCAAAGCATCTTTTTTTCTCTTGCCGACTCGCGCCTGGGAGCTCGCTTCCGGTGGACTTGTTGCACTGCTTGAAACCAGAGCTTTATTTCGCGAAATGCTGTCACACGGGTTACGCACACTCTTAGGAGTTGTCGGACTTGCAATCGTGTGCGCCTCATTTTTTGTTTTCACTGATGCAACATGGTTCCCTGGTTGGGCCGCGCTTCTACCCGTATTGGGAAATTGGGAACCGTTTTTCTATTGGTTTCTGGGGTTGGTTCTCAAACGGTTGTTGGGAGCGTTCTTTCGTTTCAACCGATAGTTCTCATTGGCCTGATTTCATATCCTATGTACTTATGGCATTGGCCACTTATTGTGGCGATGCGTCAATTTGGAGTGACCTTTACCCCTTCGATAGTTCTCGCTGTCGTTCTAGCAACAGTTGCGTTGTCGACAGCTACTTACAGATACATTGAGTCACCGATACGTTCAAGAAGATGCCTCCCCACAACTAAAATGCTGCTTTCCTTCGCTGCTGTTGGATTTGGCGTTCTGACTTTATTTGGCGTTCACACGTGGCTCACAGATGGTGCGTCTTATCGCTACACCTCAGTCGCACGTAGTTTGTTGACGGCCCCATTAGCGGCGCGAACTTCACGATGCGGAATTGTTTTTAAGGTACTACGTCCTGGAGACCAAGTTTGTGCTTTGCGTGCGGACACAAATGCAACACGCCGAGTATTGCTTTGGGGCAACTCCCATGCAGACCATTGGTCGGGGCTCTTTGCAGATTTAGCCTCTAAAAGCGGCAACGCTTTCTATCTGAATGCTAGAAATTGCAGAGCCACACCTGACCATGAGTTTTGCGGAAAACATGTGCAAGAGGCAATTTTGAGTTTCATTAAATCGGAGCGTGTTACCGACGTTGTACTGGCTTCGACGGGCTATGGCTCGTACGAAGTACCCGACGAAGTGTTTGAAAAATATTTGAAAGACCTTGTCAGCCAACTTGCAGATAGCGGGGTGCGGACGTGGTTGGTCATCGACGTTCCTGGGGGAACTGACTTGAGTCCCATTGCCGCCTACGATGCAAATCCTGATGCTCCTGCGTTGGGCTCGATTACTCTGAGTCAATACCTTAAAACCAAGAAACGCGAACAATACCTATTCGATTCACTATCGCACACTTACCGTGATGTTCATGTAATTGATCCATCGCTCAATCTTTGTGATTCAACGCATTGCTTCGGCGGGAAAGGGAAGGAGGTCTGGTATAGGGACGGAGGGCACCTCACAGATGCCGGTGCTAATGCAGCAAGGGAGCAATTTCATTCTTTGTTTTTTGACAATTGAGTGTGATCACCTGATTTGATGGGGTGATTTTCACGATTGCCAATGGTTAAAGGCAAGGGGGCGGAAAGGGAAACGCCGTCAGGTTTTAGAATTTGCCTATAACGCCAGAAAGGTTGGCTGTGGTCGTCCCACCCAAGCTGCGCAGGCGTCGTTCTGCGTGGGGCGGCTAGATCAGCGGGTAAAAGCGATAGGGCAGCCAGTAGTGCGCATGAGTTGCATAGTTGAGCCATACAAACAGCACCACTCCGTAATAGAGCACCACGAGCGTGCTCGCAACCCGCTTGTGGTTGCCGCGCAAGGGCACATCGGACAGCCGCGAAAACACGTA
>Ga0058869_1002147_pt1 | contig 14241 bp, 9 predicted proteins | sample TNRReaAaerobiRNA_FD_61086 | JGI IMG/M metagenome (GOLD analysis project Ga0058869, IMG submission 61086) | Wastewater treatment Type I Accumulibacter community from EBPR Bioreactor in Madison, WI, USA - TNR Reactor, Time I- 292min-Aaerobic_... | ecosystem: Engineered > Bioreactor > EBPR >...
CCCGGTCTGCCGCGACCCAACGACGGCGTGGTGGCGCTGGCGGAGACGCGGCTGCCCGGCGCCGCCGACTTCATCGCCCTGCCGGTCGCACACTCGGGGATGCTCGCCTCGCGGCGCTGTGCGGTGCAGATCGCGTCCTTCCTGGAAAGCGGTCGCTTTCTCCATGATCAAGCGATCTAGCGCTGCACTGCTGGCGCTCGTACTCTTTGCGCTGCTCACTGGGTGCAGCCACCTCGGCTACTACGCCCAGGCGATCGGCGGACACCTGGCCGTAATGCGGGCCACGATCCCGATCAGCGAAGTCCTTGGCGACGCCTCCGGCGACCCCGAACTCAAGGAAAAGCTCGCCGAGGTGCAGGCGATACGCGACTTCGCCAGCGGCGCGCTGGGCCTGCCCGATAACGACAGCTACCGTACCTGGGCCGACCTCGGTCGCCCGTATGTGGTGTGGAACGTCTTCGCAGCACCCGAGTTCTCCCTGCAGGCCAGGGACTGGTGCCTGGTGATCGTCGGCTGCGTGAGCTACCGCGGCTACTACGATCGGCAGGACGCCGAGCGCCTGGCCGCGGAACTGCGCCAGCAAGGTTACGACACCTTCGTCGGCGGCGTGCCGGCCTACTCGACTCTCGGCTACTTCGCTGACCCGGTGCTCAGCACCTTCCTGCGCCTCGGCACGCTCGAGGTCGCGCGCACGCTGTTTCATGAGCTGGCGCACCAGCTCGTCTTTGTCGCGGGCGATTCGCTGTTCAACGAGTCCTTCGCCACGGCGGTCGAAAACGAAGGCCTGCGACGCTGGCTGGCGCGGCATGGCACGCCCGCGCAGCGCGCCACCTTCGCGACGCAGCGCGCGCGCAAGACGGCGTTTGCCGCGCTGATGCGTGACTACCGCCAGCAGTTTCAGGCGCTCTATGAAACCTGGCGCACGCTCGGCTCACAGCGTGCAGCCAAGGCCGACTTGTTCGCCGCACTGCGGCGGGACTACGCCGCGCTGCAAGCGGGCTGGGGCGGTTACGCCGGCTACGACGCGTTCTTTGCCGGGGATCTCAACAACGCCCGACTCGTGTCACTCGCTCTGTACGCTGAGCTGGTGCCCGCCTTCGAGGTGCTGCTCGCCAGGCAGAACCACGACCTGGCCCGGTTCTACCGCAGTGTCGCTCGCCTGGCGGCACTCGACGACCAGGCTCGGCGCGAGACGCTGCGCGAGCTGCTGGCCGCTTCCCGTGACGCCGAGCGCAACCCGGGCGACGGCACGATCAGCATCGACGACCACTTTCAGGGTTTCTGGTATCAACCTCGAAGAGCAGGATCGGCCGATGCAGGCGGGGTCGCCGCGCAGGGCTACTTGCCGGCGGCCTCGCGTTTCCGCAGCGAGGTGGGCATCAACGTCGCTTCGCCATCGATAACTACCTTGTCACCGACGGTGCACACGGTATCGAGCACCACCCGGCCCTTTTCCACGATCACTTCCTTGACCGTCACCCTGGCATGAACGGTGTCGCCGGGACGGACCGGTGCACGAAAGCGCAAGGACTGGCTCATGTAAATCACGCCAGGGCCGGGTAAACGATTTCCCAGCACCGCTGAAATCAGGCTCGCGGACAACATGCCGTGGGCGATGCGACCGCCAAACATCGTGGTTTTGGCAAAGTCTTCATCCATATGAACCGCATTGACGTCGGTAGACACGCCGGCAAACAGGACGAGGTCGGCGTCGGTAATCGTCTTGGCGATTTCTGCGCTCATGCCGACAGACAAGTCTTCTATGTCGTAACCGTTTTGGGGATTCATGACAGTCCTTTCTCTTCATCATCAGCGCGGGAATGGCCGCGCCCAAGCAAAGCGGCGCTGACGACTGCCTGCGCCACTCCAATCTGTTGAGCGTTCCGGGTTATCGCGAGGATCCTCCAGCGCGAAGACGGGAATTTCAATTGCCTCAGCACAAGTATCCGTGACCCGCACATCCCAGTCAAGCGCCGATTATCCTCGCTGCATCAGCGTGAGCAGACAAAATCCGCCGGTTCGTCATGCACAACGAAAAAGTGGTCATTCAGAAAGCATGAAAGTTTCCTGATTCATGGTAATGACGACTTTCCCCACTGATTTGCGGGTCAACACCTGTTCGAGGGCCTCGACCGCCGCGGTCAGCGGATAGCTCGCCGAGATGTGCGGCTTGATCGCGCCGGCCAGATACCAGTCAATCAGCGTCTGGAAACTCTCGGTCATCACCCGGGGATTCAATTCCGCATAAGCCGGCCAATTGAGCCCGATGATGTCCACATTCTTGACCAGCAGGTGATTGGCGGGAATTTGCGGCACGCTGCCGCTGGCGAAACCAATGATCAGGATGCGCCCTTCAAAAGCGATGCTGCGTAGCGAAGCAGCGAACAACTCTCCACCAACCGGATCGTAGACGACGTCTGCACCGCGACCCTGGGTGATTTCCTTGATCCGCGTACGCACGTCCTCATGACTGGAATCAATCAGATGATCTGCACCGTGTTCGCCGGCCACCTTCAGTTTCTCCTGACCGTTGGCCGTGGCGATGACCATTGCCCCCAACTGCTTGCCAATAGCGACGGCGGTCAGTCCGACGCCGCCGGAGGCGCCATGCACGACCAGCGTCTCGCCGGCCCGCAGCCGGGCGCGATGCCACAAGGCAACGTGCGAGGTACCGAACACCACCGGAAAGGCCGCCCCGTGTTCCCACGACATCGCCGCAGGCATCTTGACACAACGGTTCATTTCCGCAACCACCTGCTCGGCATAGCCACCGCAGGGCGTCATGGCGATGACGCGATCCCCGACTGCGATGCTCTCCACGCCGGCACCCAGTTCCAGCACCTCGCCGGAAACTTCAAAGCCGGGACTGAAAGGTAACCGTGGCTGCTGCTGATATTGGCCACGAACAATCAGACTATCGGCGAAATTTACCCCACACGCACGGACGCCTATCCGCACCTGGCCCGGACCGGGGCGCGGTTCCGCAACCTCGTCCAGCCGCAACGCAGCAGGACCGGCGAGTTCATGGCAGACGATGGCTTGCATGGCAGGAAATCCTTCTACGTTGAATAAAAAAGCCCCTCTCTGTCCCGCAGGATGAGAAGGGCTTATTGGCCAGACCCCTTGGCTGGACGACCAGGGGGAAAAGCGTCGGGTGGGTCTGATCGAGCCCGGATCAGTCGCCGAGGATCTTGCGCACCACGTCGGTCATGGAAATCACGCCGACCGGCTGATCGTTCTCGGTCACCACCAGGCGATGCATCCGACGGGCGGTCATCTGGCTCACCGCATCGCTCAACAGCAGATCCGCATCGCAGGTGGCGCAACCTGGGGTCATCACCTCCCTGGCCAGCATTGACCGCGCCTCGTCGGGCGTCCGGCCCTGCCGCGCCAAAACCATATCGGTCTGCGACACAACGCCGACGGCCATGCCTTGTGCATCCATGACGACCACCGCATGAATCTCCTGGTCCACCATGATCTTGGCGACCGACCCGACGGTATCGTCGGGTGTGCAGGAAATGATGCCGCGATGCATCAGATCACGAACCTTGGTGCCATCGTCAGCAATGGTGAGCGGTTCGACTTCGGCGATGCCCGGCAGCGGTGTGGACATCGGATAGGGCGCCGGCGTGGTATGCACGTCGCCCTTGGGCAGCGTCGGATGCACCATCGCCACGGCCGGCTTGCCGCTGGCACCGAGACCGAATTCGGGGGCGCCAATCAGCACCGACATGTTGCCGTGCGGGTGTTTGTTGTCGTGCATCAAGAGATGGGCAAGCGGCAATTCTTCGTAGGTAAAGGCGCGCGACAGGCAGGGATCAAGTTGACCACGCAGCGCCAACTGGTTCATCTCGTTGCACTGATCGGCATTGGCGAAATGCGAACCCTGCAGGCGCTTCTGCCGCATCCACAGGTAGCGCAGATCGACCGTGGCATTATAGCCCGAGGTACCGGCACAGACGACTACCATACCGCCGGTCTCGCAAACGAAAATCGACGTCGGGATGGTGCTTTCACCGGGATGCTCGAAGACGACGTTGGGGGCGCGCTTCTCACCGAGCACTTCCCAGATCTTCGCGCCGAATGAGCGCACGCCCTTCAACCACTTGGCGTAGCCGGCGTTGTCCTTCCAGTGCGGCAACATGCCCCAGTGATCGAACTCATTGCGATTGATGCAACCTTTCGCACCCAGCTTCATGCAGTAATCAAACTTGTCCTCGCCCGAAACCATGGCTACCGAGGTGGCGCCGACCGCCTTGGCAATCTGAATGGCCATCGAACCCAGGCCGCCTGCACCACCCCAGATCAGTGCGACGTCACCCTTCTTGATCGAGTTGGCGCCCCAGCCATGCAGCATCCGCCAGGCGGTCGCCGCGACCAGCGTATAGGCCGCCGCTTCTTCCCAGTTCATGTGCTTGGGCTTGGGCATGCATTGGTGGCCCTGCACTCGGGTGAATTGGGCAAAGCTGCCGAAATTGGTTTCGTAACCCCATATCTTGAACGACGGCGAGTACATCGGATCTCCACCTTTCTTGACCCACTCGCAATTGCGACTCCACTGGCCGCAATGCATCACCACTTCGTCACCGACTTTGACGTTGGTGACATCCTTGCCAACCTGGTACACGATGCCCGAGGCGTCGCTGCCACCAATGTGGAAATCTTCGGGTTCGCCGGCCTTGTTGCGCGCGGCGATCACATTGACGGGAATGCCCAGTGCCGCCCAGACGTTGTTGTAGTTGATGCCCGCCGCCATGACATAAACGAGTACTTCGTCATCGGCGATGGTCGGGGTGTTGACGACTTCCTTCTGAAACGCCTCGGTCGGCTTGCCAAAGCGCTCCGGACGGATCAGCCAGGCATTCATTTTCTCCGGAACTTCGCCCAGGGGAGGCCTGTCACCTATTTCATAGACTTGCTTGCTCATAAACATGCTCCTGTTTCGTTGAGTTGCTCGATTATCCTCCCGAGGTGAATCGGGAAAGAATGTGCATTCGCATACGTTCGTACTCTGCAAACTGATTACAACGATTTTCGCCCAGGCGCTGGCCAATATCGGCGCGACCACCGACCAGTTCCAGGCCAAAAGTTCCGAATTCCTCCTTCAGCAGGCGCATGACCCAGGCGCTCTGATGGCGGGCGCGCAGTTCGCCCAGCAGGCCGCGATCGACGAGAAACCTGCGGTGCCTGTCGAAATGGGTGAGAAATGACTGGATGCCGGTATGCATGGCCGCGCTCACCAGACAGACCGGGTAATCCCAATTCTCCCGACGATCCGGCCGCGAAGCGCTGCGGCCGATTTCGCTGGCCGTCTTGTGGGCCGGAGCGCCAAGGTCGGACTTATTGACCGCAAAAATATCCGGGATTTCGATAATACCCGACTTGAGATACTGAATTGTATCGCCCGAGGCCGGTTGCGCCACGTAGCAAACGGTGTCGCCGATCTCGGCAATATCGATTTCGGTCTGGCCGACGCCAACCGTCTCGATGACGACGATGTCGAAGCAGGCCAGCATCAGCCAACTCATCGGCCAGACCTCGGTGGCCACCCCCCCCAACTGACTGCGATTGGCCAGCGAGCGGATGAACAGGCCCTCGTCGTGGGACGAATTCTTGATGCGGATGCGGTCCCCGAGCAAGGCGCCACCGCCCAACTCCGGGCGACTCGAGGGGTCCACCGCCAGTACGCCGACCGTCCTGTCCGCGAGTCGCCATTCGCGAATCATGGCCGCAACAAGGGAAGACTTGCCGGCACCCGGAGGGCCGGTCACCCCGATGAGGTGACCTTCGTTGAGCCAGCGCTCGCCCGACAGCGCTGCCAGCAGCCGTGCCGAGCTGTCGCGTGCCGCCGCCAGCTTGTTGTCCAGCAGATTCAGGCCGCTGGCAACCGCCGGCCGCTCGCCGCGCAGTATCCTCGCGGCCAACTGCTCGGGGTCCGGAAGCTTGACCTGAGTCATGATCTATCCGTCACTGCATCGAGGCAAGCCGTTCCAGCCCGTTGCATTCGCGGATCACGTTGATCATGTCCTCCATGATGCTATTGAGATTGAAGTCCTTCGGCGTGTAGACCGCCCGGACGCCCAGCGCTGCCAGCTTTTCGGCATCCTGCGGGGGAATGATTCCGCCGGCAATCACCGGCACATTTGCCAGATCGCGCGCGCGCAGTTCCTGCAGAACCGACTCCACCAGTTCCATATGGCTTCCCGAAAGAATCGACAGGCCGACCATATGCACCCCTTCCTCCTGAGCCGCCTGGGCAATCTGTTGCGGGGTCAGCCGGATGCCGTCGTAGACGACCTCGAAGCCGACATCCCGGGCCTTGACGGCTATCTGTTCCGCGCCATTGGAATGTCCGTCCAGCCCCGGTTTGCCGACCAGCAGTTTCAAGGGACGGCCAAGCGCATTGCCGGTACTCGCGACTCTCGCCCTGAGATCGGTGACCTGATCCCTCTTGCCCAGCACTTCGCGGCTGTCGATGGCAATGTCGATCCCGGTCGGTGGCCTGAACTCGCCGAACACGGCGCGCAACGAATCGCCCCACTCGCCCGTGCTGACTCCCGCCAGAGCGCAGCGAATCGAACTGGGCATGATGTTCTCGCCGCTCTTTGCCGCATCGACGAGCCCCTGCAGGGCGGCTCGAACGTCGTCATCGTTGCGGCTCTTGCGATGCGCCTGCAGCCGTTCGATCTGCTCACGCTCGGCCGCCGGATTCGTTTTCATGATCGCCCCATCGCTGCCCAGCGTCAGTGGCGATTGGGCCGTTTCCTGGAAACAGTTCACCCCGATGATTTTCAGATCGCCCGACTCGATGGCGCGCAGGCGGTTCATATGGCTGCCGACCAGTTCCCGCTTGATGTAGCCGGACTCGATCGCGGCGATGATCCCACCCTGTGCTTCGACATTCTCAATCTCCCTTCTGGCGCCCTCGATCAGGTCGCGCACCTTGGCCGCGATGACCGGCGACCCATCGAGAATATCTTCGTACTCCAGCAGATCGGTCTCGAAGGCCACCACCTGCTGCATCCGCAGTGCCCATTGCTGATCCCATGGGCGCGGCAGGCCCATCGCCTCGTTCCAGGCCGGAAGCTGGATGGCGCGCGCTCTGGCGCGCTTGGAGAGCACTACGGCCAACATTTCCAGCACGATGCGCTGCACATTGTTCTCCGGCTGCGGCTCGGTCAGCCCCAGGGAGTTCACCTGCACGCCATAACGAAACCGGCGCAGCCTGGCATCTTCGACCTGGTAGCGAGCCAGGGTCAGCTCGTCCCACATTTCGCCGAACGCCCGCAGCTTGCAGCATTCTTCAACGAAGCGGATGCCGGCATTGACAAAGAACGAGATGCGCTCGACAACCTGCGGAAAGGCCTCCGGTCTGATCTCGCCGGAAGCCTTGACGCGGTCGAGCACCGCCATGGCAGTGCACAAGGCGTAGGCCAGTTCCTGTACCGGTGTCGCCCCCGCTTCCTGCAGGTGGTAACTACAGATGTTGGTGGGATTCCACTTCGGCACATGCTTGACGGTGTAGGTGATCGTATCGGCGATCAGGCGCATCGACGGACCCGGCGGATAGATGTAGGTCCCGCGCGAGAGATATTCCTTGATGATATCGTTCTGGGTGGTCCCGCTCAGCTTCTTCGCATCGATGCCCCGCCGTTGCGCCAGCCCGATGTACAGCGACAATAACCATGCCGCAGTGGCATTGATGGTCATTGACGTGTTCATCTGATCGAGCGGGATCTGATCGAACAACTGATCCATATCCTCGATATGCGATATTGGCACCCCGACCTTGCCGACCTCGCCCCTCGCCAGCGGACTATCGGCGTCGTAGCCGGTCTGCGTCGGCAGATCGAAGGCCACCGATAGTCCCGTCTGGCCTTTGGCGAGATTGGTTCGATAGAGCGCGTTCGAGGCCTTGGCCGAGCTGTGACCACTATAAGTCCGCATCAACCAGGGCTGATCCCGTTTTTTCTGGACGGCAACCATGACTATCCCCTTTTCCGGATCAAGAGACGTCTCTCGATCTCAAAGATCTTCTGTTCAATCTTCTCCTTGCCCATCTCCTTCTTGTCGTTCTCCTTGATGAACAAGTCCTCGCCATAGTTGGCCAACGCGTTCGACGCACTGATGTTCTTCACGCCAATGAGCTGAAAACTGACGACACCGAACCGCGCACCCAACTCGCCCGGAGCATCCTCGGCAGCCAGCACGCGCGACAGCGCGGCTACGGTATCGCCGGCAATCGCCGGCTGAGTGTGATAGCCCTCGGTAAAGCCGAGCTCCCAGACGCTGTTCTCGCTGACATCGCGGCTGGCCAGTCCCTCCAGCCAGGCGAAGACCAGGCCGCCATAAACGATGGGATCGCCGCTCATCTTGCCCGACAAGCCGGAACTGAAGACGCGGTCGAAATGTAGGGGATGCGTATTACCCACCGCATAAGTCAGCGGCAGGTGTTCATCGGTGATCGTCCGGCCGTTGGCATGCACGATCACCTCGCCAAGCGAAAAATCCTCGAAATACGAACCGGGGCCGGTCAAACCGGAAGGAAGCTGCGCCGGAAATTCAGGCAGCCAGACCGCCGCATCGTCGACCCAGGGGAAGCCCGGCATGACGCCGTTCGCCGAAACCGGCAACGGCGTCGTCGGCGGGCGGTCGCCCTGCCCGGCGACCATGATCTTTCTTTGGTATTGCAGAACCACCTCATCGTTCTGGTTGACGCCCAGTGTCCGGATGGTGACGATACCCGGCTTGCCGGCACCGCGCTCCTTGCGGTCCATGACCCGGGTCAGCGAACGGATCGTATCCAGCTCATGCACCGGCCGCAAGTACTGGGCATCGTAATAGCCGAGATTGGCCATCGCCTTTTCTGAATCGTTCTGCACGCCCAGCGAGAGGACGACGTTGAAGACCATTTGCGGTGAAGCCAGCAGACCGGCGAAACCGCTGGCCCTGGCGTACTGGTCATTGATGTACAGCGGATTGCACTGCAGGTAGGTGCGGGCAAAAGCCTCCATCTGGGCACGGAAGAAGGTGAAACCACGCGGGTGAACAAACACCTGCCCCGGAACGAACTCCTCCAGATAGCGGCCGTAGTGCGGATGGCGGACTTTCTGTACGTCCGCCTTCACTTTATCGGCCAGTTCGACCTGCGCTTGGAAACGAATTGCGTGCGACATGACATCTTCCTTTCGGCATGACGAGGTAGCGGACTGAAACCGGACCTACACCGCGTCGATGAGCGAACGTGCGATCACCTTGAGCGCCAGAGTCTCTTCGGCCCCCTCGAAGATCGACAGCACGCGGGCATCCAGGAAGTAGCGGCTGACGGGCGACTCCTCAGCGTAGCCCATGCCACCATGAATCTGCATCGCTTCGCGGGTGAGCCACTCTGCCGTCCGGCAGGTAAACAGCTTGACCATGCTGGCTTCCATCTGTCCTGAACCCTGATCCATCAAACGACCGACGGCGTAGGTGAATTGACGCGAAACCGTCAGCAGCATCGCCATGCGCGCCAGCTTGACCAGCGTCAGTTGATACTCGCCTATCGGTTTGCCGAATGCCTGTCGCTCCTGCGAATAGGAAACAGCCCGTTCGAAAGCGGCCTGCATGACGCCAATCGCCCGCGCTGCGGTTTGAATACGCCCGCCGGCAAATCCGGCCATGGTGAAGTAAAAGCCCTTCCCTTCGCCCTCTGGTCCCCCCACCAGGTTCTCGTCGGGGACAAAGACATGGTCGAAGAAGACTTCGTAGGAATGCATGCCGCGATAACCGATGGTCGCAATCGCCCGGCCGGTCAGCACGCCGCCCTCGGCTTGACGATATTCGAAATCGTGCCCGTCATACGAATCCTTTTCGACCAGGAACATGCTGAGCCCCTTGTGGCCGAGCGAGCGGTCCGCATTGGAGCGGGCGAGAACGAGCAGGACGCCCGCCTTGCCCGCCATGGTGCACCAGGTCTTGACGCCGTCGAGGACCCAGCCGCCGTCGCACTTCGTCGCCTTGAGCCGCATCGCCGCGACATCGGAGCCGGTGTCCGGTTCCGTAACAGCAATGGCACACAAGGGTTCCCCCATCGCCACCTGCGGCAACCACTTCTGGCGCTGCTCTTCCGTTCCTCCCTTGAGCAGGGCCCGGCTAAGGATTTCCGGGCGAGTGATCAGGCTGCCCGCCCCGCCCAGCGAGCCGCGCGACAGCTCCTCGGTAACCACGATCATTCCCATGTTGTCTTCATGATCGTCGCTCTGCAGGCCACCGTAGCGCTCGGGAATCGACAGGCCGAAGCAGCCCATTTCGGTCAGTGGGGTGAGAATTTCCGGCGGAATGATCCGATCCTGGCGATGAATCTCTTCCGCCAGTGGCATCACCACATTTGTGGCCAGTTTGCGGAACGAGTCCTGCATCATCGTCGCATCGTCGCCGAGCATGTAGGCACCGCTCGCACCATTCAGCGCAATCACCTGCTTGCCCAGCGCTTCCAGATTGCCTGCGTCGAGTTGTGTCTGGCAGAAACGGCTCAGGGCCGGCGAGGCCAGGGCCACCACGTCTGCTTCGAGCAGACCGAAACTCTGCGGTCGCGCCCACAGACGATGATGGATGTTCTGCAGGGCCTCGGCACAAAAAACCAGCGCCATCCGCTCTTCCAGACAGGCGCCGTCGCCGGTTTGGCCGGCGACCACCTTGCCGGCATATTCAGCCGTGAAACGCGCAGCCGTCGATTCGGCGGCACACCACGCCAGATCGAAACTGGCCATCTGATGCTGGTCCAGCTTCTCGTTCGACACCCCCTTGCCGCCAACGCAGCGCTGTTTTATCCAGACCAGCGCTTTGCTGATCAGGGCATCGGCTACGTCGAGATACTGCAACGCCCCGAGCAACCCGTTCTTGACTTCAGCCATGGTTCATCCCTTTCTTCATACCCGGTCGGCCACTATTTCTTGGCCCGATTATTGACAATGCGAACAAACGAACGCGAGCGCAGTTCGTCGAGGCTGATCCCCGTCGCCAGAACTTCCTGCTCGGTGATCGCTCCGCATGCCATTCCCCGCAGGAAGAAATTCAGCAGGCCTTGACCGGTCGCCGCATCGTCGAAAGTATTGCCCACCAGTGTCGCCTGGGCAGCCTTGTTCAGGAACGCGTTCAGCCGAGCCGAGGCATCCTGCAGACCGCTGAGGAAGAAGGTATCCACCGCCGCATAGCGCACCGGCAACTGGCCAGGGTTCAAATCCCACCCCTGGTAGTACGCGTGCCGCATCGAGTGCATGATGTTGTCGTAATGCAGTTTCCAGGCGCCATGCACCACCGCACGATTCTCGTCCATCTGCTGCGGCGACAGCACGGCGTCCCTGGCCGCCTTGTGCGGCCCGATCGGCATGCTGGTGGTCGCACCATCGCTGATCGTGATGCCGGTTCCGGCGAGGCTGACCTGCAGCACGTGGCGGGCAAAATCACAGGCCGGATGGGTGTGACTCTGGTGGGCGGCCGTGATGTTGCACGAGGCCGTGTAGTCGTACGTCCCGAAAATGGCCGAGCGGCAGCGGCCACCAGCCGCCGCCACCAGCAATGGGACCGTGTTTTCCCCCTTGTGATTGATGATCGACTGGGTCGTTTCGATCATGATTTCCATTTTCAGGGAATCCCTGGCGAAGCCCAGCCTGGCTTCGAGATTCTCCAGAATCTTCACGAAAGTGGACACCTGGGTTGGCGTGGTCACCTTCGGCAAGGTCACGATAAAGTTTGGCGGCAGCTTGCCGCCGGTTTTCTCGGCCAAGCGGGTCAGGAAAATGTCGAGGGTGCGCATCGAGCGAACCTTGCACTCGTCCGAAAACGTCTTCACCCGGATACCGATAAACGGCGAAAGCAGATTTTCGCTCATGCCTTTGGCGACCTCATCGGCAGCCGAAAGCGCATGACCATCTTCTTCATCGTCAGGACGATTGCCGTAACCATCCTCGAAATCGATACGGTTGTCCTCGATGGGCTCGGTTTGCAGCTTCTTCACCACCCGGTTGTACACCGTGAACGCCAGCCACGCCGCCTGCTTGATCTCGCGCACCTGATCGGGATTCGTTTCGAGAGCTCGGGTGAGGCTCGCCAGCTCGACCGGGTTGGTCGGCAAGGTGTCGGCACCCGGCAAACCCAGGACACGGGCAAATACGTGGTAACTGGGCGCGTAGGTGTCGAGCGTCTTGAGCGCAACTTCGCCCAACTTGGCGGCAAACCCGGCCTTGAACAGATTGGCACCCCCGTACACCGTGTGCACCTGCTGCCTTTCAGACGAGTCCGCCGGATAATGGGATCTGAAAGCCTCATTGGACTCGTGCAGCTCGCTGCAATAGGCATTCATTTCGTCGGGGTTCAGCGTGAGCTTCATGTACTGCCTCCGTAATCGTTGCTAAAAATGCACTGACATCAATGGGTTGGAACAGGGGTTGGAGTAATCACCCGGCACGGGCGGAAAGACCGCCGACCGAGGCGATCGAGTTTCGGCTGTTGATCTGGCTGTTCTGCTCAGGGCGGGGGCGACTGTCAGGCGCGACTTCTCATCGGCCGGCCCCCGCTGCGGCCTCAGGCGTCGCTCCGGCTCGAGATGGACCGTGCGGCCCACGGTCTCGCCGCAAGGCACCTTGCGGCAACTGCCGTGCGATGGGCACGGTGTGTCCTTCGCATGGCCCCGAATCGCCGGCCTTGGCTCTTCCACGTGCAGCCGACGAGCGGGAACAATCCCGGTGCGTGTCATCGCCCTGCGTAACGCTTGCAGACCGACCTTCGCTGTGAACTCGGGGAGCGGGAAAGGATGGGGGGACGGAACTGCCGCCTTTTTCGCTTCGTTCTTCAATTGGCGTTACTCGTCACAGCGCACACCTTGCACCCAGGACCTGAACAGTCTACTTCCACGAAGGGACACTATACTCCGACCGGTCAGCTCCTTTCAACAGGCCTGATCGAGAAGATATTTTCGCTGTGCGGATTTTCCAGCCTGAAGAATCTTCCAAAACGGTCATGGCTGTGTCAGACACCCCGAATCATGCAAGCCATGACCGCTCCCCTCCCATGCCGGGCACGTTCCGGCTGGCACGCCGGAATCGCTCTCTGGGCACGGCGCAGGCGCCGCGAATTCCCCAACTCGCCCCCCGACTCCCCAGCCGCAAGCGGGCGAGGGGACGTTCAGGGGACGTTCCCGAGTCGCTGGCGAGACTTTCATGGTACGGAATGCGTGATGACGCCGCGCAAGCGCCGGCAACTACTCGCGCGCAGGTTTTCCTGGTTTTTCCGCCGCGGCGCCTTGTTTTTTTGCCATTTTTAACCTTTCGGCGCTCCGTGGCGCTGGCGGCTCGCCCGTCGTGCCGCCTGCGTCACGACGCAACCTCGGCACTGGCACGCATCGCTGTCCCGCCATCCGATGTCTGCGCCTCAAGCACAAGCTGACCTTCGCCGGCTGTGCCGACCAGACGAAAAGGCGCCAGGTCGAAAATCGGTGCGAGCGCCCGGAAGCTGAATCCGCGTACCGGCTGCGCAACGTGTTCACGCACGAGTTCCATCAGCAGGATTGCCGTCAGCGGCCCATGCACCACCAGGCCGGGATAGCCCTCCTCATTGGTCGCGTAAGGACGGTCGTAGTGAATCCGATGGGCATTGAAGGTCACGGCCGAGAAGCGGAACAGCAGTTTCGGGTCGGGCGTCACGATGCGTGACCACGCGCGCTCCTGCAGCGGCGGCCAGTCGATGACGCGCGGGCAGGCAATTGCCGGCCCCGGTTCGCGGTACACAATGTCCTGCTCCTCCTCGATGCACAGCCTGCCCTCCTGATACAAGCAGTACCCAACGGAAACGAAAGCCAACGACCCGGAGCGTCCGGACTTCAGCCTGATGTCGCGTATCACTCCTTCGCGGCGCGCTGGCTGGCCAATGATCAGCGGTCGATGGAAACGCATGCGCCCACCGGCAAACATCCGCCGCGGATAGGGGATCGGCGGCATGAAGCCACCCCGCTGCGGATGCCCGTCGGCGTCGAGCTGCGCCTGCGGCACCCTGGAAAGAAAGTAGAACCAGTGCCACAAGGGTGGCAGAGCGCTTCCTTTCGCGAGCTGTGTGATGGTGTCGTCGAGGGTCGCCAATGCAGACAGCGCCGGCGCCAGACCCAGGTCATCGTCGGTAATTTCCCGGCGGCCGATCCACTGACAGTACTCAGGGGTCGAATCGATCATCGTCATCGTATTGATCCTTTCAGGGTTGGCCAGA
>Ga0058869_1028772_pt1 | contig 14224 bp, 5 predicted proteins | sample TNRReaAaerobiRNA_FD_61086 | JGI IMG/M metagenome (GOLD analysis project Ga0058869, IMG submission 61086) | Wastewater treatment Type I Accumulibacter community from EBPR Bioreactor in Madison, WI, USA - TNR Reactor, Time I- 292min-Aaerobic_... | ecosystem: Engineered > Bioreactor > EBPR >...
GTGACGACAGGGGAGCGCCAGAGGAGGTGACGACAGGGGAGCGCCGGAGGGGGTGACGACAGAGGAGCGCCAGAGGGGGTGACGACAGGGGAAATTTCGGATTGCGAATTTACCCTTGATAAATCCGCAATCCGAAATCCGAAATCCGAAATCCGAAATCGTTTAGTTCAATTGGAAGCGCACGACCAGGCCTCCCGAGGCATCGGTGCGGGGGAAGCCGGAAGACGTTTTGGGCACAGTGCGCCTGTAATCAAAGAACAAACGCAAGCTAAGGCGCTTGTTGAGCTTATATTCTGCCGAAGGAGACAGCGACAAAGCGTAGTTGCCTCGCGTGGGTTCAGCAGGGCTATCGTCGAGCTTGTGGGCCAGCGTGACATCGTCGCGAACAGAGAAATTGCACTGGATATCCAAATCCTTCCCCTGCAGTTGGGCGCTGCGGCCTCCCGGCTGGTTCGGGTTTTGGGCCGGCTTCTGTTCTTTCTCTTCCTGCTTCGGCTTCTTGCCCTTTTTCTTACTACCCGTGAGGAAGGGGATATCTACGTTGCGAAGCAAATAGCCGAAGCCTATCGTAATCTCCTTCGTTTGCGTTTCAGCCAGCAAGCGGTTGACTGTGCTCAGCGCCAGGTTGCGCGACTTTTTATAGTCGGCGTTAAACGAGATGCCATTTTGCAGGGTAGCTTCTACCGCGATAAGTGGCGAAAATGATTCCTGGATGACAACTTCGGGTATTTCCAGGCGGGAGAAGAAGTTGCCCGACAAGGTATCGCGGCTGCTATTACTGCGGTTGGCCAGATAGTCGAGGCCGGTGCGATAGCTGTTTATCGTCATCGTAGTTTTGTAACCGTGCGACAAGCTGAAGTTGCTGAAGATGTTTTTAAACAAAGGTATTTTGCCAAGCCCGTTGTACGTAAGTCGCCAGTTGAGCTTCGGCATGGTCTTAAACAAGTCAAGATCAATGCTGCGGGCATCCTGCTTGGTATATGCCGCGATAAACGCCGGGATCATGATGTCCTGCTGGTTTTTGCCGTAGCCGTCGGTGTAACCCAGCTCAGCCAGGTTGGGGTCGGAGTGGATGCCCGTGCCCAGTCGCTGGGAAAGGATCAGCTGATTGGCTTCGAAGGTGCGGAACAAGCTTATGATCTCGTCGCGGCTGTCCTGGAACAAGGTCTGCAAGGCGGAATACGACACGGTCATCGACCCCATCTGGGCAGGCACGGCGTGCGAATAATCGGTTATGCCGTTGCTGGTGGTGTCTTTGAACGTCTCTGTATGGTTTTCGGTATACGTTTTATTAGCTTCAATTTCTATCCGGAAATCGCGGAACGGCTCCAGGGTGAGGCGCCCGTCAAAGGTCTGCGAGTAGTCTTGTACCACATCCTGGTTGAGATACAGGCTGGTAGTGAGCCAGTTGCGGTTTTTGTGCAGCCAGTCGCGATCCTCCTGATAATAGTCGGGTTCGCGCAGGGTTCGGATGGTGGGTTGCATGCCGGCCACAAAATCCCAGCCCGGCGCTCCGAAGCCCGATTCCATGCCTAGGATATTGGACCTCGGCATAAAGCCGGGCACCACCGTGCGGAACTGCTCGGTATAGGTCAGCCTGGCTTTTCTCAGCAGCAAAAGCGGTCTGATGAGTATGCGCTCGGCTACACTGGGTTCGGTATCCTTTTTCTTGGCGTTTTTCTTGTCTTTGCTATCCTTGTCGTCGGCAACTTTGCCGCTATCGTCTGTTTCCTGTTGCTTGTCATCCGTTTTGCCGCCCTTGCCCTTGGGTTTTGGCGCGGCGCCGCGGTTGATTTTTTTCAGGTAGCCAATCTGGTCGTACAATTTGTCAAAGCTCAGGTCGGCATTGATAGACCTGGTTTGGCGGTTCTGGATGACGTTGCCGAGGCTGTCTACGTTGAGTGCTGCGGCATTCCAGGCGTAGCCGGCCTGGTATTGCGCTCTGATCTGCAGCCAATCCATAAATGGCAGCAAGCGCAACGGCAGGTTGTAGCTTATATTGATGTCGTGTTTGTACATCTTGGGGCGGCCCAGCTCGCGGATGTTGTTCCAGATACTGTCTCGACGGTACTTGCGGATATCGCCGATATTGGGGTCTTCCAGCATAGCAATTTCGTCGGGTTCGTCGATAACGGCGTTGTTGTTGGCGTTAAAACTGAATTTGAGCGAGCGGGTCAGGTCCCATTGCAGGGTATAGTCGCGATCCCAGGTGAAGCGCTTATTAAAGAAGGTATTATAGCGCTCGTCTACCCCGGCAAAGCGATAACGGGTGCGGGCAAAATTGCGGTCCATCACCGTGCTGAAGGTCAGGGTATTTGGCAACGGGTTAAAATTGATTTCCTTGACCAGCTTGAGGTATTTATCGTCTTTGATCAGTTTTTTAAACGGTTCGACGTACTTGGCCGGACGGGAATACGTATAGTTGATTCCGCCGGTATAGCGTTTCTGGCGGTCGAATTCAATGATGGGGTCCCGGCGGTCGGTTTCCGTATAACCGTAGCTGGCGCTAAAATTTTCGATATCCCAGGGCTTCGGCGTCTTCGGTTTTGTGGCCGCGCCTCCTCCGCCGGCGCCACCGGCGCCGCCTGTGCCGCGTTCTTTGCGCACATTGGTAAAATTATAGGTAGTGATATTGGTCACATCCTGGGCTTGTACCCGAAGCGAGTCGCGTTCCTGGGCTGTGTCGGCATCTTTGAGTTTGTCGCTGAGGATCACATCGAGGTCGTAGGGATCGAATTCGGGGGTGCGGGTGGCGTTAGAAAACTGCGCGTAGAAGGGCACCTTGAGGTTCCATGTTTCGGGCAGGAATTTATTGAGTTCCACATTAGCGGCCAGGTCGTAGCCGGTCACGCGTTCGCGGCTGCGTTCGTGTACGCGGTCGTCGAGCGCGCCAAAGCCGATAGAATTAAAATTACCCGAAAGGGTCACATTACCTAAATCGGCCAGTTGCATGTCTACGCGGGCAATAGCTGCCACGCCGCCGCGTTCGTCGAGGCCCGAGAGGCGCAATTCGTTGGCCCACACTTCAGCGCGATACGAAGCGCCGTCGCCGGTGTAGGGGTTTCGCACGCCGATCATGGCCACCTTGACGTAGCCCAGGTTGGGGTTTCCTTTTACCTTAATGACATGCGATAATTCGGGGTTCGTGGGGTCTAATACGCGTACGAATTCGGAAGTAGCGCTGGCCCCGGTTTGATTGCGTTGTTCTTTTAGTTCTCGCAGAAGTTTGAGTTGAAAATTAAATTCGTTTTCAGCGCGCCATACTTCCTGCTTATAGCGGGGGTCGCTGGGCGGCAGGCCGGTGATGAAGTCGGGGTTCGACATCGTCAGCGGGATCTCGTATTCGTAGTAGTTATTCTGGAAGTCGCTACCCAAGCGCATAAATACGCGCAGGCCGCCGTCGGGTACGTCTTGATCAGGTGATTCGGCGTGCACAAACATCTGGAGTTTGTCGTACACGCGCATGTCGGCTTCCGTAATTTTGAATACGGCGCGCGCATCGCCGTCGCAAAGGCTGTTGAGGCGCAGCGACAAAGACTGCTCGTTCTGGAGTGCCTGGAAAACGCCCAGCGAGCGTTCGCGCTGAATGCCTTCGGGCAGGGTATAGTTAAACGGCAGGCGGCTACTGTTTTCTTCGATGTTGACGGCGTCGATTTCAAAGTTTGTTTCTACGCCATTGCAATTATCGGGCACGCCGTTGATATCGCGGCCGGTGAGGTCTTGCGTATACCGGCGCCATTGGTTGCGCACCAGTTCAAGGCGGGCAAAACGCAGATAAGTATCTGTTTTAAAGCCCTTCATATACATCCGCATAAAGAGGATAGAGCGGAAGTCGATAATACCGCCCACGCTTTTTTTGTTGGGCGTATTCAAGGGTATACGGAAACGATACCATATGCGGCCGTTGCCGGCTTCTATGCGGTCGGTGATAAAGGGTGTGCGACTGCGGTCTACTTCGCGGCGATTAAAGGGGTCGACAAACAAGGGAATTTCGTACTGGAAATACGATTCCGATTCGTTGAGCGAGAAGTCCTGGTTGAGGTCTTCCATATCGGGCGTATTGGTACCCGATTGCCGTTCTTCGTTGCCGGTATTAGACTGCGAGTTGCCCTGAGGGTTGTTAAAATCGCGGTAGCGCTGTTTGATGCCATCTCCCGAGCCGAAGCTACTATGGCGATAATAGCGGAAGTTGTCGTTGGCGGGGTCCAGTTCCACTTGATCGGCCACCTGGGGGTTGACAGTTCGGATACTATTGACCCAAGGCTCAAATTTTTCTTTTTCCCCGGCATCGTTGAGGCCGTCGAGGCCTACGTCTTGCACTTCGCGGGTGCCGGGAGAGTTGTCGAAGGCGCGGGTATAAGGCACACGGCGGGGCACTACCGACCACAAGGTGTTATCCACTTCCCTGTCGGGGTTAATATCGCTGGGCAAGCCGTGTTCGAAAAACTGGCGCGAGTCTTTGAGGATATCCTCCGAAATATTGCCCAGGTTGAGGTACAGCGAGCCTTGCTTATCTTCGGCGTCGGCGGCGGGGTTGAAAGCGTTGGTAGTATCGAGGAATGGGCTGAGCATCCAGAATTCCACAAATTCGATATTTGCCGACTGGAAGTCGTTGGTAGTCATGGCTCGCATGATACCACCCCATCGCGTTTCAGGGTCGCGCAATACCAGTGAGTCGCCATTGACGGATACGCCGCGGCTGAGGCCCGGGTAACCGTTGGGGGGGTCAAAGTTGTAGGGCCCCCTTTCACCTGGGAAATAAGCCAGGTCGAAGGGTTGAATATTAGGCGACAGTTGGTCGGGGGTGAGCTGGAGGTTGGGAAATACCTCTTGTTGCGGTACCAGACTGGTATACGGGTTATTGTCGTCATTGGGGCCGCGGGCGCTGGGGTCTATGCGGTACCAGTTGATGCGGGCCCGGTTGGCTCCCGAAGCCAGGGTATTCGCCTTTGCTTCCGGAAACAACGGATTATTGTTTTGGTCGTCGTTTTGGGGCACGCTGGCCAGCACCCAGTTGTTGGCGGGCACGCGCAGGTCGATACTGTTGGTACTACCTTCAAAGTCGTCCAGATAAACGATGCCCCCTTTGTCCTTTTTGCTTTGATTGATCGCGCGGGAGTGACCGGGGTCGAGATAAGCCGCTTCGGCGCTGACGCTAATATTAGACGGCGCCTTAGTGGAATAAAAGGGCAGCTTGTCTACCAGTTTAGTAAGGAAAGGCGCTTCTTGGCTAAAATTGAGATCGCCGCCATAGATGCGGTTGCTGATAGGGTCTTCCCCCATATTGACTTTGGGTGTAAATGGTCGTTCGAACAACTGCAGGAAGGTGGCGCCTACGTTGAAATTTTTATTAATTTCATAATCGGCGCGCAAGCCCATCATCGTTTTTTGTTGGAAACCGAACAGCGTATTGTCTTCAAAAGACACGTTAATCGGCACACCCGAAGCGAGCACGGCGTCGTTGAGAATGCGGAGACGGCCGGTGCTGTAATCCACTTCAAAATCGCGGCCTTCTTGCAGAATCTGTCCGCCGGCAGTCACGCGCACCGATCCCGGCGGTATATTAAAGGCGCCCAGCGAAATTTCGGAAGACACGCTCGATTTATAGCTACCCTTGATGGTAAAGCGGTTTTTCTCGGGGAATTCGCGCGCCAGGAAGATCGTTTTGGAGTATAATTCGGGGTAAGTAAACGTATCGCGCAAGGCAGGGTCTGTGATCTGGTTGCCAATGGCCGACCCAAAGGGTTCGAGCACGGGGAAATAGATACGCCCGTTTACCGGGTTGATTGTCACGCCGGGCACAAAGTCAAATACGCCGTCGGGTTGAGGGTCGCCCTGGGTGTTGAGGCGGTCGAGGTTGAACACCCTGATGAGGGGCACGCCTTCGAGGTTGCCCTGGGGCAGGAAGCGCTTCTGGCCTTTACCCGGGTCTTCGTAAAAGATATCGAGGCGGAAGTCCTGCGGATTTACCTGATAAGCGCCGATAGAATATACGTTTTTCATCATGAGGTCCCAGGTGGGCACGTCGGTGCGCTGGGTCATACTCTTGAGCAACTTGACGAAAAGCACCTGCGAAATCTGGCGCGAGGTATCGGTGCTCACGTCGCCGGTATTCACCGACAATTCGCCTACCTTATAGATTTTGCCGTTGTATTTGTACTGATAACCTACCGCGAGTACCTGGTCGGGCTGCACGTTAATATTTACCGAAATAAAGCCCAATTCGGGGTGAACGGTATATTCTGTGGGTTTGAGTTTGCGGGCGCGCACCTTTTCAAAGTCGCGCGACTGCACCAGTCCGAATTGCTGAGATTGGAGTATGGCCACTGCCTGGTCGATATCGCGGATATCGGGCTGGGCCGAAATTTTGGCATAGAGGTCGTTGGCGTAGTTTTCGGGCAGGGGTCGGCCGCCGCCGATCTCTCGATAGCGCGGGGGGTCGTAAGTGTTGACCACGTTGGGGTTGACGATGCGTTCGGGTTCGCCCAGGTCGGCAAGCGCTACGATATCGCGCACATCCTGTACCTCATTGCGGTCGTTGGTAATCCACACTTCGAGGTTTTCGAGTTGGAACAGCGTATTGATCTGGGGCAGGTTGCGCAGGGCGCCTTCGTACGATTCGCGGTTGTAGTGGCTGAGGAAGAAGTGGCGATTTTCGTCGTATTCGTCTGATTTTACTTCAAATTTTTGCAACTGGCTACCGCCTTGAATCTGGATATTTTCGCGTTGCGATTGTTGTTGCGACACAATAGCCGTGAGGCGCAGGTGGCCGAATTGCAGTTCGGTTTTTAGGCCGAAGAGGCTCTGGGCGCCCTGGATGAGCGTACCTCTGAGGGGCAGGCTTACGTTACCTGCCTCGATTTTTTTAATAATATCATCTTCGTTAAAGAGGTCGCTGTTGTAGTTGAGTTTGATTTGGTTATCAAAATTGAACGTAGCGTTATTATTGTAATTGGTAGTAAGCGTAAGCTTTTCGCCAATTTTACCGGTCACGTTCATTTGGATATTCATATCAAAATCGAAGACCGTTTGCCGGCGCTGGCGTTCGGTGAGGATGGGGTTGTCGAGTCGTTGGTGGTCGACGCCGAAAGTGAGGTCGATACCGCCCTGCGGTCTGATATCTACCGTAGTGCCGCCGAAGAGGCGGTCGAGCAGGCTGCTTTTTACGTCAAATTTGGCCAGTGGGTCGAGGGCGCTGCTGCCGGTGCCCCGGTTGATACCCGCCAGTTGGTCGAAATAAGCGTCTTCTTCCTGCTTTTTGCGCCAATCGAGGTATTCGTCAAACGTCATATAGGTAGGCGGGCGGAAATAATCGTCGCCGATTTTTTCCGTAATAATATACTGGCCCGTCTCCGGATCAAATTCGACGTTTTGCTCTACCACTTTCGGGTCTTTCAGATCGAAAGGGTTTTGGTTGCCTTCGTTGATAAAATCGCCCTGACGATCTTGGATGGGAGGCAAAGTATCCTGGATAGCATGAACAAACCCGGCAGCAAAGGGGTCCTCGTGAAGAACGGGAAGAACGCTTTTGGCACTCGCCGCACTCCACATCACACATGCAAACAACGTAAAGGGTAATAAAAATCTCATCATAATTCCTACATGGGATTCTGGAACCGTGCCCGGGGGCTAGGATCCATGAAAAAAAGTATTTCTGTGAACTGCTTTGTGTTAGTTACTGTTTTAAACGATAGTTGGTCTTCCATTTTGCCGGGGAGCGTAATTTTAACGTATCCCACTAAGCTGTCATTTATTCGTACGTAAAAAAAGACAAGCCCTTCGGCATAAAGCTGCAAGTGCAAGTTTTGTCTTTGTATGATAAAAAACGTTGCGGATCAACCATTGACACCTCAGCCGGGGCAAGCCCGGCGAGCTTCATCAAGGGATGATCCGCAACGTACTCAGGACGACAAGTGTTTGAGCGCCAGCTTGATCAATTCTTCTACGGAATTCACAGCGGGCTGCTCCCTGAGGATTTGGTTGAGCGCCTTTTGCACCGAAATACGGGCAAAACCCAAAGCTACCAATGCTGATAACGCCTCTTCTCTGAATGTATTGTTCTGCGCCGAGAATACGGGCGACAATTCCCCGCCTTCTTTGATGATTTTGTCTTTTAAGTCCAAAATGATGCGCTTGGCAGTCTTGGGGCCGATGCCTTTTGCATTGCGGAAGGCATGTTCGTTTTCGCCCACAATAGCGGCCTTGATCTCATCGGTAGTGAGCGCCGACAATAGGATCTGCGCGGTAGAGGGGCCTACCCCCGATACAGAAAGCAACTGTACAAAAAGAGTGCGTTCGGCTTCTTCCGCAAATCCAAAAAGGGTATGGCTGTCTTCTTTGATATGAAGGTGGGTGAGCAATTGGACATGTTCCAATGGTTCGATACGCGAGTACGTTTGAAGGCTGATGTGGATGTGATATCCTAAACCTCCCGTCTCTACGATTACAAACGTCGGATTTTTGAAGGTAATGAGCCCTTTGATGTATGCGATCATGAGGTCCGTTATCGGTTATCGGTTATCGGTTAGTCCGTTCCCGTTACCTGTTATTAGCTGTCGGCTCTGGCTGTCGATTCCGAAACATAAAATACAACCCTACTGCGGCAAACGGGATGCTAAGCAACTGACCGGTACTCAGAGCGCCGCCGAAGTATTGCTCCAAGCCGCCCTGGCTGTCTTTGAAAAACTCTATAAAAAACCGGAAGACCCATATCAGTACCATGAATAAGCCGAAGATGTAGCCCTGTTTGTGGCGTTTATCCGTTTTCCAATAGGTATAGAACAATATAAAAAAGGAGAGCAAGTAAGTCAGTGATTCATAAAGTTGCACGGGATGGCGCGGTGCCTGGTCCACACGGGTAAATACAAAAGCCCAGGATACATCGGTGGCCCTGCCCAGAATCTCGGAGTTCATCAGATTGCCAAGTCGGATAAAACAACCCGCCAGCGCAGAGGGCACCACCACCTTGTCCAAAATCCAAAGTAAGGAACGTTTGGAGGTGTACTTTGAAAAAACCCACAACGAGATTATAATGCCGATGGCGCCGCCATGACTGGCCAGGCCGCCTTCCCATACCATAGGTATTTCACCCAGGTGTTTCGAATAATAACCCCAATCATAAAAAAAAACGTGCCCCAACCTGGCGCCCAATACGGCGCCGACAACCATGTAAATGAATATTTTGTCGAGCCACTCTTCCGGTTCGTTTTCGGCTTTGAACATGTTTCTCACCATGTACAACCCGGCCAGAAAACCGGTAGCGAAAAGCAGTCCGTACCACCGCAAGGTGAGCGGGCCAAGATGCGCGATCTCGGGCGAAGCATTCCAGGTGATATAGGCGAGTGTGGATGACATGATGCTGGATTGAAGCGCCGGTTTCCCCGCTTAGTTGCCGAGGAATTTGAAATTATACTGGTAAACGGCTACTACCAGGATAATAAACAGCAAAAAGAATAGAAAAAAATACAACATGCAGTATCCTTTCTTACCTGCGTTATCTATGCTAGACATGGCGTTGGATTGTTTTTTTAACAAAAAAATTGCCGCTGCAAAGATGAATAATGCCAACGAATTTTTATGCCCATTTTGCCATAAACTTTCGCAGGGCTTTCCCGTTAAGGTAATCCTTTCCACCTGATCTCTACGATTTCCGGACTGGCATGGAACATCTTGAGCACTTTGATTTCGTAATTGTTGATAGAAATAACTTCGCCTGCTTTGGGAATGGCGTCAGTCACTTTTAGCAATAATCCCGATAAAGTAAGGTATTCGGCGCTGGTAGGCAGGCGCTCGGGCAAGCTTTCGTTGATCTCTTCCAAGGGGTTCTGGGCAAGCACTTTGAATACACCTTCGGAGATTTTCTCTACCACCGGTTGCTCTGTGTCGTATTCGTCTTGTATTTCACCTACCAACTCTTCTATGATGTCTTCAAGGGTAACCAAACCCACTGTGCCTCCAAATTCGTTGACCACAATAGCCATCTGGGTGTGTTCTTTCTGAAAAGTACGCAACAGGTGCATGATCTTCCTGTTGGAATTCACAAAAATTACGGGACGCACGAGGTCCTGGAGCCTTTTTTCCGGGTCGCGCATATAGTGCATCATGATGTCTTTGGTGATGACGATACCCGTAATATTGTCAACTGAATTTTGATATACCGGATAACGCGAATACCCCTCGCTAATGGCTATCTCCATGGCCTCTTTCAAGGTCGAATCTGCGTCTATGGCCACCAACTGGGTGCGAGGCCTGAGTACGTGCCACACTTGCCGGTCGTCAAATTCGAATACATTCTGGATGAGGTCGCGCTCCGACGACTGAATAGCCCCGCCTTCCGCGCTTTCGGCTATGATGAGTTTGAGCTCTTCTTCGGAGTGTATCTCCGCATGAGGCACCGGCTGAATGCCAATCAGCTTGAGCAGGAAGTTGGCCAGGCCGTTGAGCATCCAAATGAACGGGGAGAAAATGACGTAAAATACCCGAAGCGGCGACGCCACCCAAAGGGTAGTCGGTGTAGGAAACCTTATCGCCAGCGACTTGGGCGCCAATTCGCCGAATATGATGTGCAAGACGGTTATGGTCGCAAAAGCAAAAGGCAAGGCAATTTTGTGAGCCAGATCGTCGTCTATTTCCAACCCGAAAAGATGCATGGAATTGATGATAATGCGAGACACTACCCCCTCGCCTATCCAGCCCAATCCAAGGCTCGCCAGTGTGATGCCCAACTGAGTAGCAGCCAAATAAGCGTCGAGGTTGTTGACGATGCCTTCGGCTACCCGTGCGGTAAAGCTGGAATCAGCCCGCACCTGCAATTGTGATATACGCACTTTTACAATGGCGAATTCTGCCGCCACAAAAAAACCATTAAGCAATACTAAAAAAAATGTGAGGAATATGTCAAGTAACATGGCTTAACACTAAGTGAGTAATTATACAGCCACAAATGTAACAAATAAAAGCGTGTTGCTGCATTACTCACCGGCTATCCGCACCCGCCTCGGGTTTTCCCTGCCGTATAATACCGGAAAATACATCTGCTCCGCTTTTGCCGGGTTGAGGGTGTAAAACCCGTCAAAACGAGGTTCTAAATTGATCACAAAGCTGTGACTCCCGGCAGGCAGTCGCTCGCAAAAGATGGCTACCTGGTGTTTCCAGTATTCCCTGTGTACTTCAGGGCCCCACCAGTTCTGCTGCGGCTTGTCGAGGTACGAACAACCCGCTGGGATGGGCGCTTCGATCATAACGTAGTCGCTTGTTTCAGCGGCTTCTACGGTCACTACCAACCGCGCAGGTTTGCCCTGCCGCAATTCAGCGACTTCGCGGCCATCCTGCTCCAGCCTCGTATTTACGGTGTAAATATCAGCTTTTCGCCCGGGTTGCGGATTGAAGCTTTGCTGGTAGGCGGTGAAACATACCGGGCCGACTCCTCCTTTTTCTATACGCAATGGCTGCCCGGTGGCAATGGTTTGGGTGTAGGGTAGCACTATCCGCTCGCCATTGATATCCAACGTACTCTCCAGGGTAGCGATAGTATCCGCCTCCGACATGAGATCGGGCAGGATGGCCCGCAGGATTTGCGCCGACTCCAGGGTATTGCGCCAACCGTTGTAAGGGCGCTCTTGCAGGAAATACCGGCGAATGCGATGGCCAAGCATGGTATCTCCTGCCTCCCGGGCTATGTCGTAAGCCAGCAAAGTAGCGGCCACGGCGCCGCTCCACAAATCGTAGCCCCGTTTGTCCCAATAAGAACCGCCATAGAGAGTGCGCTGTTCGTATTTTTTTAAGGTATCGAGCGAATGGGGCAGGTTTTGCTCCTGCCGGATGCGCAATAAGAGCAGGCGGTCGTGCAGGGTTTGCTTCACCGTGTCAAAAGGCGCCAGATAGTGTGCATAGTCGAGGGGTTGGCCCACAGAAGAAAGCAGGCGCAAAGTGTGGAGTAAATCATCGCCTTTCAACAGGTGAATTTGCCCGGTCAGGTAGCGCAGGCCTTTTTCGAGGGCCTCGGTGGTGTAACCCGATTGCGAAGCCAGGTGCAGGGCCCGGAGTACGTAGGTGGTCATCCTGATATTGCCTTCGCTTTGCGGCCACCATCCCCAGGCGCCGTTATCTTTTTGTGCTTTGCGCAATGTCACCACCATGCGCTGTATATCTTGCTCGCCGGTAAAGGGTTGCCCCATCAACTTTCGCAATTGTTTGTCGAGCAAAAGGGCCGTAAGCCGGCTGGCGTTTTGCTCGTTGCAGCCGTAGGGGTAGTTGCGCAGTCCTTCCAGGTCGACGAGCAATTGTTGGAGTATGTTGCCTTCGACATACAGGGTGACGGGGCCTTTGGCCGGGTCAAAAGCCAGGGTAAAAGCGGTATCGGCTTCGAGCACGTGAAATACGCCGTTGGATTCGAGGCTGCCCACGGGCAATACGGGGATTTTGCGCTCTTCGCCGTCGGCATAAGTGGCCGATTGCACGCCGAATCGCAAGGCAAGTGTGTCGGGGGCGGCGGGGGCGACTACCAGGGCGCGGTCTACGCGACCTTGGGCTACCACGGCCTGCTGCGCGCCCATTAGTTGCCCGTCGAGTTGAAAAGCAGTGGCCACGGCCAGCGAGTCATCGCCGATATGCAGGGTTTTGCCCACCACCACGGCGCTATCGCCTTCCAGCATAAAGCGGGGTACGGCCAGTTGGGCTACCAGTTTTTTGAGGGCACGCACCTGTTTTTGCGCCACGCCGGCGCGGCCGCGGCGATCCATGCCCAGCGCATAAGTATTCCAGGCAGTGATGTTGTCGGGATACGTGACGGTAAAATAAGCTTCTCCCTTGCTGTCCGTCACCAGATTGGGCTGCCAGAAGGCTTCGTCTTTAAAATTACCCCGGTATTGTATTAAATCGAATTGCATGGCAGGCAAGGCTCCCTCGCGAATACCGTCGATGTAATACTCCGTCGCAACGGATCGGCTGCCCCTGACATTTACCCCGTCTTCGGAGTCAAGCCCGGCGGTAGATCCGCTGATCGCATTGATATTGCGAGTGGGAAGATCGGCGATGTCTTGTACAGACATAACACTACCCTGCGCGGCATTTTGTTTGACAATCCCAACAGAATAACCCACAACGACGACTTCCGACAGCGAATAATCGGGCGTTTCGAGTACCTGGTCGAATCGATTGTCTTCCCAATTCAAGATATTTACTCCGGTAGTCTTTTGGGTGGTAAATCCCGTATATCTGATCTCCACATCGTATGTCCCCGCTGGCAGATTGTCCAGCCGGTAGTTGCCTTCGAGATCCGTAACTGTACCTGCTATCAAAATATCATCGCGATATACAATTACCGTGACGCCGATGAGCGGTTCGCCGTTGGCATCCGCTACGGTGCCGGTTAAAGCACAATTGCCGCCGTATTTCCAGCCGCTGGTTTTTTGCGACAGACCGGGCTCGGGTTTTTGCTGGTACAACAAAGGCCAGGTGACGGCGCCGGTGCTGTCGGGGGTAAATTCCGCTCCGCTCCAGCGCACACACAAAGTGGAATTGGATTCGATTTCAATAGTGCGTTTCAAATACGCATAACCTGACTCGGCTACCAGATAAACGGTGTATTCTCCCGGTTTTAGCCCCGACCACTTGCGCATATTTCCCGAATATATTTGTAACACGCTATCGGGCCCCCGCCAGCAAACGGCCTTTAGTGTGGGGTCGCCTGTTTTTCCATATTCCAAATGGAGTTTGCCCTGATTAGGCTGGTGGGTATTCGTCGAATGGGTGTATTGAATACGAGGTACGATGGGTATCCTGGCTTTAACCTGCGCAGGGTGGAACAACAGGTCGCCCGGCTCGCGAGGCGCCAGTTTTTCCGACAAAAGGTAGGTCTTATTGCTCTGGTAAAGCGTATTGGCGTAAAGCCGCTCCCGATTTGGAGAGACCACGTAAGTAAAACCCGGTTCAAATTCAAACCTGGATTGGAAGTCGTTTTGCTTGAGCAAATACAATTGGGTTTTGGGCGTAAACGGCCCTACCCGCAGTGTTTGCTTGCGCAAATTTGAATTTATAAAATGAATATTCGAATTGTCATTCCACAAGTAATAAACCTGTCCCGACAGTACTCCTGACAATATAAAAGTATGCTGATTGAGTATAGTTTTTTCAAAAGCCGTCCATTCTTTAAGCATCGGTTTGACGCTTACCTTCAAGGCTTTTGCCGAAGCGGCATAGCGATCCACATCGATGGCCAATTCCA
>Ga0058869_1515046_pt1 | contig 14200 bp, 25 predicted proteins | sample TNRReaAaerobiRNA_FD_61086 | JGI IMG/M metagenome (GOLD analysis project Ga0058869, IMG submission 61086) | Wastewater treatment Type I Accumulibacter community from EBPR Bioreactor in Madison, WI, USA - TNR Reactor, Time I- 292min-Aaerobic_... | ecosystem: Engineered > Bioreactor > EBPR >...
GCACTATTAAGTTTTAAGGGTAAATGTGTGTTTTGTGCCGTTGCTGGCATATTGGCCGTTGTTTGTCGTTTTGGATATTGTATCAAAATGCGGCGTTGCGCTTTTTCCATATAAACAACATAGGCAATCACAGCGGCAACCATAATCATCACACCAAAAATGATAAAGCCAGAAAGAACACCTTCCCTACCCGCTTGAATTGTTTTAAGTGCGGCTTGCGGTAAGTTAGCCACGATACCAGCATAAATAATTAAAGAAATACCATTACCAATACCGCGCGATGTAATTTGTTCACCTAGCCACATAATAAACAATGTGCCACCCGTTAAAGTCACAATTGTAGCAATTCGAAATAAAAGGCCTGGATCCATAACCGCAGCACCAGCAGGACCGCCTGTCATGCTTTCTAACCACATAGCAACACCATACCCCTGGACAACAGCCAAAAGAACGGTCAAATAACGTGTATATTGATTTAATTTTCTTTTCCCAAGTTCGCCTTCTTTTTTTAAAGCACCTAACTGAGGGGAAATAGTTGTCATCAACTGAATAACGATGCTAGCAGATATATAAGGCATAACGTTTAAAGATAAAATCGTCATACGCCCTAAAGAACCACCAGAGAACATATCAAGCACACCCAGAATACCACCTGCTTTTTCAGGATTCATAAAATCAGCTAGAAAAAGTGGGTTTATTCCAGGTAAAGGAATATAAGACCCTATACGATATACGACCAAGGCCATTAACGTAAACCATAGACGTTTTTTCAAATCCTCCGCTTTAGAGAAAGTGTCAAAACTAATTCCAGCAGCTAATTGTTCAATGGCAGAAGACATATATCGAAAGACCTTTACTTGTAACTATTATTCAAATGATACCGCACCACCAGCAGCTTCGACAATAGCCGCAGCTTTTGGCGTTGCTTTCGCAACAGAAAAATTCACCTTTTGTTTTAATTCGCCATTAGCAAGCAAAACAACCGCTTCTATTGATTTCTTAATCACACCTTGCATGATCAACATTTCACGATCAATTTTATCGCCCGCTTTAATCAAACCAGTTTCTAAAAACCGATTAACAATATGAAAATCCATTTCAAACGTTGGCACTTTCATACGACTTTTAAAACCACGCTTTGGCAAACGACGATAAATTGGATTCTGTCCACCTTCAAACCCGCGCACAGCCGTACCAGAACGAGCAGTTTGCCCTTTGCCACCACGACCACAGGTTTTCCCCTTGCCTGACCCAATACCACGACCAACAATCATTGGGCGCTTACGTGCACCAGTATTATCACTTATTGTATTTAACTTATGCATAACTTTACTCTGAAATAATTGTAATCATATGTTGCGCCTTACGAATTAATCCTAAGACTACTGGATTTGCTTCAACTTCAACAACTTGATGCATTCTACGCAGCCCAAGACCGCGTAAATGTAACGCCTGAACTTTTGGACGACGTCGCGGGCTTCCAGTTTGTTGAATTTTAATCATTGGAAGTTTATCTTTTGCTTGAGTCATAATTAACTAGCTCCTTCTTCTGTTGCAACAGCAGATGCCTTTGCTCCATCACGACGCGCCAAAATATCAGTCACTTTTTTACCAAGTTTTTGAGCAACGCTGCGCGGTGAATTAATGCTTTGTAAAGCACCCATAGTGGCACGAACCACATTGTGATAATTTCCTGTACCAACAGATTTTGTAACAACATCATGAATGCCTAAGGCTTCTAATAACTGACGCATAGCACCACCAGCAATAACACCCGTACCAGCCGGCGCAGCACGTAAAACAACCTTACCAGCACCAACACGTGCTGTAATATCATGATGCAAAGTACGACCCTCACGAAGAGGAACACGAATCATCAGTTTTTTTGCACGCTCAACAGCTTTTTTAACAGCATCAGGTACTTCTTTAGCCTTACCAGTTGCATAACCAACGCGACCTTTTCCATCACCAACAACGACAAGTGCAGAAAAACGCATGGTTTTACCACCTTTAACAACTTTTGTTACACGACGCACACTGACAAGTTTTTCAATCAGCCCGTCATCGCGCACGTCTTTGGCTTTAGATTTTGCATTATTTTTTATCATATTATCCTACCCTAGAATTGAAGACCGGCTTGACGTGCTGCATCGGCCAATGCCTTGATACGTCCATGATATAAAAAGCCAGAACGATCAAATACTACTTCTTTTACACCGAGTTTTGCTGCACGTTCACCAACTAGAGCACCAACAAAAGTTGCAGCATCTTTATTGCTGCCATTCTTCAATTTTGAAGCCTCTGAAAGCAGTGTCGATGCTGAACATAATGTTTTTCCACTTGAATCAACAATTTGCGCATATGTATGTTGGTTTGTACGATTAACAGTTAAACGCACTTTTCCAACACTTGTTTGTTTAATTTTATAACGCTGACGTAGCTTACGTCTCGTTCTTAAATCTGAAGTCCCTGCCATTTTATTTTACTTCCTTCATTATTTTTTCTTACCTTCTTTGCGCAAGACAAATTCGCCATCACGAATAATGCCTTTTCCTTTATAAGGTTCAGGTTTACGATATTTACGAATTTCAGCAGCCACTTGACCAACAACCTGTGCACAAGCACCCGTTACACTTAAAGATGTGGGTTTTTCACATTTTGCAGTAACACCTTGTGGTAATTCATACTCAACATCATGACTATAAGCCAATTGAAGAACAACTTTATTACCCTGGACTTGCGCTTTGTAACCAACACCCTTTAATTCCATGTTGATCGTAAAACCTGTATCAACACCAGTAGAAATGGCAGTTAACGTACGATTTGCGGTCCCCCAAAGCGCGCGCGCAATTTTTGAATCCAAAATAGGGGAAATTTTCAAACCTGCGTCTGTTTTTTCAATTTTCAAAACACCCGGCACTTCATAAGAACGCTCACCAAGCTTCCCCTTCATTGTGACCATTTGACCAGCAATAGTCATAGCAACTGAAGACGGAACTTTAATTTCATTTTTTCCAACACGTGACATTCAAAGCTCCTAAAACACTTGACAAAGGACTTCACCACCAACACGCTCTACACGTGCTTTATGGTCTGACATAATGCCCTTACTTGTGGATAAAATACTCATCCCTAAACCATTTGATACTGGCGCTAATTCGGCAATTTCTGAATATACACGACGTCCTGGAGTAGAAACACGTTTGATTCTTTCAATCACAGCACGATCATCAACATACTTGAGCTCGACGGTTAATTCCTTAAAACCTCTTTCGTCTATTTCAACTGAAACATTACGAAGGTAACCTTCATCACACAATACGTCGGCAACACCCTTTCTCATATTTGAATAAGGTGATTTTACTATTTTCATCTTTGCTTGCTGACCGTTTCTTATTCTTGTTAAGAAATCAGCAATTGGATCTGTCATTGTCATATTACCAACTCGCCTTTATTACGCCTGGAATCAATCCCATACCACCCATCTCACGAAGAGCAATACGAGACATTTTAAATTTACGATAAAAACCTCGAGAACGACCCGTGATTTCACAACGGTTACGAACACGAATTCTTGCAGAGTTACGTGGCATCTCAGATAACCTAATCGTTGCTTTCATTCTTTCCTCGAAATCCAGCTCCTTATTCATAATAATCTTCTTTAAAGCATTACGCGTCTCTGCCTTACCATCAGATATTTTACGACGACGCTTGTTATGATTTATAGAACTTTGTTTAGCCATACTATCCTCTAATTCTTAAAGGGGAAACTTAATGACTTTAGCAATTCATAGCCTGCTTTATCATCAGTTGCTGTCGTACAAACAGTAATGTCCATACCCCTAATTTTATCAACTTTATCATAATTAATCTCAGGGAAAATAATTTGTTCCTTGATACCAAATGTATAATTTCCATTACCATCAAAACTTTTCTTTGAAATGCCATGAAAATCACGAATGCGAGGCATAGCAATATGAATAAGTCTATCTAAAAATTCATACATACGATCGCCACGTAAAGTCACTTTCACACCAAGTTTCATGCCTTCTCTAAGCTTAAAGCCTGCAATCGATGCTCTTGCTTTTGTGATAATAGGTTTTTGTCCTGCAATGGACGCAAGTTCTGAAAATGCTACTTCTATTTTTTTACTATCATTAACCGCTTCTTTAACACACATGTTAAGAACAACTTTAGTAACCTTAGGAAGTTGCATTTCGTTGGTATAGCCAAGAGTTTTCATCAACTCTTTTTTGCTTATTGTATCATATATACTTTTCAAATTTGCCATAGTCGATTACACCTTCTCGCCAGATTTTTTAAAGTAACGCACTTTTTTACCATCTTCCATACGGTAACCTACTTTTGAAGCTTTTCCATGAGCATCAACTAATGCAACGTTAGAAATTTGAATTGGTTTTTGTACCTTATAAGGACCATCTGGATTTGTTTGTGATGGCTTCGCATTACGCGTGAACTCATTCACACCAGCAACAATCACTTTACCTTCATCAAGCAACACTTTCGTTACTTCACCGGTCACGCCCTTGTACTTACCCGTGATAACAACAACTGTATCACCTTTTTTAATTTTAAATTTAGCCTGCGTCATTATAACACCTCCGGTGCTAATGAAATAATTTTCATATAACCGGCACCACGCAGTTCACGTGTTACTGGACCGAATATACGCGTCCCAATTGGTTCACCTTTTTTATCAACCAAAACAGCTGCATTTCTGTCGAATTGTATGCGACTTCCATCCGCTCTATTGAGCGCTTGTTTTGTTCTGACAACAACAGCACGCTGTACTTCACCCTTTTTAACTTTACTTTTCGGTGCGGCTTCCTTTATGGACACAACAATCACATCACCAACTGATGCATATCGACGCTTTGAGCCGCCTAAAACTTTAATGCAAAGAACTTCTTTTGCGCCAGAGTTGTCGGCTACACTTAGCCTTGTTTCAACCTGAATCATTTATATCTCTCTCAACCGTTTGCTTGGTTATCTAATACAGTCCATGTCTTTGTCTTTGATATGGGTGCACACTCTATTATACTAACTTTCTGACCTATTTTGTACTCATTTTTTGGGTCATGAGCTGCATACTTTTTATGACGCCTTATGTATTTTTTATACAATGGATGCATCATGGTTGTTTCTACCTTAACGGTAACTGTTTTATCGGCCTTATCGCTAACAACAAGACCCTGCAAAACGCGACGTGGCATTTCATCTACTCCTAACTATACGGCCTAAGCCTTTTTTTTCAATTTATTGAGGCAAGTTTCAATACGAGCAACATCACGACGAATTTTACGCACGCGAGAAGTATCTTTATTCTCAGCCATTAATCTTAAATTTAGTTGTTCTTTCTTCAAATTGCTATATAAATCGTACAATTCAGACAAAGTTTTTTGTTCTAACTCAGAAAATTTCATTTTTTTTACTCTTCACTTTGTAACTTTACGTCAACCGTTGAACAAAACGTGTTTTAATCGGAAGCTTTGCAGAAGCAAGCTGAAGTGCTTTTTCTGCTAATTCCGGTGAAACACCTTCTAGTTCAAACATGATTCTTCCAGGCTTTACACGAGCGGCCCAAAATTCTACAGAACCTTTACCTTTACCCATACGAACTTCGGCAGGTTTTTTTGATACCGGCACATCAGGGAAGATGCGAATCCACACACGGCCAGCACGTTTAATATGACGTGTCATAGCACGACGGGCCGATTCAATCTGACGCGCCGTAATACGCGCAGGCTCTAAAGCCTTTAAGCCAAAAGCACCAAAAGAAACTTCAGTACCAGACTTCGCGTTTCCCTTAATGCGACCTTTAAAGGCTTTTCTATATTTTGTTTTCTTTGGTTGTAACATTGTGATTTACTCTCTTTTCGACCTTAACGCTTAACAACGTAATCAGATTTTTTATCCTGCGCCATTGGATCCTGCTCTTTAATTTCGCCCTTATAGATCCAAACCTTAACACCAACAACACCGTATGTAGTGAATGCAGAACCATGTGCATAATCAATATCAGAACGTAACGTATGCAAAGGAACACGTCCTTGACGATTCCATTCCATACGCGCGATTTCTGCACCACCTAGACGGCCAGAAATATTCACACGGATACCAACAGCTCCCATACGGATTGCTGTATCCATCGCACGCTTCATAGCACGACGAAAAGAAATACGACGTTCTAATTGGCTAGCAATACTATCTGCAACGATCTTTGAATCCAGTTCAGGTTTTTTAATTTCAACGATATTGATAGAAACATCTGTTTTTGTAATCAATGCCAGTTTTTTCTTGAGTGCTTCAATATCGGAACCTTTTTTTCCAATCAAAATACCTGGTCTTGCCGTATAAATGCTAACGCACGCTTTTTTTGCAGGGCGCTCAACAACAACCTTAGAAACACCAGCAGATACTAACGTTTTCATAATAAAAGAACGAATAGCAATATCTTGATGAAGGTAAGTGGCATAATTCTTGCCGGCAATCCAACGCGAATCCCAAGTCTTATTAAAACCAAGGCGAAAGCCAATAGGATTTACTTTTTGACCCATAACTAGACCTCTTCTCTTTCTTCAAGAACAACCGTTAAATGACTAAAATATTTTGCAATTGGTGCACCACGGCCTTTCGCACGCGGACGAAAACGACGCATTTTCAAACCTTGACCTACATATGCTTCTTTAATGTAAAGCTGATCAATATCCATAAAATGATCATTTTCAGCATTAGACATCGCCGAATAAACTGTGCTGTAAACATCTGTTGAAATACGCTTCGTTGAAAATTTCAAAAATGTTAACGCTTTATCGACCTTCATGCCACGAATTTTTTTCGCCACCAAATTAATCTTTTGCGGACTCACACGAATCATTTTATTAACGGCTTTTACGCTTTTATCTGCCATATAAACCTACCGTTTCGCTTTCTTATCTGCACCATGACCATGGTAAGTACGCGTTGGTGCAAATTCGCCCAACTTGTGACCAACCATATTTTCTGTCACGACAACAGGAATAAATTTATTACCATTATGCACTGCAAACGTTGCTCCAACGAATGGTGGAATAATTGTAGAACGACGTGACCAAGTTTTAATTGGGTCGCGACGACCTGATGCTTTCACTGCCTCAACCTTTTTTAAAAGGTATGCATCGAAAAAAGGGCCTTTCCATACGGATCTTGCCATCTATATCTCTCCGTTATTTGCGTCGACGAATGATCATCTTCGCCGTCGTTTTGTTTTTACGTGTTTTCTTACCCTTTGTTGGAACACCCCAAGGTGTTACAGGATGACGACCACCAGAAGTGCGACCTTCACCACCACCATGCGGGTGATCGATTGGGTTCATAGCAACACCTCTAACAGATGGACGTTTACCAAGCCAACGCATGCGACCAGCTTTACCATATGACCTGTTACTGTGGTCTGGGTTGGAAACTGAACCAATGGTTGCAAAGCATTCACCATTCACAAAACGCAACTCACCAGATGTTAGCTTTAAGATAACATTTCCAGCATCACGCCCCATAATTTGAACATATGCGCCAGCAGATCGTGCCAGTTGTCCACCTTTTTGAATTTTTAACTCAACGTTATGAATAATTGTACCAAGTGGCATATTTTTCATTGGCATTGCGTTACCGGGCTTCACATCAACCCTTTGAGCCGATTGAACCTTATCACCAACTTGCAAGCGTTGAGGCGCAATAATATATTTATACTCCCCATCTTCATATTTTACAAGTGCAATAAAGGCAGATCTGTTTGGATCATACTCAAGACGCTCAACGGTTGCGAACATATCAAACTTATTACGCTTGAAATCAATCGTACGGTATAATTGTTTATGTCCACCACCCTTGTTAAAAGAGGTAATACGGCCATTATTATTACGTCCACCACTTTTAGACTTACCTTGTGTAAGCGGTTTATGAGGACGCCCTTTCCAAAGATCAGATCTGTCAATATTAACAAGCTGACGTTGTCCAGGGGTTGTTGGTTTATAACGCTTTAATGACATATTACACTCCCACTCCAAGTTCAATCACTTGACCAGTTTCTAAAGAAACCATAGCAATTTTTCTATCAGATAAAACGCCTTCACGCCCTTTAAAACGACGTGTCTTACCTTTACGCACCAGCGTATTAACTGATTTTACTTTGACATTAAAAACAGAAGACACAGCGCGCTTCACATCATTTTTTGTCGCAGTCATTAAAACTTCGAAAAAATACTGAGCATCACCAGACTTGATCTGAGATTTTTCTGTTACTAAAGGACGACGAATAATATCAAAATCCTTAATTTTTGTTTCTACTTTAGCCATTCAAACGCTCCTCTAAAGTTTTCAAAGCATCTTTTGTGATGATCAACTTTTCTTTACGAACGATGTCATAAACATTTGCACCAATTGTTGGCAAAATATCATAACCGTATAAGTTAGCAATTGCCAGTGTCATTGATTCATTTGCTTTTTCTGCATCGATAATGCAAGCATTCTTAGGAGCCAGAGCCTTTAGAAGCTTAGAAGCTTCTTTTGTCTTCGCATCTTTAATGTCAACATTTTCAACAATAATTAAATCACCCGATTTTACTTTAGCGGATAAAGCCATTTTCAAACCCAAAGCCTTAATTTTTTTAGGCAAGGCATATTCATATGAACGCTGATGTGGACCAAAAACAATACCACCACCCCTAAATATAGGTGCACTCTTAGCACCGTGACGGGCGCCACCAGAACCTTTTTGCTTAACAATCTTACGTGTTGAACAAGCAACATCGCCACGTTCTTTTGTTTCATGCGTACCTTGACGGCGTTTTGCTAATTGCCAGTGAATCACACGTGCCAAAATATCATCGCGAACTTCTAAGCCAAAAATGCTTCCGTTTAGATCAACAGAGCCACTTGTGTTGCCGTCTAATTTTATAACATTATATTTCATTGTCATGGCTATTTCCTCGCTGTCTTCTTAATAGCATCACGAATGTATACAACACCGTTTTTATGCCCAGGAACACTACCGTGAATAAAAATTAAACCACGTTCAGCGTCTATTGCATGGATTTTTAAATTCATTTTTGTAACGCGTTTAGCGCCCATTTGCCCAGCCATTTTTTTATTTTTAAAAACTTTTCCAGGATCTTGACACTGTCCTATAGAACCGTGTGAACGATGAGAAACTGAAACACCGTGACTTGCACGCAAACCACCAAAATTATGACGCTTCATAACACCGGCAAAACCCTTACCCTGTGTAATACCACTAATATCAACAAATTGATCTACAGCAAAATGATCGGCTTTCAATTCTGTGCCAACATCAAGCATATTAGCAGCATCAACGCGAAATTCTTTAATAATTTTACGCGGTTCTTTTTCAAGCTTTGCATAAGCCATCTTTTGTGGTTTGTTAACTTTTTTAGCATTAACAATTTCCACACCCAATCTCAGAGCAAGATAACCATCTTTTTCTTTAGTCCGTTGATCAAGGACAACGGTATCCTTTATTCTTAAAACGGTAACAGGAAGCTGAACACCAGATTCTAAAAAGATCTGGGTCATTCCCATTTTTTCCGCTACTAGTCCAGTTCTCATTTGGTGCACCTTAAAGTTTAATTTCAATGTCCACACCAGACGCCAAGTCTAATTTCATCAAGGCATCTACTGTTTGCGGTAACCAATCGACAATGTCGATCAATCGTTTGTGAGTACGCATTTCAAACTGTTCACGTGACTTCTTATCGATGTGTGGTGAACGGTTTACGGTATAGCGTTGGATCCGTGTTGGTAGTGGAATAGGGCCGCGAACGTTGGCACCTGTTCTTTTCGCCGTGCTTACGATATCTCTCACGGATAAATCCAAAAGACGATGATCGTATGCTTGCAATTTGATACGTATAACTTGATTTTCCATTACACAAACTCTGTTAATAAATTATAGAAAGAACGAATATTTTTTTATTAAGCTTATTATTTCACAATTTTAGAGACAACGCCAGCACCAACTGTGCGGCCGCCTTCACGAATAGCAAAACGTAGACCTTCATCCATTGCAACCGGTGCAATTAACGTTACAATAATGCGTGCATTATCGCCAGGCATTACCATTTCTGTTCCTGCAGGCAGATCCACAGTTCCGGTCACGTCTGTTGTTCTGAAATAAAATTGTGGGCGATATTTTGTAAAAAATGGTGTATGACGTCCACCTTCTTCTTTTGTTAAAATATAAGCCTCTGCTTCAAATTCTGTATGAGGCGTAATTGAACCAACTTTTGCCAAAACTTGACCACGCTCAACATCTTCACGCTTTGTTCCACGAAGAAGAATACCAACGTTATCACCAGCTTCACCACGGTCAAGCAATTTACGGAACATTTCAACACCCGTACAAACTGTTTTTTGTGTCGGACGAATACCAATGATCTCAATTTCTTCACCAACGTTGATCACACCACGTTCAACACGACCGGTCACAACAGTTCCACGGCCAGAAATTGAAAATACGTCTTCAATTGGCATCAAAAAGGGAAGATCAACTTGACGTTTTGGTTGCGGGATATAAGTATCAACAGCTTCCATCAAATTGAAAATAGCTTCTTTTCCAATGGTAGGTTCTTTGCCTTCTAAGGCACATAGCGCTGAACCACGAACAACAGGGATATCATCGCCTGGGAAATCATAAGAAGATAGAAGCTCACGAATTTCCATTTCAACCAAATCGGCCAATTCGGCATCATCAACTTGGTCAATCTTGTTCATGAACACAACAAGCGCTGGAACACCAACTTGACGTGCTAGCAAAATATGCTCACGTGTTTGTGGCATCGGGCCATCTGCTGCCGAGCAAACCAAAATAGCACCGTCCATTTGTGCAGCACCTGTGATCATGTTCTTAACATAGTCAGCGTGTCCAGGGCAATCAACGTGCGCATAGTGACGATTTGCTGTTTCATATTCAACGTGTGCCGTTGAAATGGTAATACCGCGTGCGCGTTCTTCTGGCGCACCATCAATTTGGTCGTATGCTTTAAAAACAGCGCCACCAGTTTCGGATAAAACTTTTGTAATCGCCGCTGTCAATGTAGTCTTGCCATGGTCAACGTGACCAATCGTGCCTATATTGCAGTGTGGTTTAGTTCTTTCAAATTTCGCTTTTGCCATAATACTTCTCCTTGCTAAACTTTTTTCTTAATCTCATCCGCAACATTCTGCGGTACTTGTTCATAATGATCGAAAACCATTGAAAATTGCGCACGTCCTTGCGACATAGAACGTAATGTTTTCACATAACCAAACATATTCGCTAAAGGTACCATTGCGAGGATAACACGCGCATTACCGCGTTGATCCATACCGGTTACTTGTCCACGACGGCTATTTAAATCACCGATCACGTCCCCCAAATAATCTTCAGGCGTAATAACCTCAACCTTCATAACAGGCTCAAGAATTTTTGGTGCACATTTTAACATACCTTCTCTAAAGGCTGCACGCGCTGCTATTTCAAAGGCCAAAACACTCGAGTCAACATCATGATACGCACCATCTATTAACGTTGCTTTAAAGTCAATTGTTGGGAAACCAGCCAAAACACCATTATCCATTTGCATTTTAAGACCTTTTTCCACACCAGGAATATATTCCTTAGGTACAGAACCGCCAACAATTTTGCTTTCAAACTGAAAACCAGAACCTGGCTCCAAAGGCTCAAACGCTAATTTGATACGCGCAAATTGACCGGCACCACCGGATTGTTTTTTATGCGTATAATCGTGTTCAGCGGAACGCGTGATTGTTTCACGATAAGCCACTTGTGGAGCACCAACGTTTGCCTCAACTTTATACTCACGCTTTAAGATATCAACTTTAATTTCTAAATGCAGTTCACCCATTCCCTTGATCACAACTTGACCCGTTTCATGATCTGTTTCAACCATAAAAGAAGGATCTTCTTGCGTTAAGCGAGAAAGCGCCAAACCCATTTTTTCTTGATCAGCCTTTGTTTTTGGCTCAATCGCAATTTCAATAACCGGCTCAGGAAACTCAATTTTTTCCAAAACAACTGGCTTTGAAGGGTCACATAATGTATCGCCAGTCGTGGTTAACTTAAGTCCGCACAACGCAACGATATCACCTGCCATCGCTTCTTTAATATCTTCACGAGAATTTGCATGCATTAAAAGCATACGGCCAATGCGTTCTTCTTTTTCTTTCACCGAATTATAAATACGTGTTCCTGTTTGTAAAACTCCAGAATAAATACGCACGAATGTAATAGACCCCACAAAAGGATCTGTCATAATTTTAAACGCTAAACCAGAAAATGGTTCATTATCATCAGATTTACGTATTACTTCAATCCCTTTAGAATCCATACCAACAACAGATGGCACATCTAACGGAGACGGCAAGTAATCAACAACAGCATCAAGAAGCGGCTGAACACCTTTATTTTTAAACGCAGATCCACAAAGAACAGGGACAAACACATCACCCAAAACACCCTTGCGAACACACTTTTTAATCATCGCTTCAGAAATGGATTCACCCGCCAAATAAAGCTCCATCGCTTCATCATCTGTTTCCACAACAGTTTCTAACAACGTATGACGATATTCTTCTGCTTTATCTTTTAAATCCGCTGGGATGTCAACAACATCAAATTCAGCACCTAAAGACTCATCTTTCCAAATAACAGCCTTCATTCTAATCAAATCAACAACGCCGACAAATTCTGATTCAGAACCAATAGGCAACATTAACACAACAGGCCTTGCACCTAACCGGTCAACAATCATATCAACGCAACGATAAAAATTTGCGCCCATACGGTCCATTTTGTTCACAAAGCAAATACGTGGAACTTTATATTTATCAGCTTGACGCCAAACTGTCTCAGACTGAGGCTCAACACCCGCAACGCCGTCAAAAACCGCAACTGCACCGTCTAAAACACGAAGAGAACGTTCAACTTCAATAGTAAAATCAACGTGACCTGGTGTATCGATAATATTAATACGGTGCTCATTCCAAAAGCATGTTGTCGCAGCGGAAGTAATTGTAATACCGCGCTCTTGCTCTTGCTCCATCCAGTCCATTGTGGCACCACCATCATGAACTTCACCAATTTTATAAGACTTACCCGTATAATACAAAATACGTTCTGTTGTCGTTGTTTTACCGGCATCAATGTGTGCCATAATACCAATATTACGATATTTTTCAAGTGGCGTAATTCTTGCTGACATAAATCTAACCCTCTACCAACGATAATGCGCAAACGCACGGTTCGCTTCAGCCATTTTATGCGTATCTTCACGTTTCTTTACAGAAGCGCCACGACCATTACTTGCATCCAAAACTTCAGCTGATAACCTGGCTACCATATCTTTTTCTGAGCGTTTACGAGAATAAGAAATTAACCAACGAATAGCTAAAGCCTGCGCACGATCCGCACGAACTTCAACAGGAACTTGATACGTTGCACCACCAACACGGCGTGAACGCACTTCAATCTGCGGACGAATATTATCTAAAGCTTCATGGAATAGTTCTATCGCACCCTTGCCACCTTTACCTTGAACACGGTCCAAAGCACCATAAACAATAGATTCCGCGCATGAACGCTTACCATCATACATTAAACAATTTATAAACTTCGCTAAAACAACATCACCAAATTTTGCATCTGGATTAACTTCACGCTTTTCAGCTCTATGCCTACGAGACATAACGACCTCTCAATTTTAAAAAGAACGATTACTACTAACTATTTTGGACGCTTCGCACCATAGTGTGAACGACGTTTTTTACGATCCTTAACACCTTGCGTATCAAGCGTACCACGGATAATATGATAACGCACACCCGGTAAGTCTTTTACACGTCCACCACGAATCAATACAACAGAGTGCTCTTGCAAATTGTGCCCAATACCAGGAATATAACCAGTTACTTCAAAACCATTTGTCAAACGAATACGTGCAACTTTACGAAGTGCAGAGTTAGGCTTTTTAGGTGTTGTCGTAAACACACGTGTACACACCCCACGCTTTTGTGGGCATGCTTCAAGCGCAGGCACTTTGTTCCGATTAACTTTTGGTTTCCTCGGCTTTCTTACTAATTGATTAACGGTTGGCATTAAAACCCTCTTGTAAATATAAAAATTTCA
>Ga0058869_1513988_pt1 | contig 13772 bp, 9 predicted proteins | sample TNRReaAaerobiRNA_FD_61086 | JGI IMG/M metagenome (GOLD analysis project Ga0058869, IMG submission 61086) | Wastewater treatment Type I Accumulibacter community from EBPR Bioreactor in Madison, WI, USA - TNR Reactor, Time I- 292min-Aaerobic_... | ecosystem: Engineered > Bioreactor > EBPR >...
CGTGAGTTCCGGGGGCGGCGGCAACGGCCTCTTCGATGACGGGCGGGTGATCGAAGTAGAGCAGCTTGGTGGCCGTGTGCTGTGCCATCGCCTCGTAGCCCACCACGGGTACCGGACCAAGCCCCGTTCGGCGTTGGTACTCCTCGGCGAAGTGACCGCCGGTAGACATCAGCACCTGGCTGCCCGAATACAAATTCGTGTGCAATTCGCGGGCCTGGCTGAACCGCACAAGCTCGTCCCTTACCGAATCCTCCAGGTGAAAGTGGGCGATGGCATCGCCCGCCGCGTCCATCACATAGGCGCCATTGCAGCTCACCATCGGCCCCGTCAGCCCGCATTGCCGGGCAATCGGAGTCATTGTGCTGGGCGCACGCCCACTGGCCAGCACCACCAAGATGCCCGCCTCATGGGCTCGTCGCAGAGCGGCGGCCGAATCCGGATGGGGCACGCGGGCCCGAGTCAAGAGCGTGCCGTCGCAGTCCACGGCAATCAATCGGATGGAGGAGAGGGCGGCGCTCATGCGCCCCAAGTGTGCGGGAACCGGGCGGCCGGATTCCGCCCTTCGGCCCTTGCCGTTGCCCAGAGACCCTTAGGAAAGGGGCCGTAAAGATTGCGGGGGCCGTTGCCAACAATCATTTATGCGGGGGAGTGCCGCATCACGGAGATGAGTCAAGACGCCATTGCCGGCCAAGAAATTGAGGCCAGCGAAGCCAAGGTCCAACATGCCGAGGACCGCCAAACTGTGGTTTTCCGTTTGAGCGGAGAATCCTACGGCATCGACATTTTTCGGGTGAATGAAATCATCCGCATGCGCGACATCACGCCGATTCCGCGCACCGAGGCCCACATCCGTGGCCTCGTGAACCTTCGCGGCAAGACGATTCCGGTCGTGGACCTGCGCATTCGCATGGGCCTGGAAGTCGTGGCCGAAACCGAGAGCAGTCGCATCATCGTGGTCGATTCGGAAGAAGGTCAGGTTGGCATCATGGTGGACGCCGTGAACGAGGTCGTCACGCTGGACGGCCAACAGATTGAGCCGACCCCGGCCCTGGCCAACGACGACCAAACCGAATACGTCGAAGCCGTGGCCAAGCGCGAAGCGGAATTGGTCACCTTGCTGAACCTCGATAGTGCACTAGCCGCTTAAACCAAGGGAGAGAAAATTGAGCGCCGAACTGGATATGAGCCAATACGTTGACCTCTTTTTACAAGAGGCCGACGAACAAATTGAAATTCTTGAACGCGAGACGTTGAAGCTGGAGGAAGATCCGACCAGCGAACGTCTTCAGGTCATTTTCCGTGCGGCGCACACCCTCAAGGGGTCCAGCCGTGCCATGGGCTTTTCCGGCATGGCCGAGCTCACGCATGAGATGGAGAACGTGCTGGATCAACTGCGAGAAGGCCACCTCCAGGTCACCACTGAGATCGCCGACGCGCTGTTGCAGTGCCAAGACGATCTCCGCCAGATGGTGGTAAGCATCGGTGAAGGCAACGGCGACCAAGCGGATTGCAGCGCGCTGGTCGCGCAGCTTCAGGGCTTCATCAATGGCGGAGCTACCCCGGCGCCGAGTGCTGAGAGCACCGCGCCGAGCGCCAGCAAGGACGAAGACTTGGCCCTTTGCCCGGATCTCGTTGAGACCCTCCAGCAAGCGGCCGAGCAAGCCCCCATCCGCCAACTGCGGGTGACGGTGAACTCGGAGTGCGTCATGAAATTTGCCCGTGCCTACATGGTGACGGGTGTCCTGACGGAAGTCGCCGAACTCCTGGCGACCGTGCCGTCGGTCGAAGACCTGGAGGAAGAGAAATTCAATCAGCAGTTCCTCGCTCTGTTCCAGGGTGGCCCTTCGGATGAAGAGTTGCTGACACAGCTCAAGGGAATCAGCGAGATTGATAGTCTGGTGCTGACGCCTTGGTCAGCCCAGGCAACCCCCGAACTCACGGTGGTGGCTAACGAGCCGTCCGAAGCCAAGGAAGCCACTCCTGCCTCTCCGACCGCCCCCACCGCCCCGGCGGCTCCGGCATCCAAGTCTCCGGCCGCCGAGAACAATGGGGCCAAGCAGTCGGCGAGCACCACCGGGCAAACCGTTCGCGTGGACGTGACGCGCCTGGACGCCTTGATGAACCTCATCGGGGAACTGGTCATTGACCGCACCCGCATTGCCCAGATCGGCAGTGATCTCGGTTCTAAGTTCAACGACCCCAATATCGATGCGCTGGAAGAAACGGTAAGCCACATCGCCCGCATCACCAGCGACCTTCAAGATCAGATCATGAAGGCCCGCATGATGCCGATTGAGACGGTCTTCAACCGCTTCCCGCGCGTCGTCCGCGACCTCGCCCAGAAGCTAGGCAAGGACGTGAAGCTGGAACTGGTCGGGGGCGAAACCGAGCTCGACCGAAGCGTTATCGAAGTCATTGGCGACCCGCTGCTGCACATTCTCCGTAATAGCGTGGACCACGGGCTGGAAAGCCCCGAAACCCGCGAAGAAGTGGGCAAGCCGCGCCAAGGCCGCGTGCTGGTGCGCGCCTACCACCAGGACAACCACATCGTCATCGAGATTCGCGACGACGGTCGAGGCATTGACGCCGAAAAGATCCGCAAGAAAGCCGTTGAGAAGGAACTCCTGACCAAGGACCAAGCCGACCGACTTACGGATCGCGAGGCCCTGCAGTACATCTTCTCGAGCGGCTTTAGCACCGCCGCCGAAGTCAGCGAGGTCAGTGGTCGCGGGGTCGGGATGGACATCGTCCGCTCGAACATCCAGCGCCTCGGGGGTCTGATTGACCTGGAGACCGAAGTCGGCAAGGGTTCGCGGTTTGTGCTGCGATTGCCCCTGACTTTGGCGATCATCCGCGGCCTTCTCACCCGGGTTGGAGAGCAAGTGATTGTTCTCCCCCTCGGTAGCGTGGTTGAGACGCTTTTGGTTGAAGTGGACAGCATTCAGACCGTCAATCGCAACGAAGTCATCGTGCTTCGAGGCCAAACCCTCCCCCTTGTGCGACTGAATGACATGTTTGACATTCAGAGCCGTGAAGATTCAACCGAGGACGGCCAATACGTTGTCGTAGTGGGATTGGCAGAACGACGAATTGGTCTGGCGGTAGACGGGTTGATTGGCGAAAAGGAAGTCGTCATCAAGTCGCTCAGCCGGTTCTGCGGCGATGTCCCCGGCATCAGCGGCGCCACGATCTTGGGTGATGGAAATGTCGCCCTCATCGCGGATGTCAACGGAATTGTTTTGAAGGAATCGGCCTAACCGGCCCCCGACCCCAGAAAGAGATCGCAATCATGTCAGCACGTTCGGAAAACTTCTTGCTTCGGCGCTATATCGAAAAGGCGATGGTGGACCTGCCCGCCATGCCCACCACCGTTATGCGAGTGGTGCGCGCCATCGAAGGTGGCGAGGCCAGTGCCTCGCAGATCGAAAAGATCATCACCGCCGATGCCGCCATCACCAGTAAGGTCCTCAAGACCGTCAACTCGCCGTACTTTGGGATGCCGCGCACGATCTCGAGCGTCAACCAGGCGATTCAGATTCTGGGTCTGAACCAACTTCGCAACGTCACGCTGAGCATCGGCGTGCTGAACGCGCTGAACACTACCAGCCCGCGTATCCAGGCCCTGCAACAGCAGTGCTGGGAGCAATCCTTTGCCAGCGCGAGCGCCGCTCACCGAATTGCGGTGAAGAAGGGCCTCGCGAAGCCGCAGCAAGAAGCGGTGCTCATTGGCGGCCTGCTCCACGATATTGGTCAGCTCTTCCTGCTCACGCTGTTCAATATCCCTTACACCGAAGTCCAAACGCGCAGCAAGAAGCAGTGCGCCCCGCTCCACGAGATTGAACGCCAAGTGCTGGGGACCACCCACGCCAACTTGGGGGCCTCCTTGGCGGAACGCTGGTCGTTCCCGGCCGACCTGGTCGAAATGATCCGCGATCACGACGGCGACCCGACGGCCGAAACGCTGAACCCGACCGTGGCCTGTGTCCACCTGGCGGACCGCATTGTGAATCGCATTATCGAACCGGAATCGGCCGAAGAAATCTTCCCGCTGGATCCGAAGTTCGCCGAGTGGTTGGCCTTTTCGGATGCCGATCTAACCGAGATTGTCGAATTCACCATGAAGGACATGGAGCAAGCCAAGGTCGCGGCCAGCGCCTAGGGCTCACTCCAGTCCCGCAATGTTAACGGGAGGGCGGAGCCTCACTCCGCCAATGGATAAAGAGCGATGAGCATCAATAGTAGCTACACGGGGATTTCGTTCTCGGGCTTGGGGTCCGGGATCGATACGGCTTCTATTGTCTCTCAGCTGATCTCGCTGGAGCGTATTCCGCTCAACCGGATGCAGACGCAAAAGACGCGTATCCAAACCCGGCAGGCCTATTACAACGAACTCAAGGGCCGGACATCCAGCATCGCCGCGACTCTCGGGACGCTCAAGCAATCGGCCACGCTGAATGCGGTGAAAGGCACCAGCGCCAACACCGATGTGGCGACGGTGAGCGTGACGGCCGCCGCGAACCCCGGTTCCTTTCTCCTCAAAGTTTCTCAGCTCGCCGCATCCCAGCGATCCACCAGTACCGTGCAGGCCGGTTCCACGACCGCGCTTGGATATTCGGGTTCGTTTACCGTTAACGGCAAGAAGCTGGACGTGACCGCCACCGACACCTTAGCGGGCATCGCCTCGAAGGTGAACGCCCTGGGGGTGGGGGTGAGCGCTAATGTCATCTCCGGTCAATCCGGCGAGGCTTACCTGAGCCTTAGTTCTTCCAATACGGGGCAGAAGAATGCGATTTCGTTGGCCAATGTGAGCGGCACCGCTCTGTCCTCGCTCGGATTTTTGAGCGGGGCCAGCGCCCTGCGCGACGCCACCGGGAACACCGCCCGGAGCATCTCCCTGGCGAGCGCCACCGAGACCCTGGGGAGCCTGACTGGCCTGAGCGGCACCGCCGACTTTGATGTGGACGGCACCACGGTGACCGTGGACTTTGCCACCGACACGCTGGATTCCTTGGCCACGAAAATCTCGTCCGGAGGCAGCGTGACGGCGACGGTGAAGACGGACGCCGCCTCGAACCGCTCCTACCTCGAATTGGATGGCGCGAGTTTAGGCACGCTCCTGACGGATACCTCGGGCGTGCTGAAGCAACTTGGTGTCTTGCAGAACACGTTCGCCCAGCCAGTGACGGCGGCGCAAGACGCCACCTACACCCTTGATGGCATTGCCATGCGCAGCGCTTCCAACACCATCTCAGACGCCGTGAACGGGGTGACAATGGTGTTGAAGAAGGCGAACTCGACCACACCAGAAGAGTCGCTGATCACGGTGGAGCGCGACACGGATACGGTCGTGAATTCATTCAAGGCATTCGCCGATGCCTACAACAATCTCAACAGTTTCATTCGGCAGAACAGTAGTTTCGATGCCGAGACCTTCGAGAGTGGAGCGCTTTTTGGTGACCCGGTTGCCCGGCAATTGGAAGACATCATGGCGGGTCTGATCTTCCAGACGAAGCCCGATGCCGCCACCGGCGAGCTCAATTCGCTCCTCCAGATCGGATTTGGCCGGGATAACGAAGGCAAACTCACACTTGACGAGACCAAGCTTCGCGAATCGCTGACGACGAACGCCGAAGGCGTGAGCAAGCTCTTCTCGAATGCCGGTTCGACCAGCGGCACGGACCTAGCATTTATAACAGGTACCAATGCCAGCCGAAACCTGTCCGCAGCCAGCGTTGTCATCACGCAGCCGGCCACCTCGCACCTGGTTGCATCCGATCCGGTCGGCGGCACGCCGCAAGTGGCGGGAGAAATCTTAACGTTTGGTGGCGCAATCTTCGGGAACGCCGACGTGCTGCTCGCCATTCCCAGCGGCATTGATCAGTCTGAGATCGCCAACCTTATCAACAGCGATTCGCGTCTCAAAGATCTGGTCACGGCCAGCTACAGTGCCGGCACGCTCAGCATTACGAGTAAAACGAAGGGCACGCCGGGTGCCTTCACCGTGAATAGCAACGTTGCCAGCGCCGCCGGAAACAGTGGGATTGGCACCTCCGGAGGCAATATCACAGCCGGCGTGAACGTGGAGGGCACGATTAACGGCGAAGCCGCCACCGGCCTTGGCACGCTCCTGACCGGAAATAGTGGCAACGCCAACACTGAAGGGATCCAAATCCGCTATACCGGTACCACGACGGGCACCGTGGGCAGCGTGACGTTCTCGCAAGGCTTGGCCGCCCGCCTAGAGAACCAGATGCTCCTGTTCTCGGATTCGGTGAACGGCATTTTCAAGGCGCAGGATGACTCGCTGACGAGCCAGATTGAGGACATCGATCGGACGATTGCCAGCCGTGAAGCTCAGCTCGAGCTCCGAGAAGCCAATTTGAGGGCGAAGTTCCAAGCGATGGACTCGGCCATTACCGCCATGCGCGCCCAACAGGCGCAGCTTGCCGCCGCTCTGGGTAGCTAACCTAGAACGCCCACACCAGCTTGAGGGCCGCCCGGTTGCGCGTGCGATCCGCATTGGCGTCACCCAGGATGAAGTAGACATCCAGCCCTTCTCGTCCGCCTTGCCGGAAGGCGAGATAGGCATTGGACTCGCCGTCTTGCCACACCACGCGCCCGTTCAGGCTTTGGTAGGGATTGATTTCATAGCCGAGACTGAGCTGGGTTTGCTCGGTTTTGCCGCGCCAGTCGAGTTGCTGCCATCCAAGGGCCATGTCGAGCCCCGGGGCAAGGCGTTGCTCCGCGCGGAACGATGAATAGCGCGATGGGTCGCCGTCAATCACGCCGCCGTTGACGAAGCCATTGAAGCGGGAGAAGCGATTGCGTTCGTTGACCGTGAAGAACAGGCCCGCCGAGCGGGACGGTAAGCCCTGGAACGTGGAAGTGGCCAGGCTGATGCCCAGTCGCAGGTCTTGGGCCGTCAGGATGCTGCCGTCAAATGTCGCCGACTTGGCAAAAGGTTTGTCATTTTGGGTTCGTCGTTCATCCAAGTAAACGGCACCGAACATGCCGTGAATGCCGCCCCGAATGGTGGGATCGGAGAATTCGGAATAGATGTATTGCCGACGGGTGCCCTGATAGTTGATGAGCCCGAGCGACGGACGGAAATCCGCATCCACGGTGTCGGCCTTATAGACCACGAAGAACCGGGGAACGGTGTAGTCGAACCCAACCGCCGCCGCGCCGCTTGTTCGGCTGCCGTTTTGGCGACGCGCGAGGCGCACCGTGCCGGTCCAAGCCCCTCGCTCCATGATGTATTGGGTGCCAACCACCGCATCCGTACGCGCCGGGCCATCGCTGAGGGTGCTGAAGAAGGAAAGGGAGTCCAGAGAACCGATGCGCTGCGCTACGCGCGTCACGACGTCGGTTTGGTTGCCATCTTCGCGGGTCGCCAGCACCCCGTAGCTCAGGCGGTCATTAGGCGTGCCGAAGATCTTAACACCCTGATCGAAGTCGTCAATCCGACGTGAATAGAACAGCTGCCCGAAGGTGAATCCGCCGAACAGATTGAAGTACTCCTGACCTTCTTGGAAGAACGGACGCGCATCCGAGAGCGACCGCTCCGTGCGCGAAAACGAGATGTCGGCAATGGCTTGCTCGATATTGCGGAAGTCGGGATTAACCGAAAGCACCCCGGTCAGGCGGGAATCCGGCCGGTAACGAAGATCGAAGCCGGAGCGAAGGCTGAAAGTCTTGGCCGCGTCCTCATCGTATTCCGGCACCGCATAGATCAATCCCTGCCAGTCGCGCTCTCGGGTGGTCACCGGGGCATTCACGCCCGTCCATCGGCCCAGGTTCTGCACGCGCCCCGCCAGGGTCAAGTCGGCCCAGGCACTGTTCACCCGCAGGCGCGGGTGCAGGCGGATGAAGTTGATCTGCATCTCCTGGTTATTGCCAGCGGGGTAGTCCAGCATTCGCCAGGGGATGCGGATTTCAGCCGTCCAGCCATGCTCGTTGCGCTGGGTGGCGGCATTCCAATCTCCCCGCCATTCTTGCTTGGTGGCGCGCCCGGCACCGAGTCGCTCGTTTTGAGTGCCCAGGGCATTCACTGAGAACTCAAACTGGTTGTTGTATCGGTTGCTGGCAAAAGGGTCGATCAGGAACGACACCACATCTTCACCATCGAACGATGCGCCCCGTTGGCGCTCGCGGGCGGAAATGGTGTCCGGCTGCGAGTCCGCACAGGCAAAGGCGACATAGATGAACTCGGCGTCGCTCGTCAGCCAGGCTTGGGTTTGTTCCGGAGCAGCGGCGGAGGTGACGATGTCAATGAAGCCCGTCACACGGGTGGCATCCGGCCATTCACCGGCCTCTAAGTTGCCGTCGATGGTGGGAGGCGAGGTGGGGGGGACGAAGGGAAGCGTCGGAGGAGTCTGGGCAAATGCGCCCGCTGTCATCAGTGCCAGGAGTATTCCCGCCGCAACCTTCATGGCCTCAAACGTTACCTGTGGCTCAAATGCGCCCTTTCGTCCATGCCCAGAGACAAAAATGAGGGGCAGCGAATCGCTACCCCCCTTTCATCATCGGGCCTCAGTGGGAAGCCGGCGGGTCCTTGGGCATCGTCGGGCCGTGCAGTTGCACGACCTGACCCTTCTTGCGCATCTTGATGTTGAGCATTTCCACCACCACCGAGAACGCCATGGCAAAGTAGGTAAAGCCCTTTTCGATGTGGAAGTGGAAGCCCTCGGCCAGAAGGTTCACCCCGATAAGGATGAGGAAGGCCAGCGCCAACATCTTGACGGTCGGGTGCTCTTCCACAAAGCGCGAAACCTTGCCGGCAAACGCCAGCATAAACGCCACGCTGATGACTACGGCCAGGACCATCACGGTCAGGTCCTTGGCCATGCCCACCGCCGTAATCACGGAGTCCAGCGAGAAGATGATATCCAGGATCAGAATCTGCCCAATCACGGCCCCAAAGGTGGCCGCTTTGGCATCCTTGGTGTGCTCCGAGCCTTCCAGTTTGTGGTGGATCTCGATGACCGCCTTGTAGATCAAGAACAGACCGCCACCCAGAAGAATGAGGTCGCGCCCGCTGAAGTCTCGCCCCATGACGTTGAACAAGGGCGCGGTCAAGCCCATCACCCACGAGATGCTCATGAGGAGCAAGATGCGAGTGACCAGGGCGAGCGCCAAACCAAGTTGGCGTGCCTTGGCGCGCTGAGCCTCGGGCAGCTTTCCGCTCAGGATCGAAATGAAGACAATGTTGTCAATTCCGAGAACAATTTCGAGGATGGTGAGTGCCGCCAGGGCTGACCATGCCGCGGGATCATTAACCCAAGCAAAATTCATATCGGTGCGAGTTTAGCCGTTACTGGATGGGAACTTGCCACGCGGCCTGCAATTGGGCGTAGGAAACCGATTTCGCATGGAAGTCCGTGAAGATGACGTTGTAGCGGTAGCGCTGCAAGCGGTTCCACCAGTCCGGCCCGCTGATATCTGCCGTCATGCCGGGCAACCCCGAGTGCCAGCTACCCGAAGCTGTTTCCATCATGTTGCTTTCGCTGGGCTGAGGCAAGCCGGAATGGCTAATCTGCCGCAGCGTAAGCTCGGTGCGATAGAAGTAGCTGCTCCCGTAGGTGCCGTACACCGAGCTTGGAGCCGGTAGCGGAACGTAGGGACGGTCATCAAGGACTTGCATTCCCTTGTCGGCGGGGCTACGGAACACTTCCTTGTTCTTGAGATAAGGCTGCAAGAGGTCGCTGAGGAGCGGCATCCGCTCCACTTGGGCTTTGAGTTCGGGCTCGTCATCCCAGATTCCGGGTTGCCACTTGTCAATGGCGTCCACCCCGTAAGGGAAGAGGTCGCCTTCATCGGCCATGTAAAGCGCAAAAGCCGTGCCGATCTGCTTCATATTGCTGAGGCAGCCGACCTGCTTGGCCTGGGCTTTGGCCCGGGCAAACGCCGGAAAAATGAGGGCGGCGAGGATGGCCACAATGGCCACGACCACGAGCAACTCGATGATGGTAAAGCCAGTGCGGCGCGTGGTCATACAAAGATATACGGTGGGTAGGTTGCGCCGGTGCCGCCGGGACTCCGGAACCGTTGTTGCCCGCATTTGCGTCAGTATAAAGTAGGTCACAGAACGGGAGAGCGTGGCAGGGCTTGCCCTTCTCCAGGTCGCGGCCCCTTCATTGCTATGAGCCGCTCGCGTGGGAACAGCTCCGGATTGTTCCGGTATTTCTGGATCGGGTTGTATTCCCTGTGGCTCATCGGGGCGTTGGCCGTAGGCGTTTTTGGCGGCATGCTGTCCCAGTCCGAAGCCTTCCGCGAATCGGTCAATCTCATGTTGACCAAGCAATCCGCCGAGGACGTGTTCTCCGAGAACGGCGTGAAGAAGGACAAGCTCACGCTCCTCATCTTAGGTTGCGACGACGACGTGTATGTCGAGAACGGAGCCAAGAAGAAGCGCAAGGGGCGGAGCGACATGATCATGGTCGCCGAGCTGGACTTCACGCTCAACGAGATCCGAGCCATCTCCATCCCGCGTGACGTGTGGGTGAACAATATCCCGGGCGTGCGCGGATCCAAGGTCAATGCCCTCTATGTGACCGGTGGCCCCGAGCTGACGAAGCTCTACGCGGAAGACCTGCTGGGCGTGAAGATTGACCGGATTGTGGACCTGGATTTCCGAGCGTTCGAGCGCACCATTGACCTCCTGGACGGCGTGGATGTGTTTGTGCCCAAGCGCATGTACTACCAGGACACCTGGGCCGACCTCTACATTGACTTGCAGCCGGGTCAGCACCGCCTGAATGGCTACGAAGCGATGGGGTTCGTGCGGTTCCGCAAGTCCGACAGCGACCTGGAACGCCAGAACCGACAGAAGGAATTCATGCTGGCGGTGAAGAACCGCATCGTCGCCCGCCCCGACCGGCTCCCCGCCGTGGCGGACCAAGCGGTGGCCATGTTGGGGAACGCCTTTTCGGCCCGCGAACTTGCGGCTCTTGCCCTTTTTGCCCCGCAGGTGGGCTCCAGCAACATCCGCATGGGCATGGTGCCCGTGGATGACATCCCGGGGACGTCGAATCTGCGCATTGTCTATCCGGCGCTGAAGGAACTCCTTACGGAACTGAGGCTAGGCAATCCCGATGCCATGGACAAGGGTTTCCACCGCTCCGAAGTGAAGGGCCTGCTGGAACAAGCCGACGAGCGGGCTCAACTGCCGGGAGAACCGGTGCGAGACCGAGGCAGCCGAACTCCGCCCTCCGATGAGGAACCCAGCGCCACGCGAAACCCGCGCCAGGATGCCGGTCAGCGTCTCATCGAGGACCCGGCGACAACCGATCCGGATGTGGCCGCCGCCGGCGGACTGGAAGGCGTGGAGGAAGTGCCGGACGAGGAAGCCCCGCCGGTTGAAGAGCCTCCGGTGGAAGAGCCGCCTGTCGAAAACCCGCCCGTGGACATCCCGAGTGGTGAGCCGCAGGCGGCATGGCCCGCGCGCATCGTCGCTCTCGGGATAACATCACTCCTGTGATCTTGTCCACCGAGGACTTTGCCCCGGACGCCCCGGAGGGCGCATCCCGTAGCGAGTACATCAACCGCAAAGACCTCAAGTGGATCATCATCATCCTGGTGGCCCTCGGCCTCGTCCTCACGCCAGTCTATTTGATCATGCGCGGGCAACAGCAAAGGCAAGCTTGCGCAGGCAACCTGGGGCAAATGTACAAGGGGCTTTACCTTTACAGCCAGCTGAACGATGACCGTTTGCCGCCGGTCTACGAGATGGAAGGCGACGGAACCCCGCGCATCCAAGTGCTTGACGGCAAGGACTCGGTAATCACTTGGGCCAGCCACTTAGGTAGCCACATCCCGGACCGCGTACGCATGAGCTGCCCGGCGTCATCCGCCGATGAGAATGTGCCGACTCTGGTCTATGGCCGGCCGGGCAAAGACGACGCGATTGAGCCGGTGAGTTACGGCATGGCCGTGAGCCTGTCCTCTATGCCACTTGGCGACCTTGCCGACCAAAACGGCACGCTTCTGATTACCGAAAGCAGCAACAACGGCGCGCAGGGGAGTTACAACCCGCTTCCGTTCCGACGCGAGGGCAAGGTGGTGCCGTTTGATGGCATGGCCATTGGCTGGGACAACAGCAATTCCTTCCCGAATGCGCAGACAAAGGCTATGACTCGGCTTGCGTTCCGCAACACGAGCCAAGGCAATTTTGGCGCCGACGCGCTGGGTCGCCACAACTTGGTGAACAACGCCATCATGGCGGATGGAAGCCTGCGCTTTCTCTCCGCGGCGGATGCGCGGGTAAAGATTCAGCGGGGTCGCCCGAGTGGCATCTGGAACGTGGAGGCCACGTTCTATCCCCTCTTTTACGAAGAAGGAGCGGCCGAGGCCGCCCCTGCTCCGTAGTCTGCGTTTCGTGCCCGCTTACCAGCGGGTCGTGACGGTGTAGCGGACCTTCTTGACTTCGTCCGGCTGCATCTTCAGCACCCACTGCAGCGTGTTGCTGTCCGGGCGGGCCATGGCGTCTTCGCTGGTCACGGTGAAGTCGCCGTACTTGCGGTCCATCACGATGAGCTCGGTCGCTTCCTTCTTGCGGTTGCGGGCTTCGAACTCGATAGTGATGACACTACCGGTATCGGGGTTGCCGTTGAGCCAGCGGAATTCCACCACCTTGCTCTCCACCACCACGTCAAACGACTTGCCGATGTTGATATTCAGCTCTTCGTTGCGCGGGGTGTGCTGGATGAAGTCTTCGCCCATCAGCTGCACGTCGCCGTCCTTGTCGGCCTGGAAGACCTTGAAAGTCCCCTTCGGCATGGCAATGCCGAGGCCATTGGCTTCTTCGTTCTTAAAGGTGATGAACGCCATCGGCTTGATCGGGCCGGAGCCGATGCGGCCTTCCTGGCGCGGGTTGTTATAGAACGGACCGAGGTCCGCGATGAGCTTTGTGCGCACCTTGATACCCGCGTGCTCCATCAGCGACACCTGCTTGATGGCCTTGTTGGGCACGTTCACAGAGCGGGACATCTTGTAGAGGTGATATTCGCCAATCTCCTGAGCGGCCATGTCTTCCATCTTCGCGGCGGCGTTCATGGCGGGCATGCCTCCGCCTCCGCCAAATCCGCCTCGCTGCTCGATGTAGCGGTTCACTTCACCGGCCAGGAACGAGAGCTTGGCGTTCTCGTAGCTGGTGCCGCTGTTGTTGGTGAGGGTGACCCAGCCTTTCAAGTCGCCGACCTTGCCGGCGTTGTCGAGCGTCATCACGTAGTCACACTTCCAAGAGAAGCCCTGCGTCAGGTAACGGAACTCGATGCGGTTGTTGCCAGCCTTGCCGTCCAGCACCCACAGGAGCGAGGGCTTGCTGATGAGCCCTTCCGGGAGCTTAAGCACTTCGATTTCACCCGTGGGGTTCAGGAGGATGCCGCCGTTATCGGTGCGGACCACCATCCCGTTGTAGGTTTGCCCCATCGAGCCGTTGGCGTCGGCGACCATGGCAAACGGCGCGCTGATGAGGGTGCCGTAGATGGTCTCCTTGGTGCCGTTGGCGAGGTTGCGGTGGAACCGGATGGGTTGCCCCACGCTCTTGTTGAGGATGGCAATGGGGTTGATCAGGTCGTACTGGTAGTTCTGCTCCAGCACCGAGAAGCTGCCCGGCGCGGAAAGGGAAGTGACCGAGACACTGTTGGCCTCAATCATCTGGGCCACATCTTCGACAAGCACATCCTGCGGGCCACCGGCCAGGTCGATCATTCGCTGTTCGCGGACGAGGGCGAAGCCGTCGTTGTAGATCGTGAGCGCAGATTCAAGCGGCG
>Ga0058869_1044440_pt1 | contig 13702 bp, 5 predicted proteins | sample TNRReaAaerobiRNA_FD_61086 | JGI IMG/M metagenome (GOLD analysis project Ga0058869, IMG submission 61086) | Wastewater treatment Type I Accumulibacter community from EBPR Bioreactor in Madison, WI, USA - TNR Reactor, Time I- 292min-Aaerobic_... | ecosystem: Engineered > Bioreactor > EBPR >...
GTGCTGCCTGCACATACTGTCTGGTCCGGCCCCGCATTAACCGTTGCAGCAGGGTTAACCGTGATCACCATTTGATCCGACACCGCAGGACATGGACCCGCAGGATCGTTCGTCGTCAGCGTCAGCGTGATGCTGCCCGTATAACCAGCAGGAGGCGTATAGGTAGCGTTCAGCGTCGTAGCGTTCGGCGCAAAAGTACCGCCCGTAACCGAGGCCGTCCACGTGCCGCTCGTAGCGCCGCCGCCTATATTGCCCGCAAGCGTTACCGTGCCGCCCACACAGATCGTCTGATCAGGGCCTGCATTAACCGTTGCGACAGGGCTTACATTGACCGTAACATCATCCGAATCCGAACAGTTGTTTGCATCAGTTACAGTCACTGAATAAGTTGTTGTGGTATTAGGAGATACTACAATGCTTTGGGATGTCGCCCCTGTACTCCATAAATAAGTGTAACTTCCAGCGCCTGCCGCTGCATTAGCAATAAGCGTGGTAGACTGTCCTTCACAAATATTTAGGCAGGCAGGCAAAGTATTTTGCAGAGCCCCTCCTGAAAGATTTATATTGAAATCGCCATGCCCAGGATTAACTAACAATGCAGGCCCTGACGTGGGCTGTTTTTCTACTATCATTGTTAACCAACCTGATGCCCCAAAAACGCTTACATCATTTAAATTAGCACCGGTTCCAACCTGGTACGACTCGCCAAAACGCGAAAAAGAAACATAACTACCAGCCAGTGAACCGGCGCCGACAAAGTAGCCTTGTACGGTTGGATAATAGTACCAGTCTGCATTACTAAGATCACCAACGCATTGGGTGTTTTCCTTAGGGCTACCCGCCGGAGCAGTGTAGGTACGACCGCTAAAGACTGCTGTGACATTGAATATCAAACTACTATTTGCCTTGTTTGACACCGTCATTATCATGGTAGCTGTACCATTGGCATACTCTTGGAAAGTCCCCGATTGTACGTTCCAGAGTTTCTCACTTGTATAGTTATTTACCAGATTGTTCGACCAAAATCCATATATCTGAGATCCACAGGTTTGGCTGCTATTGCTGATGGCCCTGCTTAATACCGGATCATCCGTACACGCTATATTAACCAATGGTCCTGTAGTATTATCAATCGTAATGACGCCCAAATTAACAGGGCATTCGTTAGTCCCTCCCCAGCGGGCAAAAAGATTATATGTGCCGGAAGTCAGATTGCTGTAAGTGACAGTGCCGCTATTGTCTGGAATAGCCGACTGGTAAGATGCTCCGCCGTTGAGGCTAAACTGGATGAGCGTAAAATTAGGGTTATCCGGGAAGGTAAAGGTTATACTACCGTTACTTGAACCGCACGTAGCCGCAGAAGAAACTACCGTAGCGGAAGGAGATGGTTTTACCGTTATCACCATCTGATCTGTTGCAGCAGCGCATGGTCCTACCGGATCATTCGTCGTCAAAGTAAGCGTAATCGTGCCCGTATAGCTCGTCGGAGGTGTGTAGGTAGCATTAAGTGTCGTGGCATTCGGCGCGAAGGAGCCGCCCGTAACCGAGGCCGTCCATGTGCCACTTGTAGCAGCGCCGCCTATGTTCCCTGCAAGCGTTACTGTATTACCTATACAAATGGCTTGGTCTGCGCCGGCATTGGCCGTAGCTCCAGGGTTAATAGTAGCTACCATCTGATCCGTTACAGACGGGCATGGCCCCGCAGGGTCATTCGTCGTCAGCGTCAGCGTAATGTTACCCGTATAACCTGATGGAGGCGTATAGACTGCGTTCAGCGTCGTGGCGTTTGGCGCAAAAGTGCCGCCCGTAACCGAGGCCGTCCAGGCGCCGCTCGTAGCGCCGCCGCCTACGCTGCCTGCCAATGTTACCGCGCTGCCTGCACATACTGTCTGGTCCGGGCCGGCATTAACCGTAGCGACAGGGTTAACGGTGATCACCATTTGATCCGACACCAAGGGACATGGGCCCGAAGGATCATTCGTCGTCAGCGTCAGCGTAATGTTACCCGTATAGCCAGTCGGAGGCGTATACGTAGCATTCAGCGTTGTGGCGTTCGGCGCAAAAGTGCCGCCCGTAACCGAAGCCGTCCAGGCGCCGCTCGTAGCGCCGCCGCCTACACTACCTGCCAGCGTTACCGTGCCGCCTGCGCATATTGTTTGATCTGCACCTGCATTAGCCGTTGCCGCAGGATTGATCGTAACCACCATTTGGTCTGTTGCCGCCGGACAAGGCCCCGTAGGATCATTTGTTGTAAGCGTCAACGTAATATTACCCGTATAGCCCGTCGGAGGCGTATAAGTAGCCGTCAGGGTAGTTGCGCTCGGACTAAAGCTTCCACCTGTAACCGATGCCGTCCAAGTAGCGCTCGTTGCAGCTCCGCCTATGCTACCGGCTAATGTTACTGTGCTACCTATACAGATGGTCTGATCCGGCCCCGCATTAGCCATAGCCGCAGGGTTAACCGTAATCGTCATCAGATCGCTCAGAGCTACACAAAGACCCGGAGGATCATTCGTCGTCAGCGTCAGTGTGATATTGCCTGTATAACCGGCAGGCGGTGTATACGTAGCATTCAGTGTCGTAGCGTTCGGCGCAAAGGCGCCGCCCGTAACTGAAGCCGTCCATGTGCCCGTAGAAGCAGCGCCGCCTACGCTACCCGCCAAAGTTACCGTACTACCTGCACAAACCGTTTGGTTGGCGCCGGCATCAACCGTGGGCAGAGCCGAAATGGTAATGACCATTTGATCTGAAACAGCCGGACACGGTCCCGCAGGATCGTTCGTCGTCAGCGTCAAGGTCACCGAACCCGCCAAAATATCTATCAACGATGGCGTATAGGTAGCATTCATCGTCGTAGCGTTCGGGCTGAAAGACCCCGAACCGCTGGTCGTCCAGGTAGCGGTGGTGGCGCCGCCGCCAAAGCTACCGGCTAAAGTCGCCGGGCTACCCGCACAGGTGCCCTGATCCGGACCGGCATTTACCGTAGCCGGAGGATTGATAGTCACAATCGCCGCCGTGGAAGTCACACTGCCGCAGCCGCTACCCGAGGCGCCAACCACTACCCGATAGTGCGTAGTTGACGTCAAGGTTGGGGTTGTATAGCTCGATCCGTTAGCGCCTGAAATAGTCGACCAGGTCGTGCCGTTCGAGCTCGACTCCCACTGGTAGGTCAATGAAGGCGTGCCTCCTGAAGCCGTAACACTCAAGGTATGCGTACCGCTGCCACAAAGCGTAGTACCCACAGGATGAACGCCGATGGAAGGACCAGCAATGACCGTTACCGCCGATGTGCCGGAAGTGGCGCTGGTGCAACCCGTACCCGTACAACTATAAGTTACCCGGTAGAAAGTTGTACCCGCTGCAGTGGTAGGCGCATTATAGGTTGTATTGGTAGCGCCGCTAATATTGGTCCAGGGGCCGCCCGAAGCGCTAGCGCTCTGCCATTGCAGCGTGCACGTACCCGTGCCGCCTGAAGGCGTAGCCGTTAGGGTAGCCGTGCCGCCCACACAAACCGAAGCGCTGGAAGGAGCAATGTTCACCGCCGGATCTGCTACAACCGTCAAGGTAGCCACATTGGACGTCCCATTACCACAATCGCAGGTGGAAACCGCCTGATATTGATAGGTGCCAGGTTGGAGCGACGTGCCCGTATTTAAGGTAGCGCCGGTCGTTAAATTCGTCCAGGCGCCGCTTGTGCCCGTACGGAACTGCCACTGGATGGCGCCACAATTGTACCCGCCGATTAGCACCGCAGTCAGTCCAAGGCTACCACCCACACAAACCGTCCCAGATGTTGGCGTTACCGTTATGGCAGGGCTTCCATATACCGTGAGCGTTACGGTATTCGATGTGGCCTGGTCGCAGCCCGTACCCGAACAACTGTACAGCGCCCGGTACTCATAAGTACCCGCTGCCAGCGACGTGCTCGTAGTAAGCGAATTGCCCGTACTCAGGTTTGTCCAGCTACCGCTCGATCCTTGTCGGTATTGCCACTGCACAGCCGAACAGCTAATACCCCCGCTCTTACTTGAGTTGAGGGTTGTAGCTTCGCCCACACATACATCCGATTTTTGAATAGATATACTGATAGAAGGATCATTAACAACCGTTAGCGTAGCCGTATTTGAAGTTATGGGGCTACAGTTTGATGCATTTACAATTACTCTGTATTGATGCCCCGCCGCTGTTGTTATACCGCCCACATTGAGCGTAGCGCTGGTAGCGCCGGAATAAGTAGCGCCGGATGGAGCTCCATTGGATACATCCACCCAACTTGAGCCATTATAGTATTGCCACTGATAAGTATAATTGCTGCCTCCTGAAGCCACAACGTTAAGAGAGGTACTCCCTCCTTTGCAAATAGATTGAGATTGAGGCTGGGTACCAATCGCCAGATTACAACTTCCGGTAATTTTCAAACACCAGGCATCCGTTTTTATCCAGTCGCCCGTTCCCGTTTTGCCAACTACCACGTAGTAGGTACCGGATGGAACTACACTATTCACAGTATACTGGGTCATGTTGGGCAAAATCGAATTCACCTCAGCGCTTGATCCCGATATATAGCCCCATGAGCTATTAAAATACCAAATATTGACCGATTGATAATAAGAAGAGTTATGTACGCCGGCGTAAACGGTCAGCGTGAGCGAAGTACCCGGGGCTATGGTGCCGCTGGCTATTGTTTGAGATACACTGTTATTACTACTATTTGTCACTTGGAAGTGCCCGGCCTTGGATCCGCAAACCGCTGCGTAGGTGTCAGAAGTAAAGTTACCCCCCGAGGAGCTCCAACCAGAAGTCCCACTTTCAAAGCTGGGATTCGTTATCAGGTTGCCCTCGCAAACACAACTGGTAGTCGTACAGGCAAACTTTACAAACGGTTGAACATTACTCGAACTCGGAATGTAAAACACCATATCATCTGCTACGCCCGTAAGATTACTCGACGTAACCGCATTCTTGGCCGAATTGCATAGCGCATTACAGCTAGCCTGACCCAGTATCCCCCAAATGGCTTGGTTGACCTGATCCTGACCATACCCCAATAGCGGCCCGTTGCACATCGCCCAGTTAATGCGCTCGGCGTTTAGGTTGGAGTATCCCGCCGCCGCAGCGCCTATCACCTCCGTAAAGGTAATGCTGCCATACTGGTACCCCTGCCCCGGCGTAGGCTCCGATTTGCTATAGTCCATACACAATACCGGAGTAGGCGTGCCTATCGAACAACTGGAGTTTACAAAAGAAATACATCCTAAATAATCGTCATCGGTAAAGATAAACGTATTAGGCGAAATGTTGGCCTTATTGATGGAAATCGTCTGCCCTTCACAGTTGGTATAGTTGATCGTGCCAGTCCCGCAGCCCGTCCGGTCGCCCGAAAGGTCGTCGCAGCCATGCCCAATCAATACCTCCCGCTCTAAAGCAGCGCTATGGCAGGAGCCCCCCGTCCGGGAAACCCGAATACTCTGATAAGTACCCGGTTTTAAACCAGATACCTCCAGCCTTCCAGCCGAAACTACTGTAGCGGGTACATCCCCGGGAATGCCTTTGCCACCCCACAGATAGTGTACCCGGTAACTACCGCCTGCTTGCGAATCGTTAATGCGCAAATACAACTTGCCATCGGAAGCATCACAATTAGACTCATTGGCCCAACTGACTTCCAAAATGCCAAGATCCGGACAGATGGGCATTTGCCCCACATCCAGACCATCCAATGAAATCGCTGATTGCGTAGGTGTTTGCGCTCCTAATGCCAACGGCAATGCCGATGCTACTACGAGCAGGGTTTGCATACCAATTGTTGCAAACTGGCGGTAAAGTTGTGTCATAATGCTTACTTGTTTAAAATACCCCTCTATAAACCAAAGACAAACATATATATGCACCTTGTATGTACAGCACAGCAATGAAGAGCTGAGTTGTACTCCAAGGAGACAAAACAAGTGAGTGTCAGTAGCTTCACACCACTGAACGCTTGATTAAATTCCGACTTATCACGACATGGAATAAGGAGAGAAATGAGCCCCCGCTTTATGTCGTGTTGTGCATAGTGTTTAACCTCTTAATAGTCTACTATAGATGCTATAGACTACCAAGTAGCACGGTAAACGCTACATCAACAATGGGGGGGAGGATCTTTAAAAATAGTGTATTCTTGTGCTTGGGTCATTTCAACACTACAAAAGTACGAGTATTTACAAGACCGCCAAAGACAACATGTCCTTAAATCGCAAAAATGTGACAAATAAATAATGTCTAAAAAAATCAATACACAGGTTAATTAAAAAATATTTAATCAAAAAATACACCATTTTTTAAATTATCACTAATTAATGGCATTATTCATTGTAAATAAATCAAAAACTATGTCACAAAAACATTTTTGCATTATTCCCCTCTTACCTGCCAAATAACGACGCGCCTTTAATCACAAAAGCACATCCATTCCCGATACAATATGCCGTATAAATAAAAACACCGAATTATTCGGCTACAGCAGCCCAATAATTCGGCGTTTTATTCCAGAAACGCCCTTCGCGGGCGTACCCAACAACTATACCAACTTAGTTACATCGCTTATTCACAGATACTTTATCCCGTTCCGACATGCGATGCCCCTGCGCAAGCTCATACGCCCGTTTTACGTCTTGGTGCGCCTCATTGCTTTGGCGCTTCCCATTCACTTTCAGGCTACGGGCCGTGAATTCCATCCGGTAGTTGTTATGGTCTGTTATAAGCCCGCGACTCAGCAACACCTGCTCTACGGCATTAGGGCCTTCCCCGTTACCGTATCGCAACAAAGGCGCTCTGACGGCTACTCCCATCCCCTCATAGGCATGAGGCGCCCAACGCTCCCGCTGCATATCGGCCAGATGACGGGCATCTTCTGCTTGCCGATGAGCTGCTTCCGCCTGTTGGCGCCAATGCTGCTCAAGGCCCCTGTGTTGTTCATCCAGCAGTCGCTGCGCCTGTGCCAGCTCCCGCTGCCGTTCCTCATGTGTATAGGCCTGCGTGCGATCCAGCAGCGCTTGGGTCTCTGCCAACTTAGCTTCGCGCCAGCGCTGCCAAGCCGCTGCATCCTGATCAAAATCGCGCTCTCCCAGCAGTATGGCCTGCTCCCAGCGGCCGCTGTCAGGCCACGAAAACTGCCCCGAAAACCCGGCGCCCTGATAGATGTACACCCCATCGTTGCTAGCGCGACCCCTCAACTCGGTCGGTGACAAAGCCTTAGCAGGAGGCGCAGGAGGCACAGGCGCTCCAGGCCGGGCAGGTGGCGCAGGAGGCATAGGCGGAGTCGATGCCCCAGGCCAGGCAGGAGGAGCAGGAGGCATAGGCGGAGTCGATGCCCCAGGCCAGGCAGGTGGCGCAGGAGGAGCAGGAGGCGTAGGCCAGGCAGGTGGCGCAGGCGGAGCAGGAACTTCCTCCAATAACTCTTCTACCAAAGGCTCGTACTGCTTCAACTCAGCAGCAGGCACCTCTTCGCCATTCATTCTCAATGACTTGATCTCCCCGCCTTCAATACGCGCCTCAATGCGCTTTCCATCCTTGTCCACGCTCAACCTCATATTCCCGTTGGGCAAAGTATCTACTACCGCCAATCTCATGGAAACACCGTCGGCCTCATCGCCTCGCTGCCCATAGTCACGCCAATCGGCCCCAAAGGAAACTAATAGTGAGACGCATAACAACAGTCCGGTGATGGTGATTTTTTCTTTCATGTCGGATTGATTTATATCAGGTTGTAAAATCCTTTGTATGCGGCCCAGCAGAGTGCGCCGCTCTCCGGCAAAGGCCGGCGCTACCGCCCAGCCATGCTGCCGCAATGTCTCCACCTCCGCCAAAGCTTTGGCATACGCCAAAGAGTTGCCGGATATGGCTACGGCTATATCGTCGCAGCAGTGCTCCCGCTCTTTCCTGATCTGCCCGCTAATCCACCAAATGCCCGGATGGTAATAGTAGATCGCTTCTACCACACTCTGCACTAAGTTAAACCAGTAGTCATATCGGTAAAGGTGCGCCAGCTCATGCGCAATAACCGCTTCTACCTCCGCTGTGCTCAGTTGGTTTATCCACCCCAACGGAAATAAAATGACGGGCTTGAGTTGTCCCACCAGCAGCGGACTCCCAATGCCCCCAGCTTCCAATAACAGCACCTCCCTGTTGATGCCCAATCTGCCGGCTAAACGGTTTAGCACAGCAGTAAATGCCGCCAACGGTTGCGCCCGCCTCCTAAGCGTTTGCAGATACCCCCAGCCAATCGCCAGCTTTATCAGGAAGAGGCTCATTCCCACCGCCCACAACCATACAATCATAGGCAAATGGGGCTCCACCCAATCGGCGAATCGCATGGCCCAGTAAGTCCAGCCGCCCGCCTCTGTTGCCGCCCAACCCGGCATAACGCCGACCACCACCAACTCCGGACGGTACGCCTCCGTTGGCCCCGCTTGGCCGGCTAAGCCCACAAAAGTCGCTATACTGGCCGCCAACTGAGCCATCAGCGCTCCGTAGGCCAACGCATAACGCCAACGAACCGATCGATGGGGCGTCAACTTCAACACACCCCACAATAGCCCCGCAGTTGCCAGCGCCTGCCATAAAGAGTGCAATACAACCCACCCCACAACCGCGCCATACCCGGCGCCTGATGTCGTCGCTATCATCCCTTATTCTTTTATTGGGTTGGCAAATCATCCCCGGCCTGACGCCGCTCAATCTGCTCTATGAGCCTCTTAATCTCTTCAAGCTCCTCCGAATCAGCGCGGTGCTGCCCCAGCGCCTCCATCACCAACTGCGTGGCAGACCCCCGGAAGGCCGTGTCTACAAAACGGCGCAGCATCCCCTGCCGCACATCAGCCTCCCCTACCGCAGCTTCATAAATGTGACTGCGCTGCTCTGTATCGCGCTTCACCAAACCCTTGTCTGCCATAATTTGCATCAATTTCAGGGTGGTCGTGTAACCCGTCTCCCGGTCGCGCCCGTCATTCAATGCATCGTTGACCTCACGCACCGTACTCGGCCCATGACTCCACAACACCTGCAATATCTCCAACTCCGACTCCGTCGGCCTGTGTATCGAACCCATAGTCCTATATTCTTACGAAACTTTTCGTACAACAAAGATATACGAAGCACTTCGTAAAGTCAAGTCTTTCTACGAAAATTTTCGTATTTTAACTTTTCTCGACCTGATTCTTTCTTTTTGGGCCCCGCCGCATAGCATCTCGCCCCGTTTATCACCCTGCGCGGCGCCGGGTGCTCCGCTATTATGGGCACGCCCACTGCCGTCCTTTAGGGGCCGTCAGCGGCCATACCCATACCGCTGCGCCCCCTGGTCCGGACAAAGAAGCCGAGGCCGGAGAATTATAGCTCTCCAAACCAACCCAGGATTACTCCTTAAAGCTGTTGCCCTGCGAATCATTTCTAAAAACACCATCAATCCCGCCCACAAAACTGCTTCACCCCGCAAGTTCGGAACAAGAGCCCCAAACTTGAATCATCCCCCATACATAGTTCTCCAAGCCAAAATTTGTGAATCTTAACTTGCTATTTTTCACTCATCCTGACTTGGAGAACGATAATCCAATACGCCACCCGTGAAAATCTCCGGCCGGCACAGGCCGGACTGCGGCAAAGCGGCCTCGGCAGCCTCTCCCGGTTGTGTGCGCTTTGGTACTTACTATACTTAGTGTAGTAGAGGGTGGGATCCCACCCTCCTGGCCTGCACACCAACTCCCCGCTCCACAACCACCACCACCCGGCATACCTCCGGCATCCGCCCTCAAGCCCGCCGGGCCTGAAAACGCCATCCGAAATGCACCGGCTAACTGTGACAGAAGCGGGGCTATGTCTGGCATCCGGCCGGAGGAGATGTCTCAAAAAGAGAATAACCCTACTGGGCCGGCGCCAAGGCTGCGCAGCAAAAAATGACCCTCCCGGAATCCGGGCTAATGGAGAACAAAAGCGGTAGTTGTGGTAAGTTGGCTTTCGCCTAAGTTGTGAGAAAACGCTTTTGTCATATTATTTGTACAAACATAAGTATGTGTTTTGATATTTGCAAATTTTTTTTGAATTATTTTTCAAAAAACACACTTTAAACAACCAGAACCATATCTCGCTCAGCGGGGGATGCGCATCTTGGCTGGAAGTACCCCAATTGCTCGTTGATGTACGCGAACTTATCGGCCGCTTAGGCGAAGCCCTGGTCCAGCGCTACTCAGGGCGGGTGTCATCGGACCAGGGGGTGAAGCGGTATGGCCATCTGCCCTGCGGCCCCAAAGGACGCGGGGTAGATGGCCATAGGAGCGGAACACCCGGCGCCGCGTAGGGTGTTGTTCGGAGGTGAATGCTATGCGGCGGGGCCCAAAAAAAATCCATCTCAACCAGCTCTGCATTATACCTGCATGGCTCAGCGTTATATGTGCCGACGATGATTAATTTGAGTTAATCGCGCAAAACAATTACCTTTACTTGGTTGAAAAAAAACGTATTCCGATGAAATCATCTCTTTTCAGTTTCTGGACTATTGCCCTGGGGCTTTCCATTTCGCTGCTGCTTCCCAACTGCTCTGGCGAACCCTCAACCTCCTCCAACGGTGGCGCCAACAACGGCGGCGCGCAAGATACCACTACCCAAGCCCCGCCACCGCCAGCCAACCACAGTTGTGCCCTGCCAGATAAAATCTTAGACGGAAATGCTTTTTGGATCCGTGATCAGGACTTGCTGGCTGTCATCCGGGCCGATTCGACCACGCGCGACGCCGAGCTCGGCGATAGCCATCGCCTCTTTGAACTCTACGACACCAAAACCTGCCAGTTGGTGCAGAACCAAACGCTGCCCGTCAACGTCAGCCCCGATTTTCCATACTATATAGCCAACGTCCTGTACAATAAAACCAGCCAACTGGTGGGTATCCGAGGCTTCAACACCTTATATATATATGATGTGGCCGGCCGCAAGATGCAGGCGCCTCTAAAGCCGCGCTTTGCCGGCGCCCGCCCCGAAGTGGACGCCCAGTCGGGTATGATTCAGCACCTCGAAATCTGGGAAACTTACCTCATCGGCTACGCTCAGGATCAGGGCGTTTTTGTTTTCGACCTTACCGATAAGGCCAAACCCCGGCCTGTAATGCCGCTGGCCGAATACCTTGATGAAGAAACCGGCAGCTATAACTCGCTCTTCCTGCTGCCCACTGCGGGCGGCGCATCCCAGGGGGTTATCCCCAGCTACGACCGGGCCAATGGCAAATTCAGCCTTAATACCCTCTTCACCCAGCCTGTGGCCCTGTCTACCAATGTGCCCAAAAGCGCCCGCAATAACCAATATTTAGTGCTGCGCGCCCAAGGCGACAATAGCCAGGCATACGCCATCAATCTGGCCGCCCGAAAACGAATAGAGTTGCCCGCCGACGTGCAATCGCAACCTACTCAGGCCATCCTGCAATGGGTGCGCGCCAATACACGATAGGAAGATGCTGCTGATGACAGCGCTATAATGCCGGGGATGCAGTGGTTGGATGCCCATCCATCGCAACCCGGCCAAGTCTAATTGCAGCGTAAACGGCGCTTCTACTGTATTTTATCCCCACGCAATATCCGGTAGCGCTTTCGGGCTTCTACGGCGAAGGTGCTGCCTGAGAAGTCGACAAACAGTTTTTCATACAGCGTTTTGGCCTTTTCTATATCGTTGAGCGGTTTTTCATACAGGCCCGCCAGCTCGAAGAGCGCATTGTCGGCCCGTATGTCTTTGGGGTATTTTTCTACCACGGCTTCAAAAGCGATGGCGGCTTTTTCGTACTGCCTCTGTTTAGTGTATATCTTGCCGCGCAGGTACAGCACGTCGTCTTCTAAGGAATGCTCCGGGAAGGCCAACAACAGGCTGTCCATCTTGACAAAAGCTTCTTCAAAGCGGTTTTGGAAAACCAATAGTTCCGCATCAGCATACAACTGTAAAGCTACAGCCGTGGTGTCTAACCCCAGGTTGTCCATAATAAATACAGATAGATCAAGAGCATCGTTGGCAATGAGCTTGGAAGTAGAAGCCTTCAGCACTTCGAACTGCGCCTGGGCCCACTGAAAATCGCCGGAAAAATAGGAAAGCCGCGCGTTGCGGAAGCGGGCCTCATGCCCCAGCGGATCTTCCTTAAAAGCCTTATCCACCTGAGAGTAGAGTAATGTCGACTCCCATACATCGCCCTGCATGAGGTAGTAGTCGGCTAAATTTAGCTTGCCCTGGGCCTGCAAGGTACCCTCGACGCCTGGCAGGTGAATCATAGAATCGAGTACTACTACGGCCCGATCGAGGTTATTGATATATAAGGCCTCCAGCTCTCCCAACTCGATCATAATACTGGCGGTGCTGCGGGTGCGCCCAAACTCCCGTAAAAAATCGTCGTACAGACCTTCCAGCACCAGCAAGTCCTCCCGGGTAAAGGAAAATCCTTCGGTGAGTTTCATCCGGCGGCTGCGCAGGCTCTCCCGCTTGGCTTCGAGGTAATAGGTGGAGCCCTGGCCTTTGCTCTCTACGATGTAGTCGAAGGCCGCTATGGCCGCGTCATAGTCTTTATCCGCTAAGGCAATGAGTCCCAGATTATAAACACGGGTGCCATTTTCGTTATAACGGGTATCTATGGCCCTGAGTTGGCGCAGGGCATTGCGATAATCCTTGCGCTGTATAAACACCCAAGCTAAGAGTTCGGGGTAGTAGGTGGCGTCGCCATTTGTCTGAATTCGGGCGTAAAGTTGGGTTTGCAGCTCGCGGTAGTCGGCCTCTGAAAAATAGCGCTGGAAAATGGTTTGCATCTGCGACACCCGTTCGGGATTATCATCGATGGCATTGAGGTAGTTTTCCACCATTTTGCCCGATTCGCCGGTTCGGCGGTATAGTTCGCCCAGGTTGAAGGCAAATATGCGGTTGTCCTTGAGCAAGGCCATGCCTCGCTCGTAGGTAGCTACGGCCTCATCAAACTTGGAGAGACTGACGAAGGCATTGGCCAAACGAGTCACGGAGTACTGGTCGGGAGTAAGTTTTTCTATGGCTTGCGCGTACTGGGCTTTAGCTTCATCATTTTTGTACTGCCGTTCCAGCAGTTGGCCATACATTACATAAAGCGTCGGATTCTCGGCGTTGCGGCGCAATTGGCGTCGGATGGCGTCTTCGCCCTCTTCGTAGCGCTGTAGGGCGATGAGGCATTCGAGATAGCGGTCAAAAAAGTAGTCGTTATTGCTATTCTGTTGATAAAGGTTCAGGTAAGTCGTCGCTGCTTTTTCATATTCGCCATTTTGAAAATACTGCTGTGCTAAGCGCGCATCCTGGGCGCTCAGCGAGCTCAGGGCGCCGGCGCTAAGCAACGCCAGGCAAAGGGCAAATATATAGCGCATCGTCGTATTCATAGTTATGTGCATTAAACGAAAGGGATGGCAAATATAAGATAGTTCTCCCAGCCAAGATTCATGAATTTTGGCTGGGAGAACCGTACAATAACACTAACGGCCCTGCGGTCGTGAAAGTTGTACCCACGCGAAGTTGTGGCTTTCTCCAAACGACAAGAGCCACCCCTTGCGGAATGGCTCTTGCTGTTTGGCGTAATCGCTTGCTTTGGGCGACGGCGCTTGATTAACCTTCGAGTTTGAACTTAACAGGAAGGTTAAACTGCACGCGCACCGGACGACCGCGCTGCTTGCCTGGGGTCCAACGGAGG
>Ga0058869_1081638_pt1 | contig 13580 bp, 9 predicted proteins | sample TNRReaAaerobiRNA_FD_61086 | JGI IMG/M metagenome (GOLD analysis project Ga0058869, IMG submission 61086) | Wastewater treatment Type I Accumulibacter community from EBPR Bioreactor in Madison, WI, USA - TNR Reactor, Time I- 292min-Aaerobic_... | ecosystem: Engineered > Bioreactor > EBPR >...
CGTGCATGAAAAAAATAGGTACTCTTTTGGTTTTGTGCCTGATGGCAAGTGTGGCAGGACTAAATGCGCAAGTCTCATTTAGCGACTCAAATCAATTATTTGCAGAACCCGTGCATGAAAAAAATAGGTACTCTTTTGGTTTTGTGCCTGATGGCAAGTGTGGCAGGACTAAATGCGCAAGTCTCATTTAGCGACTCAAATCAATTATTTGCAGAACCCAACTCCTACAGCGGCGTGGCTATCGGCATAGCCGACCTCAACGGCGACGGCTTTGACGACATTGCCCACCTGCGCAATGGCCGCATCCTTACGGTAGAATACCAGCGCCCCGACGGCAGCGGTTTTAACACCGTAGTCATCAGCCAGGTATCCACTATGAGTCAGTGGAGTTTGTGTATTGCCGACGTAGACAACAACGGACTAAACGATATTCTCACCGGCGGCCGCTACGATGGTATGAAATTGTACAAAGCCTCCGGTACGGATTCCATTATTTACACCTCCAGCTTGTTGCCCGGCGCCACTCTTTTTGTGCAGGGCTCTAATTTTGCTGACATCAACAATGACGGCTGGGTGGATGCCTTCGGCTGCCACGACGACGGCGAAAGCCGCATCTGGGGCAACGACGGCACGGGCAATTTTGCCACCGCCGACGACTGGATCGATATGGCCACCGTGCCGGCTTCTGACAACTCGGGCAACTACGGCAGCGTGTGGGCCGACTTTGACGACGACGGCGACCTCGACCTCTATATCGCCAAGTGCCGCCAGGGCGTGAATAACCCCGCCGACCCCCGGCGCATCAACGCCCTGTTTGTCAACGACGGCAACAACAACTTCACCGAAGCCGCCGAAGCCGCCAACCTCAAAATCGGCGCCCAATCGTGGACGGCCGACTTTGGCGATATCGACAACGACGGCGATCTCGACTGCTTTATCACCAACCACGACGTGCCCAGTATGCTGATGCTCAACGACGGCACGGGCGTGTTTACCGATATCACAGCCGGAAGCGGAGTAGATGTCGGCGGCTTGCCTTTGCAGGGCATTTTCCGCGATATGGACAACGACGGCTGGGTGGATATTCTCGTATCCGGTACTGCGCAATACCTGTTTCACAACAATGGCGATAATACCTTTACGGAAGTACAAGGCATTTTTAATAATAATGCAATGGAGTCTTTTGCCGTGGGTGACCTCAACCACGACGGCCTGCTCGATATTTACGGAGGTTACGCCGAAGTATACACTACGCCCAGCAATATCGCAGATGTGTTGTGGTTGAATACCACGGATAATAACAACCACTTTCTGGCAGTTACCCTGGTAGGCGATACCAGTAACCGCAACGGCATCGGCGCCAAGCTCTCCATATACGGCTCTTGGGGCGTACAGGTGCGCGAAGTGCGCTCGGGAGAGAGCTACGGCATTATGAATTCTTTTACCCAGCATTTCGGCTTGGGCGCCAATACGATGATTGACTCCATGACCGTGCGTTGGCCCAGTGGTACTTTTGATTCGTATTACGGCATTGCTGCGGATCAATTCCTCACGTTGTTGGAGGGCAACTGTGTACCTCCCACTGCCGCAGTTACCTACGATGGCCCCACTGTATTTTGTCCGGGTGAAAGCCTGACACTAACTGCCGGCGATGCTTCTTCGTATCTCTGGTCGAACGGCGAGACTACACAAAGCATAGTTGCAACCACATCGGGCAACTATAGCGTGATAGCTTACAACGAAGACGGTTGTTCGGCATCCTCGGCGCCGGTAGTCATTACGGTCGATCCGGTGTCTATACCCGATATTGCCGCTGATGGCGACACCCTTTTCTGTGCCGGCGGAAGCGTGACGATCAGCACAGGCCCCGCTTCGTCTTACCTCTGGTCGACAGGCGAGACAACGCCTGTGATATCGGCAACGATCACCGGCGATTATTTCGTTACCACGCCCGGTTTGTGCAGCAACTTTACCTCTGCCACTATCCACGTAGAAGTGCTGCCGGCTCCTGCACCCGAAATAACTACAGATACGATCATCAACGAACCTACCGAGGCCATCCTCACGGCTACGGGCGATGCGCCCCGCTGGTATGATGCGCCTGTGGGCGGCAATTTGTTGGCTGAAAACGATACGCTGATTATACCCTTGTTGACAGAAACAACAACCTACTATGTAGAAGACCCCGAGTTCTACCCCGGCCCCCTTTACTTCGGCGGCGCGCCAGAACACTCGGGTAATTCGCAGTACAGCGGCAACCAGTTTAACGGAGAGCTCTGGTTCGATAGTTATACGCCGTTTACGCTTCGAAGCGTCAAAGTATACACCGACACCCCCGGCGACCGCATCATCGAATTGCGGGATGCTAGCGACAATGTGCTGCAATCGCTGACCCTCAATATTCCCATGGGGGAGAGCGTGCTCGACCTCAATTTCTCAGTGCCTGTTGCCGACGGATTGAAACTCACAACCAATACCGCACAAAACAACACGTTATTCGGCTACAACAGCCCCCGACTGCAGCGCACCAACGGCGCTACGGTGACATATCCTTATGTGACACCCGGCGTGCTCAGCATCAACGAAGCCAATTTCGGCACCGACGTATACTACTACTTCTACAATTGGGAAATCAAACTACCTGACGCAGAATGCGTAAGTGAACGAGTGCCGGTAGAAGCCGTCTTCCTCATCGTGGAATCGACTAACGAGGCAAAAGCCGAAAAACTGGCCCTGCAGCCCAACCCGAGCAGCGGGGAGGTGACGATCAATCTGCCTCTAAATGCCGGCGCCTCCAGGCTCCAGGTAATGGAAGCGCAAGGTCGGGTAGTCCTGCAGCAAAACCTCAATGGCGAAAACCGCCAGGTATCGCTGAGCCTTGCTCATCTGCCCAATGGCGTTTATATGGTGCGGATACAGTACCAGGAAGGACTGGCTATCGGTAGGGTGGTGTTGCAGCGATAGGCAGGGATTGCCGGCGTATGGAGGGTGAGAAATATTCCAATCTCTCACCCTCCATCCTTTCCTTATGAGCCCTGGTTACCTATGAATAAGTATCGCCATAACTTGATGGCTACTTGAATCGGGGTTGCAGCAGATTACAAGAAAGAAAGCCTAGCCAGGCCAGTAACCCTGCAAATAAAGAAATTCTCTTAACATAACGCGATCGGGATCATTTAATCGAAGCAGTTTAATACTCGCTTGCCCAATTCTTGTTTGCGCGACAATAAGGCCATTTTCAGCACTAAAATGATCCTGCCAATTTTGTATTCTAGGGTTATATAGTGGAACAATATCCTGATATGAATCCAGGTAGGTGGTTAAATCAGATCCTTTATGAGAATTGCAATGAGGACAGGCGAAGGCGAGGTTTTCAATTTCACTCCCTCCACCATGTTTTTGGCTAATCACATGGTCTATTTCAAAACGAATAAAGCCATCGGCTTGCCTCACTTTGCAGTATTCACAACGATACCCCGCGCGTTCTGCAATAAATTGTCGAACTTGTTCAGAGAAATATACTTTCATGCCGCCAACAACTGTCTTGCGCGTGCTTTGGCAAGGCTAATGAGCATGTCCAGCGCGAGATAACGCTCTAATTCGAGCATTTCTTCGAGTGATATATCATCTACCTTCTTTTTATTGACTAAATCTTCAACGCGCTGCGACATTTCAGGAGAAGCATACAGCTCTATTATTTTGGCTGGGTCTAATTTAGCCAACATATCAGCCACACCATCAAACGCTTCTGTTACGGTCATATCTTGCGTTTTTTTATAAAAATAAACAAAGTAATTGATAGAAAGATTGCCTGACATCTGTTTTTATACATCCGACACCAACAATCTATTCTCCCGGATTACCCTCCCATACCAACTTCCCCCTGCTTTAATGGTACGTTTCTGCGTGGCAAAATCCACGTGAATCAATCCAAACCGCATCTTGTAGCCGTGCTGCCACTCGAAATTGTCGGTCAGCGACCAGCACATATAGCCTTTTACCGGCACGCCCTCCTCCATAGCGCGGTGCACCTCGCGCAGGTGCGCTTCGAGGTATTGAATCCGGAAATTTTCGTCGGTAGTGGCCACGCCGTTTTCGGTGACGATAATGGGCAGGTCGATGCTGCGTGCCAGGTATTGGAGGATTTCGTAGATGCCTTGGGGGTATAAAATCCAGCCCATATCGGTAGCCTGGTCGCCCGGCTTTTTCTCTATGGGCCGCAGGCCTTTCATATAAAGCGTAGTGTAATAATTGAGTCCCACAAAATCCATAGCGCCACGCAGTTCGGGTATCGTATCGCCCAGGCCGAGCGGGAAGCCGATGCGGCCTGTTTTCACCGCTTCAAAAAAACAAAGATTGGCCGCCCGGTTGGCAAAAGCAGCGCCCCAGCGGTGCAAAATATTAGCGGGGTTGTAGGGCTGAAAGTGCATAAATGCAAACGCTACGCCCACGGGCGCCTCAGGAAAATGCGCCTTGATCACCCGGTAACTCCTGGCGTGCATGGCAAAAAAGGTGCGGTACACCTTCACAAAAGCCAGAAAATTGGCTTTAAAAGGAGGAAATAATTTGCCAAAAAAGCCGGCCAGGGGCACCACGTTGGGCTCGTTGATGGGCAGCCAGTAGTCGACGAGGTCGCCGACCGCCGGCACGATAGTCTGTAGATAGCGCTCAAAATGAGTCATAAACACCCGGCGCTTTTCAAAGCCGCCCTTGGCAAGTACCCAGCGCGGTATGGTAAAATGGTGCAGACACAACATTACTTTGATACCCCGACTGTGCAGCGCTCCCATCATAGCCCGGTATTGGGCGATAGCGCTGTGATCGACCTCGTTTTCAGCGGGAAAAATGCGCGACCATTCTATCGACAGGCGATGCATTTGAATGCCCATTTCGCGGGCCAGGTCGTAGTCTTCTTCATAGCGATGCCAGTGGTCGCAGGCGTCGCCGCAGCATTCGGCCAGGCGGCGTTTGCCGGGGGGCTTTTGCTGTTCTTTTTGCTCGGCGTCGTGCCAGTCGTTGTGTATGTTGTTACCTTCCGTCTGGTATGCCGATGCAGCGGCGCCCCAGAGGAACCCCTCCGGGAATACGTATTTGGACATAATCGTCGTTTATCATCAAAAATAGTGCGATTCCGGGCAAAGATTGTTACTAATCTATACGAATTGCGTCTATTATTGTAACTTTTCACTCATAAGATAGTATACACCCAAGGCGACAATAAAAAGTCGTTGACCAAAAATCGATTTGACACCTTGAAGAGAACCACCTTAATCGCATTATTGGCCCTGCTCAGCCTGTACGCTGTGGCACAGCAAAGCAAACCCGGGCAGGATGAAGCGCCGCTCGAGTTGCTTTTTGCGCCGCAAGGTGGTTTTTACGAACAAGACGTAGAAGTAAAACTCATTTGCCCGGGCGCTGCGATTTATTACACCCTCGACGGTAGCTCGCCCTCGCCCAGGTCCCTGACTTACGAAGGTCCTTTTTACGTCACCACAACCAGCGTAGTGCGCGCCGTAGCCTATCTGGACGGCAAAAAAAGCCTGCTATGCGGCCAAACCTATCTGATTGACGAACCCGCTACTACATTTCCCGTCGTATCCATCGGCGTAACCGACGAATTTTTATTCGATCCGCAGAAAGGACTTTTCATGCAGGGCGGCGCTGCGCGCGACACACTCTGGCACAAACCCGGGGCCAACTTCTGGAGCCGCAAAGAAATCCCGGTACACATCGACATTTTTGAAAGCGACGGCAAACTAGTGCACAGCAGCCTCACGGGCATGCGCCTTTTCGGGGGTATGAGCCGGCTTTTTCCCCAGAAATCCCTGGCCCTGGTAGCCCGCAAACGCTTCGGCGAATCGCGCTTCGACCATCCTTTTTTTGGTGAAGAAGGCCCAAAGGACATCAAATTCATGGTGCTGCGCAACAGCGGCAGCGATTTTGGCAAAACGCATTTTCGCGACGCCTTCATGACCGGACTGCTCGATGAGGTCGATATCGACAAACAAGCCTACCGGCCCGTGCACGTATACATCAATGGCAAATACTGGGGTATCTACAATATCCGTGAAAAGGTTAACCGGTTTTTTATCGCCGACCACCACGACGTTGACAAAGACAGCATCGACCTGCTCGAACACAAAGGACTTGTGCGCCGGGGCAGTAGCCGCCATTACCGGCACATGCTTTCTTTTATAGAAAAAAAAGGACTACGCGATTCCGCCAACTACGCCTATGTGCAAAAGCTGATGGAGGTAGACAATTTCATGGACTACCAGATCGCACAGATATTCTACGACAACCAGGATGCAGGCGGCAATATCAAATACTGGAGGCCCCATACGCCCGGCGGCCGTTGGCGTTGGATACTTTACGACACCGATTGGGGTTTCGGACTGCAAACGAAAAAAGCCTACAGAAATAATAGCCTGGCTTTTCACACCGCACCTAACGGCCCGCATTGGCCCAATCCGCCCTGGAGTACCTTTTTGCTTCGCAAATTGCTCGAAAACAAGCAATTTAAAACGGACTTCGTAAATCGCTTTGCCGACCATCTCAATACCACTTTTGCCGTAGACCGGGTGTTGAACCGCGTCGACGATTTTTATTTCAACCTCGAACCCGAAATGCCGCGCCACCTGCAACGCTGGAACCTGAGCGCATCCAGGTGGAACGACCAGGTCGACGTGTTGCGCACTTTCGCTCAAGAGCGCCCGCGTTATATGCGCATGCACCTCATGGAAAAATTTAATACCGGCGCCCTGCGCCAGGTAGAAGCCATAGCCACCACTGGGGGCACTATTTTAATCAACGACTACGTGCGTGTTCGCGACCGATATTTTCAAGGGGTATACTTTGAACGCTATCCCATCACGTTAAAGGCTGTGCCCGACTATGGCTACCGGTTTTCAGGCTGGGAGGGCGTGCCTGTTTCCGAAGACCGTCGCGAATTCACCCTTTCGCTCCGGCAAAAAAAGTACTTCATCAAAGCTCGGTTTGAACGTTTTGAAGATCCCCTCGCCAATAAAGTCATGATCAATGAAATTTGCGCCAATAACAAGCGCACAGGCGACTGGATAGAGCTATACAACCACAGCAACGAAGAAGTGCTCTTGCACAATTGGGTGCTCACCGACGGTAAAAACGAGTTTATATTCCCCGATGTGCGGATCGCGCCCAAAGACTACCTGGTCGTTTGTCGCGACGGCAGCAAATTTATCCGCAATTTCCCGGAGGCATACAACGTCATCGGCGGGCTGGGCTTCGGCCTCCACAAACGAAAAGAAACCCTCGCGCTCTTTTCCAGCCTCGGCGCTGCAGTTGATAGCATCGGGTACGACATACCTCCTGCCGATACCGTATTTACCCTGAGCTTGTTACTGCCTACGCTCGACAACAGCGATCCCGGCAATTGGGAGCAACGCCTCGGCACGGGCTCGCCCAATCTGCCTAATCCGCACTATGTGGAGAGCAGTATACAGGGCGTCCAGGCCCAATGGATACAAATCGGGGTGGCTGCCGCCGTTTTTCTACTCGCCTTATTCATGCTCTACCTGCGCAATAGAGGGATATTGTAGCAGGTTACGTACATTTGTCGTTGAAAATGCGTTATTTAACTATAACGATTCGAAGCGATGACATACAAAACCTGCCTGTTAGCTTTATTGCTCATGAGTACATGGAGCGTGGGGGCACAACAACTATCGGGAATTGCTACCCGCTGGAGCGATTCATTTGGCGAATGGATCGTCTTTGCCGAAGAGGAAGAAGAACCCGGCGAGTTGCGCCTGCGCTGGACCAACCTCGACAATTGGACCGAATGGGAATACCGCCTGGGAGAATCTACCGGACAAATCAGGCTAAAGTGGAATGAAGACCCCAACGAATGGGAGATCAGAGGCGACAATCGCATTATCTCGGCGCGAACCCTCTTCAAAAGCGATTTCCGCGAGTGGCGTATCTCCGATAACGACCGGCAATTCACCCTCAGCAGCCGGTATGGCAATACGAGCGACTTGTGGGCTATCAGAGACTCCGATCACGGCTATTTTTCTATCTATACCGCCTGGGAGGGCGACCCCCGCGACTGGATCATCGAAGACGAACTCGACCCTAGCATTGACTTGCCCATGAAAATGGCGCTCGTTTTTATTGCGATCTATCAAAGTTTACCCAAAGATTAGCTCTGAAATTTTTTTTTACCTTTGCAGTTCTTATAAAACAGCACATATCGACATTCGAAAACCTTTACCCAATGGGATCATCTAACTTGTTGCATAAAATCGCGGGGTGGCTCGTTTTTGCTATCGCCCTGACGGTTTATTATTTTTCGGCAGAACGAACAGGTAGTTTGTGGGATTGCGGCGAATTCATCCTCGGCGCATACAAACTCCAGGTAGTACACCCTCCGGGAGCTCCCTTTTTCGTGTTAGTAGGCCGCCTCTTTACCTGGGTAGCTACGCTCGTTTCTGACAACCCGGAGAACATCGCTTTCTCCGTCAACCTCATGTCGGGCATTTGCACCGCTTTAACCGCCGCCCTGGTTTGCTGGATCACTATCATGTTGGGACGCCTGGCACTGGCAGGCCGCAGCAACGAACTGCAAAGCGGACAGGATATCGCATTGGCCGGCGCCGGCATCGTCGCAGGTCTGGCTACCGCTTTTAGCACCTCCATCTGGTTTTCGGCAGTAGAAGGCGAGGTATACGCCATGTCGACCTTTTTCACCGCGCTGACCTTGTGGTCTACCGTAAAATGGTACAGCTTGCCCAACGAGCCCCAAAACGACCGCTGGTTGTTGCTCACGGTGTATGTAGCCGGTCTTTCTATCGGCGTTCACTTGCTGAGCTTGCTCACCTTCCCCGCGCTGGCGCTGTTTTATTATTTTAAAAAATATAAAAACCATACCATTTGGGGAATGGCCGCCGCCGCCGCTGTCGGTGTACTGCTTATTGTAGCTACCCAAAAACTGATCATCGTAGGTATACCGGTGTTGTGGAGCAAGATGGAATTGCTGATGGTGAATACCCTGGGCCTGCCATTCCATACCGGACTTATTCCTACCCTGCTCATCGTGTCCGGCATTATCGTCGGTTTGTTGCGTTATGCCCACATCAGGGAAAATAGCGCCATTCAGAATCTGACGATCGGCGCGGCATTGCTGGCTATTTCGTTCTCAATAATAGGTGTGGTCGTTATTCGCGCCAATACCGATCCGCCGGTGAATATGAACGCGCCCACCGACGCCATGCGCCTGATACCCTATATCAACCGCGAACAATACGGCGAACGGGCACTGCTGCGCGGTCCCAATTTTAACTCCGAGCCTATCGATACTAAAATCGAAGACCGCTACGGCCGGGTAGGCGACAAATACGAATACACCGACTATAAGATCACCCTGGAGTACAAAGACAGCGACAAAACATTGCTGCCGCGTATGGGCGACAATACCCAAAACCGCCCCGATTCTTACAAGCAATGGATGGGACTCAACCCCGAAGCTGCCCTGCCTCCCGGTCGCCCCAACGGGCTTGACAATATCAGCTATATGATGCGCTACCAGATCGGCTGGATGTACTGGCGCTATTTTATGTGGAATTTCGCAGGCCGCCAAAACGGCGACCAGGGTTTTGCCCCCTGGGATAAGTCGAGCGGCCACTGGATAACGGGCATCAAAGCTTTCGACGCGATGCGACTGGGCAACCAAAGCGAATTACCCAAAGTGGCAGAGGAAAACCCGGCCCGCAATAAGTATTACGGCTTGCCATTCCTATTCGGCATAATAGGCTTGCTGTTCCACTTCCGCCGCCGCTCCGAAGATGCGATGGCTATCCTCGGCATGTTTATTATCACCGGTATCGGTATTATCATATACTCCAACCAACCCCCCAACGAACCCCGCGAGCGCGACTACGTATTGGTGGGATCGTTTTTCACCTTCTGTATATGGATCGGCATGGCCGTGCTGGCTATTTCCGAAATGCTCCGCACCCGACTCAAAGGCAGCGGCCCCGTAATGGCCGTGCTAGCCTCTGCATTAGTACTGATAGCCCCGGCACTGATGGGCTTCGAGAATTTTGACGACCACAGCCGCCGCCTGCACAAAGGCTCTCGCGACTACGCCAGCAATTTCCTCAATTCGTGCGAGGAAAACGCCATTATATTTACTTACGGCGACAACGATACCTACCCCCTGTGGTACGCCCAGGAAGTAGAAGGCATCCGCACCGACGTGCGAGTAGTCAACCTTAGCCTGATTGCCGTCGATTGGTATATCGACCTGCTGCGTCGCAAGGTGAATAACTCGGCGCCCATCAAAATGACAATCCCGTCAGATGCATACCGGGGCCGCAAGCGCAACCAGGTATTCTACTACAACCCGGGCGGCGCCGACCAGCAAATGTCGCTAAAATCCGCCCTGCAATTCGTGGGTGAAGACCACCCGCTGTCGGCAGGCCGCGGCCGCACCCTGGAAAGCTACCTGCCTTCCAAAAACCTGTTCCTCCCAGTGGATAGGCAACAGGCTATCGCCGCCGGACTTATCACCGAACAAGACTCCATCGTGGATCGCATCCCCTTGCGCATCGATGGCGAGCAATTAATCAAAGACGACCTCGCCGTACTGGATATCATCGCGTCTAACCTATGGGAGCGCCCTATCTATTTCGCCGTTACCTGCCGCGACGACAAGATGTTCGGCATGAACGATTTTATGCAACTCGAAGGCCTGGGCTTGCGAATCACCCCCAAACGCGGCGTTACCGACCCCCAATACGGCATGATCGGCAACGGATCGGTTGCAGCTGACAAGGTGTACGACAATGTGATGACTAAATTCAAATGGGGCAATTTCGATAAATACAAATTGTATGTCGATAAAAGCTACCTGCCCAGCGTGCAGAGCATCCAGCTCTCTATGCGCCGCACCGCTTTTGAATTGCTGCGCGAAGGCAAAAAAGACGAAGCCATCAAGCTGATCGACAAGTACTTCGAGGTATACCCCAATATGAACTTCCCTTACGACTACCGCGCCATGTATATGCTGGCCGTGTATTTCCAGGCCGAAGCCTACGACAAGGCCAAGCCGCACCTGGAAATCCTGGCTGCCAATACCCAGGACCTCCTGGAATACCTCGATTCGCTTGATTCAGATACACTGAAAAGCTACGAACAGGACTACCGCCTCGCCTACCAGACGATGGAAAATATCCTCACGGAAGCGCGCAGAGCCAAAGACGACGATTTTGTAAAGAAACTGGAGGAGATGTTCGGCCCCCATTTGCTGGAGGATACCGCTCCGCAGATGCCGGATAGTCTACGGAATTAACCCTTGCGGGTTGTTGTAAGTTGTAGGTTGTAGGTTTTTTGAATAAACTAACTTACAACTTACAACCTACAACCCGTCTCATCAACCCTCACAAACATGCCACCCAGAACCATTGCCATCGGCTGCGACCATGCCGGCTTCGCTTACAAAGATGCCATAATAGCTATGCTCGTCAAGCAGGGTATGGCCGTGCTCGACTTTGGAACCTTCTCTGAGGAATCGGTAGACTATCCCGATTTTGCACATCCTGCGGCTAATAGCGTGGAGCAGGGCAGGGCCGATCTCGGCATCGTTTTGTGTGGCAGCGGCAATGGCGTAGCCATCACGGTGAACAAACACCAGGGCATCCGGGCGGGCTTGTGCTGGACGGAAGAACTCGCCGCACTGGTACGCCAACACAACAACGCCAATATGCTCGCCATCCCTGCGCGCTTTGTCAGTCTCGAAACGGCTCAGGCCATGGTAAATACCTTCCTGCATACCGATTTTGAAGGCGGCCGCCACGACCGGCGCGTTGCCAAAATAGCTTGTAATTAAATAAAACCACCCGACATGAAAAAACAACTGCTACTTCTTCTGGCATTGCCGGCCATTACTACCTGGTGCCCGGCCCAGGCCGACCTCAAAGTATTGCAACAAAGACAATCTACCGAGGTTGTCCAGGCACTGGCAGAGACCATCGATGCCCAGGACCTCCAGCGCCACCTCACCATCCTCGCCGGCGACGCGTTCGAAGGCCGCGAAACCGGCACTGAGGGTCAGCGCAAAGCCGCCCAGTACATCGCCTCGGTTTTTGAAAGCTACGGATTGCCCAAGATTGGCGATGATAATTCCTATTTCCAAAAAATATCCTTCATCTCCGAAAACTGGGACCGCATCAACCTCGCAGTGAACGACGAAAAACCCCGCCACCTGTGGGATTTTTATGCCATGCCCAACTTAAACGGCGACCTGGATGCCTATAAGACCGATGAAGTCGTTTTTCTGGGCTACGGGATTGAAGACAAGCATTACAGCGACTACGAGGGCGCCGATGTAAAGGGCAAAGTCATCCTGGTATACGGCGGCGAACCCTTTGGGGCCGATAGCCTTTCGATGGCCACCGGCGGGCGCGGCGTGTCCAAATGGAGCACCGATGTACGCCATAAATTGCAGCTTGCCAAAGCCAAAGGCGCCAAAGCCGTTTTGATTATCGACACCGACTTCAAAGCCAACCTGGCCCAGGCGCGCAAATCCATTACAAGTACCAGCCTCCAGATCGGACAAAGTGAAAATGCGGGCGACAAATACGCCAACAACCTCTTTATCACCTCCGACCTGGCCCGGCAAATCGTCGGCGACCGGTTTAAGGAAGTCGTAAAAGCCCGCAAGCGCATACAGAAAAAAGGAAAATCCAAATCCATCTCGCTGCCCTGTAGCCTCGAAATCACCCAGCGCAAGCGCGTGCGCACCCTCGAAGGAGAAAACGTGCTGGGTTACGTAGAAGGAACCGACCTCAAAAACGAAGTCGTCATCGTATCGGCGCACTACGACCACCTGGGCAAGCGCGGCGAAGACGTATACAACGGCGCCGACGACAACGGCTCGGGCACCTCCACCGTACTCGACATCGCCCAGGCTTTTGTCGCCGCGAAAAACGAGGGCGTCGGGCCCCGCCGAAGCGTACTCTTCCTGTTGGTATCGGGCGAAGAAAAGGGACTGCTGGGGTCACAATACTACGTAAACAACCCCGTCTTTCCCCTTGAAAACACGGTAGTAAACGTCAACGTAGACATGGTAGGCCGTACCGACGAAAAACACAAAGACGACCCCAACTACATCTACGTCATCGGCGCCGACCGCCTCAGCACCGAGTTGCACAAGATCAACGAGGCTGCCAACGAAAAATACACCAAGCTTGCTTTGGATTATACCTATAACGCCGAAAGCGACCCCAACCGGTTTTACTACCGTTCCGACCACTACAACTTTGCAGAAAGGGGTATTCCCGCAGTGTTTTACTTCAGTGGCGTGCACGAAGATTACCACCGCACCACCGACGACGTCGACAAGATTATGTTTGACAAAATGACTACCATCGCCCGCCTGATATTTCACACAAGTTGGGAGCTTGCCAATCGCGATAAGCGCATCGAGGTAGATGTGAAACCGTAGGGGAGGACTTTGCGACTGTACGACTGTATGACTGTACGACGACTATCCTAGCGGGTTCGCATAGTCGTATAGTCGCACAGTCGTATAGTCAAAAAAA
>Ga0058869_1080874_pt1 | contig 13571 bp, 11 predicted proteins | sample TNRReaAaerobiRNA_FD_61086 | JGI IMG/M metagenome (GOLD analysis project Ga0058869, IMG submission 61086) | Wastewater treatment Type I Accumulibacter community from EBPR Bioreactor in Madison, WI, USA - TNR Reactor, Time I- 292min-Aaerobic_... | ecosystem: Engineered > Bioreactor > EBPR >...
CCAGGAGCACCCCAGGAGGTGACGGCGGGGGAGCACCACGGGGGGGTGACGGCCCAGGAGCACCCCAGGAGGTGACGGCGGGGGAGCACCACGGGGGGGTGACGGCCCAGGAGCACCCCAGGCCGTCACCCCCTAAGCCAGATCCAGGCCGTCACCCCCAAGGCTTATCCCAGGACAAACACCTGCACAGTGATTAGTCGTCCGTTCTTTTCCTCGCAATTGCGCAAGGTTCTTTCTTTTTTGAAGCCGAGCCGGCGCAAAAGGCGTTCGGAAGGTTTATTGCCTTGTTCCACCCATGCCTCGATGCGGCGGGCCTGAAGTTGTTCGAAGCAAAAGAGGAGCAGGGCTTCGAGGGCTTCCCTGGCAAATCCTTTGCCTTGCTGGGCGGGGAGCAGCCAGTAGCCGATGTCCAAAGAAGCGGTATGAGGTTTGTAATGCGTGAAGCCGCAAGCGCCGATGAGTTGCTTTTCGCCCTGCAGGCAAATAGCCCACCACATGCCGCTTTGCTCGCGCCAGAGTGATTCGAACCACTCCATTTGCTCTTCGGTTTCTTCCAGGGTGTCGAAGTGGGCGGAGTAATAGCGGGTTACCGAAGGGTTGGAAAGGCCTTCATAGACCTTATATATATCAGCATGCCGGAAACGGCGCAATTCCAGTCGTTCGGTTTGCAATCGCGGGTAGCGTCGCCAAGGATCGGGAAAAGCCTGTTTCATAGCCAGTTGCGGGCATTACGGCAGTAGCGGTATCAGATCTCTTCGGCCTCCAGCAGTTTGCACAACTTGAGGCCCTTATGGTATAATTGTTCTATTTCTATGGCCGACATGATATGGTCGGGTTTATACAACACCATATAGTAGTTGATGCCTTCCAGGTGCCAGTCTTTTTCTATGGTAAAAAAACGGAGCACGTCGTCGTTCATCGTTGCCCTGATATATTCTTCGTCATTTCCTTTGAGGTAATATTGATCAGAGAATTCAGGATGTTCTACAAAGTCGATATCTTTAAACCCCAGCCATTGGCCGATTTTTAAAAAAAAATGTTCCGGCTTCATCCAGAATTGGGGCAAAGCCAGGCGTTTGGACTGCACGAAAAAGACCGTTTGGCGGTATGTTTTGTGCGAATTTCCGGCGTGAATCGTGTATTTGTAGTCAAAAATGCGCGCATCGGTCTCCAGCCAGGCGTCTTGCTTGTGCATCACATTCGTGATACGACGCCCGGTTCCATACCTGAATAATTTGAAATCTCTCAGTAGAGGAAGTATTCCCCATTCCTCTTCGGGGAAAAATTGCATCTCCAATTGACTGGCAATCTTTTGGAGAAGCTGTGGTCTGATATCGTTGGCCATAATCCGGTAGCATTACCTGAAAGCCAAAAATAATAATATTTGGCTATCATTCCTGCAAATTAGGCTACGGGATGAGGCTCGTATTTCTGGAATAGCGAACTGGCATCGTGAATCGTATCTATCGTATCTACCTCTTCGGGAGATAAATAGATATTGAACCTGCTCTCCATCTCGGCGATGAGCAATAAGCGGTCTACTGCATCGAGGAGCAGATCGTCGCCCAAGCGGGTATAAGGGTTGATTCTGGATATGGGCACGTTGAGTCGCCAACTAATCAGGTCGATGATACGCTCTTCCGTACTGACCATAGGGGGTGCTGTTTCGACTAAAATATGATTTGCCATTAGCAGTAATTTTCTTTACATTTCTTTAAGAACGAATTGCCCGCACCATAGGTTGCCTGTACCTATCCCAATTTTTCACTTGCTTGATTATCGGCTGTAATACATCGACGAAAGTCATAACTTAAGCGTCTAAATGCGGCTTAAAAAATATTGACTGTTTAGTAGGGTTTAGTAGGGTTTAGTAGGGTTTAGTAGGGTAAAAACTAAACCCTACTAAACTGCCGAAGGCACTAAACCCTACTAAACATTTACAAAAAATAATTATCGAGATGGGAAACCTTTGGTTGGAAAGTACGTATAAAGATTTTGTGCATCTATCTATTAAAAAAAAGGGTACCACAACATTAGCTGCGATACCCTTTCTACTTGCACTCATGAGATTATAATTCCTCCGGTTGCCCGGAAAAAGGGCGGCCAATTTGAAGTTGGCCGCTTGTGGACTGGGATCAAATTTGTTAGTAGCGGTCGTAATAAGGAATTATAAATTGCTAGTAGCGAGTCGTAATAAATAGTGTTTCATTGTGAGCAACAGTACAAAAGTCGACCAAAAAACTTTTCAAGATAAGTACAATTTTATAACTTGCTGACTCAAAACACACATACCAAAAAACGACAACTTATTGATTTTTAACAAAATAAGCTTTGAGAGGCTTTCGTTTTCTGTATTATAGACGTTTCTAAACATCGCGCGCACATGCAAGAAAGTCGTTTGGTACGGCATATCGAGGAGTTATCGCCCAAAGACAGGGAGCGTTTTCGCCTGTTTGTCCTGTCGCCTTTTTTTAACCAGCATCAGCCCACCTCTGAATTGTTGGAGGTTATCCTGGAGTGCATCCACTCCGCAAACGGCAATGGCAGCAGGCTCGACAAACACAAAGTGTACAAGCGCATTTTTCCCAAAGACCCCTTCGACGAGCAACAGCTCTACAATGTGATGTCTTACCTCAAAAAACTATACCACCGTTTTTTGTCTTATCAGTTTTTTGAAAACCAGGATTTCCAGGAAGACTTGCTCACGCTTGAGGCCGCCTACGAGAACAATCAGTTCGACCTGCTCAAAAATAGGGGCAAGCAGATGGAAAAAACCATGACGCGCCATCCCCACCACAACAGCGACTATTACCTGGCCAATTACCGGTTGAATTATTTGCTGGCATACTATGGCGGACAATACGAAGACCGCTCCAAGCCGGAACTTTTCCAGCGCATGTTTGACCATCTCGACCGTTTTTACATCGCCGAAAAACTAAAAAACTGCTGCCACCTCACCGCCAATATGATGGTGATGAATACCCACTACGACTTTGGCTTCCTCGAACCCCTGCTCGACTATCTCAAACAAAACTGGCAGGCATTTGAATCAGACGCCACTATCGTATTGTATTATACTATCCTGATGAGCCTTCGCGAGGAAAATAATCCGGCGCACTATACCATACTCAAAGAAATTTTGGCTTCCGGCATGAATACCCTGTCGGTAAAAGAACAAGGCGACCTTTACGCCTTTGCCAATAATTACTGTATCCGGCGCATCAACCTGGGCGACAGCACCTACCAGTGGGAATTATTCCATCTTTATAAGCAGGGCCTCAAAACAGGGCTCATTCTGGATAACGGCATTTTATCGGAGTGGAATTACAAAAATATCACGTCCCTGGGCTGTAGCATCAAAGAATTTGAGTGGACTGAAAATTTCATCCAGGAATACAAAGACAAATTGCCGGCTCACCGCCGCGAAAACGCCTATAATTACAACCTGGCGCATTTGTACTACAACAAAAAGATGTTCAGCGATGTCTTGTCGGCCCTGTTGCACGTGCAGTTTACCGATGTAAAATACCACCTCAACACGACGTTCTTGCAGTTGCGCACTTATTACGCCATGCGCGATACAGAGGCGTTGTTGTCGCTTATTGAAACTTTCCGGATTTATGTGATCCGCAACCGCAAAATGACAACCAACGAAAAACGCGGGTACTCCAATTTCTTGCGTTTTGCTAAAAAGCTGGCCTTGCTCAAGCACAACTCCTCTACCTTTTCGAAAAAGTCGCTGAAAGAAAAGCTGGATGCCTTGTCGCACAAGATTGAAACCACCGAAAATGTGATCAACAGGTACTGGTTGTTGGAAGAATGCGGGGCATAAGGTTTCGCCGATGCGCAACTTTAGTTAATTTGGCGTGCAGAAGATGTTTATGTATGAGAACACAACGCCTAAACCTATGCTACGCAGCCGTTTTATTATGCCTGCTCAGCCATCCCGCCACCGCTCAACAGGCTATTGTGCCTGTAAAACGCGAATTCCGGGCCGTATGGATTTCTTCGATTGCCAATCTGGATTATCCCAAACGACCCTCCTCTGAACGCGTTGCGCTCAAGGAAGAATTCAAAAACCTGATCGACCAATATAAGAAGTTGGGCTTTAATGCGGTAATCGTGCAGATGCGCCCCGCCGCCGATGCCCTCTATGCCTCCAAACAAGTACCCTGGTCAAAATATCTCACCGGCGCCCAAGGCCGGGCTCCCTACCCCGAATTCGACCCCTTGCAATTTATGGTAGAAGAAACCCACCTGCGCGGCATGGAATTCCACGCCTGGCTCAACCCCTACCGCGCCACGGCCGACCTCGACACGCTCAGCCTTTCGCCCGTACACGCCTTCAGGCTGCATCGCGACTGGATGGTGCGCTACGGCAACCGGTTTTATTTTAATCCCGCTATCCCCGAAGTGCGACAACATATTTCTGACGTGGTAGCAGAAGTGGTCGATAACTATGATGTAGACGCCATTCACTTCGACGACTATTTTTATCCCTACCCCGAAAAAAATGCCATACTGGCCGACAGCTCCGACTATCGATTTTTCGGGTTGGGCTTCCGAACTATTGAGGACTGGCGGCGCAGTAATATCGATGCGCTGATCGAAACGGTGAGCCGGCGAATCAAAGCCTCCAAACCACACGTCAAATTTGGCGTCAGCCCCTTCGGCGTCTGGCGCAACAAAGACAAAGATCCTCAATTCGGCTCCGATACTCGTGCCGGCGTAACTTGCTACGACGACCTCTACGCGGATGTGCTGAAATGGATTCGCAACGGCTGGATTGACTACGTGATCCCCCAGATTTACTGGAATATTGGTTATTCGCCCGCCGACCACGCCACTCTCCTCAACTGGTGGAGTGCGGTGGTACAGGATTGCCACCTGTATATCGGCCATGCCGCCTACAAAGTGGGCAACAATGCAGAACCCGCCTGGAACGACCCCGGCGAAATACCCCGCCAGATCAGGCTCAACCGCCGCACCGCCAAATGCCTGGGCAGCGCCTACTTCCGCTCGCAGTCAGTACTGCTCAACCCACTCGCACTAGTAGACTCGCTCGCGCTTTATTACGCCCCCAAAGCGCTGATTCCGGAAATGCCCGCACTCGAACAACCCCTCGCTAATACGCCCAAACTACAAACCATCTGGCCTCAAAAAGGAAAGGTAAAACTGAAGTGGAAAGCCGACAAAGTCGACAAAACTCACCCCCCGCGCTATTATGTCATCTATCGCTTCGATGGCGATTATGCCGGCAATTTTGACGACCCACGCAATATCCTGGCAGTAACTCCGATGGGCGCACAATCGCGTAAACAAAAATTTATCGACGACTCGGCACAGGCAGGTCTTTTTTATACCTACGCCGTCACAGCCGTCAACAGACAACACACCGAAAGCAAACCCAGCAAACCCCGGGCGATCCTGAAAAAACCACAGGGCCTGCGCTGGGCCAGGCTGGGAACGCCGCCGGGGGAGAGAGGGCGAGAGGGGGAGAGGGAGAGATTGTAGGGTTTTAGACTCAATGGCTGAATATGATTATTCGAACTATTTTTTTGTGCCTCATTATTGCCGTCATATTTTCTTGCAGACAGGAGGCGGCACAAGAAGTGTCTGCCCCTGAAAAACACCGCCCGCGCTGGCATTTCACGCCGCCGTCCATGTGGATGAACGATCCCAACGGCATGGTGTATTACGAGGGCGAATATCACCTCTTTTACCAGCACTATCCCGACAGTAGCGTTTGGGGGCCTATGCATTGGGGCCATGCCATTAGCCGCGACCTGGTTAACTGGCAACACCAACCCATTGCCCTGTATCCTGATTCGCTGGGTTATATTTTTTCGGGCAGTGCCGTTGTCGACTGGAATAACACCAGCGGCTTCGGCCACGACAATACCCTGCCTATAGTGGCCATATTTACTTATCACAACATGGCCGGAGAAAAAGCGGGGCGCAATGATTTCCAAACACAGGGCATCGCCTATAGTCTGGATAAGGGCCGCACCTGGACCAAATACGCCGGCAATCCGGTATTGTCCAATCCGGGCATTCGCGATTTACGCGATCCCAAGGTGATCTGGCACGATGCCACACACCAGTGGGTGATGACATTAGCCGCCGGCGACCATGTGCGGTTTTATACTTCACCCGACCTTAAAGAATGGTCATATGCCAGTTCTTTTGGCAAAAACCAAGGCTCCCACAGGGGCGTATGGGAATGCCCCGACTTGTTCTCCATAAGCCCTGAAGGAGAGGAATTGCGACAGTGGGTACTATTGGTGAGCATTAACCCGGGAGCCCCAAATGGAGGCTCGGGAACGCAATATTTCGTAGGGCAGTTTGACGGGCAGGAATTTGTGCTTGATCCGGCTCAAGATCCCGGCGTTTACAACTGGATAGACCTGGGGCGTGACAACTATGCCGGCGTTACCTGGTCTGATATTTCGCTGAAAGACGGTCGCCGGATATTTATGGGCTGGATGAGCAACTGGCAATATGCCCAGGTAGTGCCCACTACAAGTTGGAGAAGCGCTATGACTTTGCCCCGCGAGCTTCAGTTGAAAAAAAGCCCGCGAGGCTGGAGGCTCTGGTCTCGCCCCGTCGAAGAATTAAAAATGTTGCGCGATAGCAGTTTTACCTTATCACCACAAAGCCTTACAGGAAAAATACAATTGGACGAAATACTGGGATTTCCCCCTACGCTGCTTGAAGTTCTTTTAGAGGTAGAAATAGGGAATAACTCACAATCCGTATTCGGACTGGAATGGCACAACGACGCGGGCGAAAGCTATCGTGTGGGGTTTGACGCCCCTCTCGGCCTTTTTTTTAGCGATCGCACCCGAGCCGGCAAAAACGATTTTTCTTCCGACTTTGCCAATGCAATCCACTACGCTTCGCGTCAGGTTGAAGGAAAAATTGTCAAACTACACGTATTTGTCGATGTAGCCTCCGCCGAACTCTTCGCCGACGATGGCGCCACCTGCATGACCGACATCTTTTTCCCTTCGAAAGATTTTGACAAATTGAATGTTTATGCACAAAACGGCCCCGTAACTCTTCGCAAAGCTGAATTTTTTTTAATTAGGAATTACGGAATTACGAATTACGAATGATTTTCAATCATCTAATTATCAATTAATTAATAAAAATCGCCACTCGTAATTCGTAATTCGCCATTAGGGGTGTTAAGAGAAATAAGAATCATGCTATTTTTACAGAAAAGGCTCTCAAATATGACCTCGGAGAGGTCAAACATTTGTAAAAAAGGAAAATATAGATCCTTCCCGACCTCGGAGAGAGCTTGTCCCGTACCGTTAGGTCGGGATCGCATATTTGTGCCCCTGAAATATGCGACCTCTCCGAGGTCGGTTGAACATTTAGCCCTGTTTTTTCACCAAATGTATGACCTCTCCGAGGTCGGGTTGATTAAAGTTTATTTACAAATCTCGGGCATAAAATTTCTCTTAACACCCCTAATTCGCCATTCGTAATTCGGCATTTCACCCCAAATAACAGCGTTCATCCCAAAGTGATTTGGCCACACGAAAAAACCCCGTAATTTCGTAAACACGAAAAAAAAACGTAACGGTTTAGTAGGGTTTAGTGCATGCGCAGTTTAGCGATAGGGTTTAGTTAACTAAACATACAGCTAAACCCTAACGCTAAACCCAATCGCTAAACCCTACTAAACAGTTACAAAAAAACTAAGTACAAGCATTGGTATGAAACGCAAACTACCCCTTCCTTATTGGTTGGCCATTGCAGGCGGTTTTTTATTGGCAGTTGTGCTGGCTATAAAGCGCTACCTGCTATTGAATTACAGGCTGGCACTGAAAGGCGCCGAGCCGGATCAGCAGTTTTGGGACCGCTTGCAGGAAGAATTTTGGATAAACGTGGTCAACTACGTTTTGTGGGGGATGCTCATGCCGCTGGTATACTATATTGTGGTGCGCTTTAGGGTTTATGTGCCGGCGAGCGCCAAAGAACGGTTGACAGCGCTGGCTGCGAGCCTGGGTATGGCCCTGCTGCACGAGTCGGTTTCCAATGTGATGTACTACCTGCCCATGCACCTGTTGGGTGAAAAGCAATTTACTACAGATCTTCTTCACATTATCATCAACTTATACCCCGTGGCGATGATCGATCGTTTGATCGAATTCTGGATCATTTACGCCATCTTTTCAGCAATAGATTACCAGCGCAAATTCAGAGATCAGCAGATTGAATTGGCCCAGGTAGCCGGGCAACTCTATGGTTCGCAGCTCAATGCGTTGCGATTGCAATTGCAGCCCCACTTTTTATTTAATACCCTAAATACGATTTCCTCGCTCATGGAATTTGACACCAAAGGCGCGCAGAAAATCGTATCCAAACTCGGCAACTTGCTGCGAGGAGTGCTCGACAAAGACAAGCGCAACTTTATTCCTTTGCGCGAAGAGTTGGCTTTTATAAAAAGTTATCTCGACATCGAACAAGTGCGATTCAACGATCGCCTGGAATTGCGCTATGACATTGACGAACAGGCGCTTGACGCATTGGTGCCCAGCCTCATCCTGCAGCCCCTGGTAGAAAACGCCATCAAACACGGGTTCGCCCATAAAACCGGCAAGGGACTTATAGAAGTTGCCGCTATCCGCCAGGGCGATCAGGTCAATTTGCAGATACGCGACGACGGCGAAGGCAGCAATTATGATACCGGCCAATTGCTTTCTATTGGGATAGGCTTGAAAAATGTCCAGGATCGGCTTAACTTGCTATACCCGCAAATGAACCGACTGGAAATCGTTACTTCCCCCGGGAAGGGTTTTGAAGTTAACATTACTATTCCATACAAGCGCCAGGAAGGATGAAAAAAATCCGGACATTAGTCGTAGATGATGAGCCGCTCGCCCGGTCGCGAATTGTCAATCTCCTCAAAACGGTTGACTTTATTACCCTGATAGGGGAATGTAAAAACGGCAAAGAGGCGCTGGCGCAAATAGAATTATACCGGCCGGATCTAGTTTTTCTCGATATTCAAATGCCCGATCTCAACGGCTTCGACGTATTGGCCAAATCGGTCACTCCCCTCCCCTTCATCATTATTGTTACCGCTTACGACCAATACGCCCTCAAAGCATTCGACGTTCATGCCGTGGATTATCTGCTCAAGCCTTACGATGACGAACGCTTCCTGTTGGCGCTCGAACATGCGCGCAGGCAGATCAACCTGAGAGAAAATGCACTGCTGCATCAAAAAATGTTGCGCCTGCTTGATGACTATGGGCAATCAACTGAAGATTCGGTGCAAACCCTCGAAGTCAAAGACCGCGGACGCACACAGCAAGTCAACGTAAACGACGTATGGTATATCGAGGCAGAAGGAAATTACCTGCACCTTCACCAGAAACAGCGCAGCCACCTCATCCGGCAAACCCTGCAAGCCATTGAAGAAGAACTCGACAACAGCCTCTTTTTGCGTATCCACAGGTCTATTCTGGTCAATGTGAATTATATCGAGCGTATCCGGTACGAAGGCAACAACCATTTTGTATTTTTTTTAAAAAACGGCGTACAACTTACCTCCGGTCGCAGCTACCGGGAATCTATCGAAACCTACCTCAACGACTGCGAATTGCGCCGATTGCTCGACAATTTCTGAAGCAGAAGCGCCATTCATCCCATTTTTCACCACTGGTCACAAAATAATTGCACATCGCCGGTATTAGCTATAATTTAGCTCATGCAAGAACCCTTACGGCAAATAATTGCTTGCGATAAGCCCTAACCATGTGATTTTTGTAAATCACTTCCATTTGCAGGCGTTTATATACCGAAAGGCTACTTTCAGGCTTGTTTGCTTGCTAGTATTCATGCTTGGAATCACCCGATAAAAAAAATGATGATGTGGCACAAGGCGGTTTAGCCGGTTAGCGGTTAAGCCGCTTTTTTTATTGTAACGCTCATTTGTCTTTCTGTCCTGCGGTAGCATTTGTTATAATTTCTTTTTCTCAGCTTTGGCTTTGCAAGCTCTTTGACAATGCGTTGGTCAGTGTGTTGGCTTGTGGGGCTTTGGCAATATGCTTGTAAATACTTGAGTCTTATGTTTCTTCTTCAAAGTTTAAACCAAGTTGCTTAGCAGACTCCTTTACAATTTTGTATTCTTGACTTGAGTCGGTCAATGGTTTTGTCTGAGTTGATTTGCCTTTAATCTTTATTTCAATTTCGATGTTGTTCTGTGCCAACGGCATGATAAAACTATTGAATAGCTGAGTATAGCTCTCCAGAGGGATTTTACCTGAGACAGTAATTGACTTGTACCGTTTTGAGTCAGTCTTAATTTCAGGGTGGTTTGTTGCGTCTTTACTTCCTTCTGGCTCATTAGCTGTATTCGGTTGACCGTTGTTGGTGTTAGTGTTAGTCTCTGTGCCTGTGGTTTCTGGCTTATCTTGAGGAGAAGGTTTCAATGACTTGTCTACCAACCAGTAAGTTGTGTCATCCACATCAAAAAATGGAATAGTCTCTTGTAAATAATATCGAGTAAAATTCAATCCGTCGCCTGTCGCAATGCAAAACTCTCCATTGGCACAATATTTCTGTAAGCTTCTAGAAACAGCATCTTTGCCTGTTATCATAGGTTTGTCGTCAAACCTTAAGAAAGCTTCGTAAATGTCTTTTGTCTTAATAGCATTTTCCATGGTTGGCAAAAGATTATTGTTCCTTAGAGTGCTTAAACCAACTGTATCCAAAAGCCATTCTTCTTCTTTCAGCGTGTTGGTGATATTATTGATAATCTGACTGTCAAGGCTGTCCTTAAACTGTTTCATTACGATGGTCTCGATGCCATTTTTGGCTGAATATTTAATAACAATTGAATAAGCAGAAACCAATGATGATTCAGCTTGCTTTGAAAAGTCGTCAATTCTTCTTTTAATGTCGGCCTTTTGTTCTGTGTTTAGTTGGGTATTGTATTCCAGGCTTATTTTCTGACAAGCCAGATAATTTTTAATGTCATCCTGAATTTTGCCAATACCTAATTCAGAAGCAGCTAAAAAGAGCATAGTATTTCGGTAAATTCTTTCAGAGTTACCTTTTTTGGTCGCTAGCTTCTCAATGATGGGTTTGGTTTGACCGTTTACTTCATTAGGGTTGGCCAAATATTTTGGATGAAGAATGATAAGCGTTGGTTTCAACTGTTCCGGCAAGTCAGATGATGGGTCTACCAGCACATTGAATCCTGTAACAGATTTCGATTTCTCGGTTATTCTTCTCAGGGTTTCGGCATGGATGTCTGAATTCTTAATATCACCCTTTGCCTGATTGATCAAAATATTAATGTTTGGTGTGGTATCAAACCAAAAACGCTTTTGTCCTGTGGTGCTGTAATACAGGTAGTGGGCATTGGCCTCCAAACGATCAATGGCTCCGTTTATATCATTATGATTAAAGCTTTCCGGCTTCAACATACAGAGCTTCAGTTCATCTATGGCAATGCCTTTGTTTTGTCCTTTACTGCCGAAAGTGGCTAGTAATACTGTAGCTGCAATGCCTTGCGTTATTTGGTGTTTGCCCAATTCTTTTACATCAGTGTCAATTCTGGAAGCATTGGATGCTGTACCTGAAACATCGGCATTGATAACTGAATCCCAACTTGGGCCATTTAAAATGGTAATCTGACTGGTTAATGCTTCTACATTAGCCAAAACCACATCGGAAGTATGAATCAGGAATTGACTGCCTGTGAGTGAGTTTTGCCTTTTCCAAAGGTCTGAAACGATGGCTGCTAAAATTCTCAATACTCCTCTTGTTCGCTGAAAAAATGGATTACTTGCCCATCTCAACCGGAACATATCAATCAGTTCAGGATGGAAAGGATACGCCTTTTTCAATCGCTCTCTGTATTCAATTGTTACAGCGAATGAAGGTATTTCAGTTAGTAAGGTCTGGTACATTAGGGAATAGGAAGAAATTACTCTTTCAATTTCATCGGCATCTCCTAAGTCTTCAAACAATCTCCTTCTTACGACTTCAAAAATTTCATCATCTTCTACCGGCTTCATATTAGCACCTACACGGGTAATTCGGTTTTCCAAAGCCGTCAATATCTGCGATGAAACGGAAGAAGCAGCTAGCTCCTGAGCACTTGCAGGAAGGGTAGCTATCAATACGCAATGGTCAGTACCTGAAACGGATTCTGTAAGTTCCTGCATGAAGCTCACCGTTTGGTCGCTCAGATTACTGGCTTCTACTTTAACAGCCGAAGCACTCACACAATAGTCGGCCAACTCATCAATGAGAATCAGGGCGGGCTTGCATTGCTCTAATACTTTTTTGAAAAGACCTTTGGGAGCAATGAGTTTTTCATCATTGACCCGTACAATTTCGTAAGCCGATTTACCGCCTAACTGATAAGCCAATTCACCCCAGATGGTTTTAATTGTGATGCCTTCCACGGTTCTGCCTTGTGCCGGGTCATTGGTGGTGTTGGTGAATACGGCAATGTGGGCGGAATCAAATTTCGGTTCTCCGGTGGTTGCCAATAACTCCTTGGTGTGTTCACTTTGTGTGGCCTTCTTACCCCATTTGGCTAAGTGGTATAGAGAAATCAATGTATGGGTTTTACCACCTCCGAATCCGGTTTGCAGACTAATTACCCGGTTGTCGGCATCTTGTCCGCCATTGAGCCCTTGCACCATTCTGCGGGCAATGTTTTTCAAACCTGCTGTGAAGTAGGTTTTACTGAAAAACATCTCCGGACTGTTGTATATTTCCCTTCCTGTACCAGCGGCTACTTCGGCCAGGTTGGCGGCAAAGATGGATTCATCCAAATGTCCATCCTGAATGTCTTTGTGTGGCGTAACGTTCTTAAACCAAGGTTTCATTCCTGTATTTTTAAATTTCTATATCGTGATTTCCAGTATTATCGGCTTCTTTGTTGTAAGTGCCATTAAAATCAATTTGGCCTTGATGTGTCCCTCTGTGATTATGAACCTCAAATCCACCATAAGCACCTTCAAAGTCGATTGACAAATAAGCTGTTTTCTTACCAAAACGTGATTGAAAAATTCTCCTGTACTGTCCTTTGTTTTTATTCTTTTTTGTAACTAACTCATCGTATTTCCAGCCATTCATTTCTGCTATAATGGTACCTACTCTTTCAAGTTCTTCGTATTTATCCGCTCGTTTAGTTACACTTTTCGGAAAGTTCAATTCTGTTAATGCTTGTTGTGTGAGTCCGTTCCAAATCGGCTTTTCAATCGGATCCCAATTAAACGAAGCAAAATGGATTTTATGCTTCCATCCTATCAGATACTCGTAATGAAAATCAAAGCTATCATCTCTGAATATGTTTGTTAAGGTGACATATTTTTTTACTTCAGCATTGTGTTCTCCTAATGTAAGCAGCGAACAATTGAGTGAATCCAACATGAAAACATCATCTGTTTGCAAGCTAAGGGGCCAGCAAAAAAATAAGTTCCCGATATGAGTTAGGAAAAAGGGTGAAAATAGGCTAAATTTAGGGAAATAAAATTCCAATAACTTGAATGATTTCCCATACAATGAGCAGACAGAGGTCATGATGGTCC
>Ga0058869_1046509_pt1 | contig 13396 bp, 11 predicted proteins | sample TNRReaAaerobiRNA_FD_61086 | JGI IMG/M metagenome (GOLD analysis project Ga0058869, IMG submission 61086) | Wastewater treatment Type I Accumulibacter community from EBPR Bioreactor in Madison, WI, USA - TNR Reactor, Time I- 292min-Aaerobic_... | ecosystem: Engineered > Bioreactor > EBPR >...
AAAAAAGCCGACGTTTCAGCACCATTCGCACGGTTGCCTGGGCTCTGCTCGGAGTACGCGGACACAAGCCTCACGAGCACGACGCAGAACCCTTGTCACCTTTGCAGATTTTGATCACCGCGCTGGTTTTCATGCTGATTTTTGTGCTGCTGCTGGTGAGCGTCGCAATCTACATGGGTCGTCACTAGCAGGACGCATCAACGCAATAACAGGGCAATAACGATAATATGATCTGGAGGAAGTCAAGATGAGTCATCCCGCATCCGCAAGCCGCTATTTTGTTCCCCAGCCGTCGCACTGGCCGCTGGTTGGCTCGATCGCCTTGCTCCTGCTGGCTAGCGGCGCCGTGCTGATGATGAATTCGATTGCCAATGGCGGCTTCGTTCTGCTGGCGGGTCTCGCCGTCCTGACGACCATGCTTTTCGGCTGGTTTGGGCGCGTCATCGGCGAATCAGAGGGCCAGCGCTACAACCTGCAGGTCGATCGTTCCTTCCGTTGGGCGATGGCCTGGTTCATTTTCTCCGAAGTGATGTTCTTCGTCGCCTTCTTCGGAGCCTTGTTCTACATTCGCGTCCTGGCTATTCCCGACCTGGCGAGTCCCGAGCAGGCCGCGCTCTGGGAAGGCTTCCAGGATTCATGGCCAAGTGCCGGACCCGGGGCGAGCGATCCCTTCTCGCAGATGCACGCCTGGGGCATTCCGGCGGTCAATACCCTGCTGCTGCTGACTTCCGGAGCGACCCTGACCTGGGCGCACTGGGGGCTGGTCGCCGAGAAACGCTCGCAGTTGATCCTCGGGCTGGTGCTGACCATCGTGCTCGGTGTCACCTTTCTTGCCTTCCAGGTCTACGAGTATGGTGAAGCCTACGCCCACTTGAATCTCAAGATGACTACCGGTGTGTATGGTTCGACCTTCTACATGCTGACCGGCTTCCACGGCTTCCACGTCACCCTCGGGGTGACAATGTTGACGGTGATTCTGTTTCGCGTCCTGAAGGGGCATTTCACCGCAGAGCGTCACTTCGCCTTTGAAGGCGTCGCCTGGTACTGGCACTTCGTTGACGTCGTCTGGCTCGGTCTGTTCATCGTCATCTACTGGTTGTAAAAAGCTTCCGCTACGGGAACGTCGGCGCACCAGGGGTGCGTCGCGCCCCTACCGCCCTGCGTACATCAGGCGCTCGCTAACCGCTAACCCAGCCAAATCGCTGCGAGGCGATAAGCAGTACAAAGAGCACAAAGGAAAGACCCACGCGGAGGGAAAGTGCCTTGACCGCACGCGTCTTGCCCTGGCCCTGGTCGCGATAGATGAAGACCAGGGCACTGCCAAGACTGGCGACGATGGTGATCAGCAGCAGTGCGACGATGATGTGCATCTAGTTTCCTCCAGAAAGCTCCTAGTCTACCGGACTCGCGACCTCATAGGACCCCGCCCCGGGCCAAGCGTTCTGCCATGTCAATTTCCCTTTTCAAGCGTCGCACTCTGCGCCTGCTGCTGGTCAGCCTGCTGGTCATCAGCTGCCTGGCCATGGCTCGTTTTCAGTGGTGGCGCGCTGAAACTCGTGGCCAGCGCTTCGAACGCGAGCAGGCGGCAATGATCGCGACGCCAATCGCCTTGTCCGCGCAGCAGCGCCAGCGCGACGAGTTGATTGATAGAGCGGCTACGGCACGCGGTCACTGGCTGGCGGACAAGACCCTGTTTCTGGACAACAAGATCTATCGCAGCCGGCCGGGCTATCATGTCCTCACCCCTTTGCAGTTGTCCGGCAGCGACGCCGTGATTCTCGTTAATCGTGGCTGGATTGGCGCGCCGCGCTTACGCTCGGATAGTCCGGCCGTGGCGACTCCAGCCGGCGAGATCGAAGTTTCCGGAGTGACCCGCAGCTTCGAAACACGGATTTTCGAGTTGCAGGAAAGTGAGCCCGAAGGGCCTCTCTGGCAGCACGTCCGTGAAGCCGACTACCGTCAGCGTAGCGGCCTCGACGCGCTGCCGGTGATTCTCCTGCAAACCACCGGCGAAAGCGATGGTCTGGCCCGTGACTGGGGCAGTGCGGACAATCCCGGGACAAAACATTACGGCTACGCGGCGATGTGGCTGGTTTTCGCTCTCATGGCCGTAGCTTACGGCCTATTTGCCTGGCAGAAAAAATGAGTACACCCCGACCGACGGCCGACGCCGTTGACGAGCTTTCCGTGCCAATGAGCGCCGCCATGCGTGCGGCGCAGCGCAAGGGCCGCCTGACCCTGCTGGCAATCGTTGCGGTCTGCGTGCTGCCTCTTCTCGCTGCCTTGTATTTTCGCTTTGTGTCGCCGCCCGAGGCCGCGGCGATGGTCGGCCAGCCGCTGCCCGAGCCGCTGCAGTTGCCTTTTGAAATGCTGCAGCGTCGGGACGGCGCAGTCCTCGAACACCCCGAAGTCAGCGGCAAGTGGCTGGCGATTTTCGCGGCTCCGGGCGTTTGCGATGAACGCTGTCGCCATACGCTCTACCTGACCCGGCAGGCGCGCACGGCGCAGGGGCGCAACATGGCCCGGCTGGAGCGTCTGTGGCTGATTACCGATGGCACGATGCCGGCGGCGGAGCTGCTGGCCGCTCACCCGGACCTGGTGCTGGTCACGGCTAGCGATGCGCAACTGCTGGCCCTTCTCGGGGGCGCCGAAGGCCGAAAGATAAACCTTGTGGACCGCCGAGGTTTTCTGGTTTTCCGCTACCCGGATGATGCCGAGCCCAAGGGTTTCATCCGCGAACTCGGAAAGCTGATCAAGTTCTGAGTGCTGCTTCCAGGCTGTGGTATTCAACGCCTTTGCTCAACCCGTCCTGGAAAGCGTCGATGCGGCCCTTGTAGCTGCTGCCATCCGTGGCGCAGCCGGCGAGGGTGGCCGCGGTCAGCCACAGGCACCCTGGCGCTCGTCGGGAGGTCGGAGCGCGGATGCTCACCCTACTCGCCCATCACCCGGCCCTCGCGACGCGGGTCAGCGCCCCCGACGTAAGCGCCCTGGCGTTTCTGAATCGCCTGCAGGCCGCTACTCAAGCCGATCTCCTTGACCGTGTGGCCCCTGGCTCGCAGGGCGCCGACAAAGTCCCCCGAAAAGCGCTCTTCCTCGAGCAGCGTCGGGCCGTTGAGCGAGCCGAAATTGGGCAGGTCGATCGCGTCTTGTGGCGTCAGTCCCCAATTGAGCGTCGCGTAAAGCAGCTTTGCGGTGTAGTGGATGATCATCGCGCCGCCCGGCGAGCCGCCGCTCATCAGCAGCTCACCGCTGTCGTTGTCGAATACCAGGGTCGGGCTCATCGACGAGCGCGGACGCTTGCCTGGCTCGACGCGGTTGGCGATCGGCGTGCCGTTGCTGTCGGCCGGCAGGAAGGAAAAATCGGTGAGCTGGTTGTTGAGCAAGAAACCGCGCACCATCTGGCGCGCGCCAAAAGCGTCCTCGATACTGCTGGTCATGGCCACCGCCTTGCCCTCGGCGTCCACGACGCTGATATGCGAAGTGCCGTACTCGACCTGCTCGGGCATCGGGGTAAAACTGGCTCGCAGTGGTGTCGGCGAACCCGCCGTGGCGACTTTCATGCTCTGCGGACCGATCAGGCGTGCTCTCTCGGCCAGGTAGTCCGGCCTGATCAGCGAATCCCAACTGCCGGCCGGTGCGGCCACGAAGTCCGGATCGGCGATATACCTGGCGCGATCGGCGAAGGCCAGGCGCGAGGCTTCCGTGTAGTAGTGCATCCAGAGGGGATCTTCGAAGCGCAGGAAGGGCGCGCGCGTGCGGTTGAGAATCCCCAGGATCTGGGCGATGGTGATCTCACCGGAACTGGGTGGCGGGAAGCCGCAGATGCGGTAACTGCGCGGCGGCAAGGCCGCCCGCGGCTCGTAAATCGCGCACAGCGGCTCCCGCCGCTTCGCCTGGTAGCCGGCCATGTCGGCCATGCTCAGCTGACCAGGATTATCCGGATGGTCACGCACCCGCGCGACCACCGCCTGCGCGACCTCGCCTTCGTAGAAGGCTTGCGAGCCTTCGCTGGCAATGCGTCGCAAGACGGCCGCCAGTTCAGTGTTGCGCAGGATTGTCCCCACTGCCTGCGGTTCGCCGTCGCGATCGTAGAAGTAGGGGCCGGCCTTGGGGTCCTTGCGCAGATCGCGTTCAGTCTTGAGCAGCGTGTACAGGCGCAGGCCGAGCGGAAAACCCTCCTCGGCGAGCGCGATCGCCGGTGCGAAGAGGCGTGACCAGGGAAGGCGGCCGTACTCGGCGTGGGCCATTTCGAGCATCCGCACAGTGCCGGGAACGCCAACTGCACGGCCGCCGACCACCGCTTCACGAAAAGCCATTGGCGTGCCGTCGGCTTTCATGAATAGCGTCTCGCTGACGCTTGCCGGTGCCGTCTCGCGGCCGTCAAAAGCAACGATCTCACGACCATCGTAGTGCATCAGGAAAGCGCCGCCACCGATGCCGCTCGACTGCGGTTCGACCAGCGTCAGCACCATTTGCGCGGCGATCGCGGCATCGACCGCCGAGCCGCCCGCCTGCAGGATTTCCAGGCCGGCCTTGCTGGCCAGCGGATGCGCCGTGGCAACGGCGAAGCGTTGGCCGCTCCAGCCCGGTTGGTGCGTCGCCTCTGAGGTGCCTTCCGGCTGATTCAGCCCGGCGTGGGAGATGCCGCTGGAGGGTGCGTGCGAGCAGCCGACGGCGAACAAGGCCGCGAGGAGAGCGAAGTAGGCAAGTTTCATGGTGGCAGGCCGGTGGACAGATCAGCGCTTTGTCTCATTGAAGACGGGCAAAGGTCAAGGGGGGAGACTCATTTGACGCGCTGGCGCGTTCCCCGTAGCGCTTGTTTCGGCATCTATATTAGTATATGCTTATGCGCATGCTTACCAATCGTGAAACCCTACTCTCCGGGTGGCGTGGGCTGCTGGCCGGCATAGCTGCCGTCGCCTCCCTTGCCGTGCAGGCACAAGCCTTGCCGACCCTTGTTGTCGAGCCGAATTTGGTCGAGCTGACCTTGCCTGCCGAAGCCCTGGTCGAGGCGGTCAATCAGGCAACCCTGGCGGCGCAGGTCTCGGGGCGGGTCGTCGAAGTGCGAGTCGATGCCGGGCAGGCGGTGCGCAAGGGCGATCTGCTGATGAAGATCGACGCTCGCGAGGCCAAGGAAGCTGCGGCCGCCGCCGCGGCCGTGTTCGGCAATGCGCGCGCGCACTACCAACGCACCCTGGGCCTGCGTCAGCAGGGCTTCGTCAGCCAGGCAGCGGTGGACCAGGCGAAAGCCGATTTCGACGCCGCACAGGCGGCAGGTGCGCAAGCCTCGGTGAGCGTGGAACATGCGACGGTGTACGCGCCGATCTCCGGAATCGTCGCCGCGCGCTTGACCGAGCTCGGTGAAATGGCGGCGCCCGGCCGGCCGCTGTTGACCATCCACGATCCGAATGGCCTGCGGGTCACCGCCAGCATCCCACAATATCAGCTGCCGCAAATGCGCGCGGTCAGACAGGCGCGCGTCGAATTTCCCGAACTTGGCAAGTGGGTGGGCGCCAGCAGTGTCACCGTGCTGCCGACCGCCGACGCGGCGACGCACGTCTCGCCGGTACGGGTTGGCCTGCCCGCTGGCGTCAGCGAGCTTGCCGATGTCGTTCCCGGCATGCACGCACGGGTGCACTTCGTCATTGGCCGGGCAAGCAAGCTCACCGTGCCGCAGGCCGCTATCGTCAGGCGTGGCGCGGTGACTGCCGTTTATGTCCAGAATCAGGACGCCGTGCTGTCCTTGCGCCAGCTGCGCCTTGGCGAAAGCGTCGGCATCGGTGAGGTCGAAGTGCTCGCCGGTCTGCACGCCGGCGAGCGTGTCGTCCTCGACCCCGTAAAAGCGGCCATCGCCCTGAAGTCGTCGAAGCGGCCGGGAGAGTAGCGTAATGGGTGTTTCCGGCCGCATCGCCCGTTTCTTTGCCAGCTCGCAGATGACGCCCTTGCTGGCGCTGGTTGCGCTGTTGATGGGCATTTTTGCCACCCTGGTCACGCCGCGCGAGGAAGAGCCGCAGATCGACGTCACCATGGCCGACGTGTTCATCGCCTTTCCCGGCGCGTCGGTGCAGGACGTCGAGAATCTGGTGGCCACGCCCGCGGAACAGGTCTTGTCGCGAATGTCGGGTGTCGAGCATGTGTACTCGGTGTCGCGACCGGGAATGGCGGTGGTCACCGTGCAGTTCGAAGTCGGCGTCAAGTACAACGATGCCGTCGTGCGTCTTTATGACACCGTACATTCCAACCGCGACTGGCTGTCGTCTGATCTCGGCGTGCTCGAACCAGTGGTCAAGCCGCGTGGCATCGATGATGTGCCTATCGTTTCGCTGACCTTCTGGAGCACCGACCCCGAGCGCTCGGCGTTCGATCTGCAACAGGTGGCGCGCGCAGCCGAAGTGGACTTCAAGCGAATCAAGGGAACGCGTGACGTGTCCACGCTCGGCGGTCCCGATCACGTGTTGCGTGTGTCGATGGACAGCGAGCGCATGAACGCTTTTTCGGTGACCCCGCAGGATATTGCCGCCACCCTGCGTGCTGGTAACGCCCGCCAGTCGTCCGGAAATCTGGTCGCCGACAACCGCCAGGTCCTCGTCGAAACTGGCAGCTATCTCGAATCCGCGGCCGACGTCAGGCAACTGGTCGTTGCCGTGCGCGGCACTGGCAGCGAGCGCAAGCCGGTCTTCATCGGCGATGTCGCCCGCGTTGAGGAAGGCCCCGATCAGCCGCGCCAGTACGTCTGGTTCGGCAATCGCGACGGTGAGTTTCCGGCAGTTACCGTGCAGGTTTCGAAGAAACCGGGGGTCAATGCCGCCGACGTCGCCAGTGCCGTCATCGCGCGTGCCGAGTCGCTCAAAGGCACGCTGATCCCGGCCGGCGTCGAAGTCACGACGACACGTAATTACGGCCAGACGGCGACCGACAAGGCACAGAAGTTGATCGGCAAGCTGATCTTCGCTACCGCTTTCGTGGTCCTCCTGGTCTTCTTTGCGCTTGGCAGGCGTGAAGCGCTGATTGTCGGCGTGGCGGTCAGCCTGACTCTTGCCGCGACGCTGTTCGCCTCCTGGGCCTGGGGATTCACCCTCAATCGTGTTTCGCTGTTTGCCCTGATTTTCTCGATTGGCATCCTGGTCGACGACGCCATCGTCGTCGTCGAGAACATTCACCGCTGGCAGGCCTTGCAGCCCGGCAAGCCACTACTCGAAATCATCCCGCTGGCGGTCGATGAAGTCGGCGGTCCGACGATCCTGGCCACTTTTACGGTCATCGCCGCACTCTTGCCGATGGCTTTCGTGACCGGCCTGATGGGGCCGTACATGAGCCCGATCCCGATCAACTCGTCACTCGGCATGTTCATCTCGCTGGCCGTTGCTTTTGTCGTCACCCCGTGGCTGGCCGCCCGGCTGCTCGCGAAGGCTCCGCAGACTGCGCAGACTGCACCCCCGGCGACTGGCGCCGCGCCGCATTCGGCGAGCGAGTCGCCCGGGCCAAGCCGCCTCGAACGCCTGTTTCGGCATCTGCTGACACCGTTTCTCGATGCCCGGAAAGGTCGCGTGGCGCGCCGCTGGCTGTTGCTGGTCATCATGCTGCTGATCGCGGGCTCGCTGTTCCTGGCAGCGGTGCAGCTGGTGGTCCTGAAGATGTTGCCTTTCGACAACAAAAGCGAATTCCAGGTCGTGCTCGACATGCCGGTCGGTACACCGCTCGAGGAAACTGCGCGCGTGCTGCACGAGCTCGGCGCCGAAATCGCAAAAGTGCCGGAAGTGAGCAATTACCAGGCCTACGCCGGCACTGCCAGCCCGATCAACTTCAACGGGCTGGTCCGCCAGTATTACCTGCGCGCTGCTCCGGAACTGGGCGACCTGCAGGTCAATCTCGTCGACCACCAGCAGCGAGCCCGCAAGAGCCACGAGATCGCCATCTCGGTTCGTGACGCGATCGAAGCGATCGGCAAGCGCGCCGGTGGCAACGCCAAGGTCGTCGAAGTGCCGCCCGGACCGCCGGTCCTCTCGCCCATCGTCGCCGAGGTCTATGGGCCCGACTACCGCGGGCAGAGAGCGGTGGCCAGGGAAGTACGCAAGGTGCTCGAAGCGACGCCGGACCTGGTGGCCATCGATGATTCGGTCAACGCCGGCGGCCAGCGCAGCGTCCTGCACGTCCTCCAGAACAAGGCGGCGCTGCTCGGCGTCGCGCAAAGCGACATTGTCGACGTCATTCGCATGGGCCTGGCTGGTGATGACGTCACGCCGGTGCACAACACCGGCTCGAAATACGAAATCCCGGTACGTCTGACCTTGCCGGCCGAGCAGCAGAGCACGCTAGACGCGCTGCTCAAGCTGCGCGTCCGCTCGCGCGACGGGCAGCTGGTGCCGGTTTCCGAACTTGTGGAAGTGCGCGAGCTGGGGCGCGAGCAGGCGATTTACCACAAGAACCTGCTGCCGGTGGTGTATGTCGTCGCCGACATGGGCGGCAAGCTCGATTCGCCGCTCTACGGCATGTTCGCGGCGCGCAGCGAGATCGCCGGGCGCGCGCTGGAGGGGGTCGATCACGCGGCCGGCACGCTGGACGAGTGGTTCATCAAGCAGCCAGGCGCGCCGGACGCCTCGTACAGCATCAAATGGGACGGCGAGTGGCAGGTGACCTACGAGACGTTTCGCGACATGGGCATCGCCTACGGCGTCGGCCTGATCCTCATCTACCTGCTCGTCGTCGCGCACTTCAAGAGCTATCTCGTGCCGCTGATCATCATGGCGCCAATCCCGCTGACCATCATCGGCGTCATGCCGGGGCACGCCTTGCTCGGCAGCCAGTACACGGCGACCTCGATGATCGGCATGATTGCCCTGGCCGGGATCATCGTCCGCAACTCGATCCTGCTGGTCGACTTCATCCGTCAGCAAATCGGCGAAGGAATGGCGCTGCGTGAAGCGATCATCCAGTCTGCCGCGGTGCGCGCCAAACCGATTGCTCTGACTGGCCTGGCGGCGATGCTCGGCGCCATGTTCATTCTCGATGACCCGATCTTCAACGGGCTGGCCATCAGCCTGATCTTCGGCATTTTCGTCTCCACCGTGCTGACGCTGGTGGTGATCCCGGTGTTGTACTACGCAGCCTTTAGCAAGGAGAATCAGACATGACCACCGATCGCGCCGTGCGCATCATGGCCGGCAGCTTCATCCTCATCTCGCTCGCCCTGGGCGTCGAAGCCAGCCCACTTTTCGTTTCGAAGCACTTCCTGTGGCTGACCACTTTCGTCGGCGCCAATCTCCTGCAGAGCGGCTTCACGCGCTTCTGTCCGGCCGAGAGCATCATGGTCAAATTCGGCCTGAAGCGGCTCGAAGACGCGTCCTGCAATCGCTGAAGCGCCTAGCCGCACTTGGGGTGGGAGCGCGTGCCAATATGACCCGAATCATCGATCGGTCCCCGGCAGCGTTGCACCGCCTTGGATAGGTTAGCTGACCAGCTGAAAGTCATCCGCATCGATTGGTGCTGCAACCGGTTTCCCAGGAAGCGCCGGGGTAACTTGGACCTCCTGCATAAACTCGCGCTCGATACGTGACAAGTGCTCCAATCGTCGTGCGAGGAACCCGTCGCTATCGCCGGCCTCCAAAAGTGCGAAAGAGTCTGGTTCGATCGCATGGCTGATGAGGATCTCGTCGCGATCGGCGGGGGCAAGCGCCAGAAGCCAATTCTTGGCTTGACCCGGGATCTTTGGAGCGACATCGAGAATACGGTTGGCGGGGCTCCTCCGGAGATCTCCGTCGCTGACGGTTGCGCAGAGAATGCTCATCGACTCTGGGCCGCGCTCGAAAAGAATTGCTGCGGCATCCTCCAAAGGGACCTTAGTGCCGTCCGGCCGCCGGGGTTGTTTCCGAAGCAGCAAGCACAGCAACACCCGGACCCTCGCGCTGCGCAGATCGAATCTGAGCGGCGTCGGCAAGGAGGTTTGGTTAATCTCCATGTGTTCAAGGGCGGTGGGCGCGGGGTCTTTCGATACCTGATCCCGAAACTCATCGACCAAACGACGTACGCGGGCTGGATTTCCTGATCCGAACCAGCCTGCGAAGGAAGATGACCAGAACCACCGTCTCAGAAGTGCAATTTGTTCATCAGTCGGATGTTCGCATCGCCCATAGAAGGCCGAGAGGGCGACGAGTTGCATACTGTACGGCAACATCCGCGCATTTAGAACGCCAAGGGTTACGAGAAATTGCCGAGCTCTTTGGAGCCCTTTGGCGGCTTCAGTTACCGCTTGCGGAAGCTGTTTCCGGACATCGTGCTTCACCTGATCGCCAAGGCGGGTCCAATCGGTGCGGTACATATCTAGACCCGCTGCAGTAAGAACCGCCCTGAGGAGAATAGTCCGGTCTACTTCGCCGAAACCAGAAACAATCATCTCTTGCTGCAGCTTGTCGATCTGCTCGGCCAGGTGGAAAGCCCCATCCGCTCCTTCTTCGTAAGTTAGCGCAGAGAACATTTCGTCTTGGCCAATGCTTCGCCCTTTTTTATTCAGGCGGGAGAAGCTTTCAACCGCAATACTAAGACTGTTGGTCTTAATCTCAACGAGTGGAATTCGGTAGCTTTGGATGGCTCGCGCAACCTCTTGCGCTCTATTAACCCACCGAAAGACGGCTTCGCGGGTGGCGCCCGTGACCCGCTGTCCATCCTCGGTGCTTTTTAACATGCTTTCAACATGCGCAAAGAGCTTTACAGTGTCGAGCAGGACGGGAACAGGGACATAATTCACGGGTGGTCGCTCATCCTGTTTTGTGTGGCTGAAGACATTGTCTTGCGCATCGTAGTATAAGTCCCATCGCCCGGGGTCATCTTCCCCAACCGATGACCATTCCTTTTCTTTGGCGAGTAGTACCCCCACCAAGGTTGTGAGTCTTTGTTGTCCATCAAGTACCAGCCAAGTTTCGCCTTTGTAATCGGGAAGGCGAAGCGGCCCGATGTTTGGGCGGCTGCTCGGAATCGGCTGCGCGCCCCAAAGAAATAAGGTGCCGATTGGGTATTGGCGGGCAATCGAGTCGAATAGGTCTACGATGTCCTGTCGTCGCCAAACGAAATCTCGCTGAAATCGAGGGACACGCAGCCGACCTTCTTTTGCGCGTTTTAGCAAATCGATCAGGTGTATCACCTGGGGTGTAATCTCAGGCGTCTCGTTTCTTGGGTCAGTCATTTGTTTTATAGCTCGCGGGCAAGGGTATCAAGGAGGTTGGCGATTTCACCCCTGCCGTCACGATTTCGAAGCGCGTGATCGGTGAACTCGGAGCGACGTTCATTTCGTAGCCGCTTGAGCGGGCGAGGCTTCTTGGGAAAAAGAGGTTCCGTGAGCCGCTCTAAGTCGGGCACTTCCGATGCGTTGTAGAGCCCCTTCGCGATGGCAGAGGCGCGTTCGTCCTGCTGAAGTCCAGCCTTGAATGGAAAATGGTCTCGTTGCACAGGCGTGCGTCGAAGAAGCGCATCGAAGCGGTCGACATTGCTAGCGTTACATGGATCGTCACGCACCGCCTTAATAACCGTATCTGGGATATAGTTCTCGGCGCTACGTTTTTTAAGAACATGCAGTGGAATCCGGGCGTCACTACACGTTGTACGTAGCTTGGTAATGCTCGAGTTGCTCGGCCCGTTGTCGCCTGGCCATCTGGCGTCCGAGTCGCAAAGGACAAAGAAACGGATGGGCCGACCCGCCAACGCAGCATCCGAGAGTGCACGCTTGACTCGCTCAGGCATCGCGCTGATACCTCCCGAGTTTTCGAATTCAACTCCTGGTGGAGTAAGCGTTTGGCTGTGCGTCCACAATGTACGCAGTTCCAGCGAGCCGAGCTCTTCGACCAAGATATCGAGCAGTTCACCATCCGCTTCTCGGTCCTCCACCAGGATCGTTAGCGGAGCATGCGCCAGCTTGTCGGCAAGCAGCGCGCTTTCGAGATTGCAGACGTCAACGTGTTTCGCATGCGGACCGGACAAACCTGAGTGTTTTCTTGGCGGGGTAGCCGCAGCTGCAGTCATCAACTTGCGATGGATTTGGCGAGCTTCTCTGTACCAGCCCGAGTCCTTCAACAAATCAGGGTCAGATAATTCGATTCGGTGGATTTGGTCGGCGGCGCGATCTATCAAGCGATCTATGAGGCGAAACGATTCATCTTGGCCGTTCAGGGCCTTCGTGTGCAGGACGAACCTCATGAGTGAGTAGCGTCAGTGGTGCGATCCCGTTGCGCGCGGCGGATGGCGGCGGCTTCATTGAAGTCCTCTTCGAATACCCCTGGCGGCCACCAGTTGACATCACCATTGGAAAGAACGGTAACTGGCCTAAGTTGACTGCCAGATTCGGTCATTTCGACGAAGTAGATGGCAATCTGGTCGGGGCGCAAGCGACCTTCAGCCACTCGGCGTTGTGTGCGCAGAAGAATCGGTTGGGAGTTGGTCTCGACAAGCACTTGCCCACGTCCCTGGAGGGCCGTCTCGATGAACAGGTCCGCGAGCGGCGCCTGAGCCGCTGCGTGTAGGTGTAACTCCGGTTGCTCGACAACGTCGAGGAAAGAGCCAGAATCCGTTTGCTGCCGCCAGAGTTGATGGACGACGACCGGTAGCACCTGCTGCAGACCCTCGCCACCGTGAGCGAGGTTGGTGGAGAGCGTCCTACTCCTGTGTACGCGAAGGCTGAAGCTATCGCTATCCTTCTTGAGCGACAACCGCCAGCCATCCATGTTTTCGGCATACCAAGAGCCAGCTTTGTCGGCAAGAATTCCGTCCAGTCGTAGCAATTGCGGAGTCGCCGCACCACGGAAATCAAGGCTACTAAACGGCTCATTCGCGTAGGCTGAAGATATCGGTTCTCGAGTGGGGCCCAGGTACACCATGGCATCAAGCACGGCACCGGCTCTCTTTCGCCACTTATCCCATCGTTCTTCGGGCGGAAGAAGCCCCGCCCAACTCTCCGTGGCAGGATCGCTTGTGCGCGGTTTATTGATCAAGGTTTTCTCGGGCGCTCGCATTTCGTAAGACCAGATGCGAGGAGGCTCATCGGCACTTAGCGCGCCCGGGCTGAACAACGTTACGTCGAAATCAAGAACCTCGCCATGATGTTCAGCATGGATGTGGAATTCGGGGCGCCCGAAGAAATCTCCACCATGTACGATGTCGAGGAAGCCGCTCCCATAGCTCAACCCCCGCACTTCCATCGGCAGCACGCGACCGTCCTTACACTCTAGTCCGCCAAGGAGCAGTCGCGGTAGCCGAACGATGGCGCTCTTTCCACTATTGTTCTTGCCGAAAACCAGGGTGAGAGGTGCGAGTTGTAGACGTTGGTACTCAGCGGGTTCGCCTTTGTATGCCTTGTACCCTCGAAAACGGAGCTCCATAACCTTCATATGCACTGGCCTTCCTGGTTTTTTTT
>Ga0058869_1426428_pt1 | contig 13377 bp, 9 predicted proteins | sample TNRReaAaerobiRNA_FD_61086 | JGI IMG/M metagenome (GOLD analysis project Ga0058869, IMG submission 61086) | Wastewater treatment Type I Accumulibacter community from EBPR Bioreactor in Madison, WI, USA - TNR Reactor, Time I- 292min-Aaerobic_... | ecosystem: Engineered > Bioreactor > EBPR >...
GTGAAAACCGTGTAAAGAAGTTATCAGATACAAAAAAGAACCCGATAAATTTCCTTCCAAAGGCATCCCCATTGCAGTAAGTGTTTGCCACCCAATTACTTGCAAAGCAAGAAACACACATCCCATCACAAAAGCTGCGAACAACAACAACCTGAATGAAGCAAATCGCGACTTGCGGTATTGAATCAAGCTAAGGTGCATCAACACACTTACCGAAATTACTGCCACCGTACTGTAAAGAAAAATATTTGGCAAACGAAAGTTTTCCCACGTTTGGTAATCTGCTTTCTTTACAATAAGCGCAGAAGTTAAAGCTGCAAAGAACATCGTCATGCTTGCCATTGCAAGCCAGAGCGCAAATTTCTGCGGGTGAATACCCGTGTACTCTGTGTGCTCCTTCAAATATTTTTTTTCCCCCTCCGAATAACCCATCTGTACTATTTACAAATTAACCTTTTACTACTTTCAGATTGAACAGGCAAATCGTCCATCCGCAAATCTGTAAATAGTAAGCATGTTACATTTTATCAATCAAAAACGCCAACTGCACAACCGGCAAATAAGCAAATGAACCAAACATCAACTTACGTGCCGAAGCATCATCGCATTTTTGCCACAATTGCAAAGCCTGCCACAAAAACACACAACCCATCAATATAGCTACAAATGTTCCTGCAAAACCTACAAACCCAGTAAAATAAGGAATGATGGAAACAACAAGTAATGCAAAACAATAAACAACTGCCTGAAAAGCACTCATTTTGGTTTTACCTCCTTCGTTTGGCAACAACATGATATTTGCCTTTTTGTAATCTTCAAACTGCACCCAAGCAATAGCCCAAAAATGAGGGAACTGCCATAAAAATTGAACTGCAAAAAGCAATATTGCTACAAAGTCAAATTCACCGGTTGCACATACATAACCAATTAATACCGGCAATGCTCCAGGAATAGCACCAATAAAAACAGCAACCGAATGAACCCGTTTTAAAGGTGTATATAGAAAAGCATAACTCAATAATGAAATAGCAGCCAACACTCCAGCCGAAGCATTAAATTGTTGCCACAAAATCAAAATACCCGCTATTCCCATTACACCCGAAGCCAAAATCGCCTCCAACACTCCCATCCTATTGGTTGCCAATGGGCGGTTTTGTGTACGTGTCATTAGTTTGTCAATGTCTTTCTCAATAATTTGATTGATGGCGTTTGATGCCCCGGTAACCAATAAACCACCGGCAACCAACCAAAGAATCTGAGTTAAACTATAAACTCCTTTTACACCAAAAAGAAAACCAATAACAGCAGAAAAAACTACCAACGAGCCCAATCGCAATTTCATCAACTGAGCATAATCGCCTACTTTCTGAGCGATGATACTTTTACCTGATGTAACTGACACTGAATTCATTTTCTTACTGCGTTTTTACCGAATATTCTTTAGGTTAATCTTACTTATGCTCTACTTCACCGGGTTTCAATGGCTCTGTTTGCGGAATAAAATCGCGACCATTAACATTGTAATCATAAGGCCAACGGTAAACTGTAGGTATTTCGCCTGGCCAGTTGCCATGTAAGCGCTCTACAGGTGCAGTCCACTCCAATGTGGTACCACCCCATGGGTTGCAAACTTCGCCTTCTACTTTTCTTCCTTTAAAAATACTATAGAAGAAGTTTACTATAAACATCAACTGTAGCGAAAACACCACCATTGCGGCAACCGAAATAAACACAACCAAGTTATCGAAATTGTTGAATGTTTCGAAGTTTGCAAAAGTGTAATAACGTCTTGGCAAACCAGTCATAAAATGCATTGGGAAAAATATAGCGTATCCACCAATCAATGTTCCCCAAAAATGAATCAACCCTAAAGTTTCATTCATATATCTTCCGTAGAAGCGCGGGAACCAATGGTAAACACCTGCAAACATTCCAAAGAAAGCTGCAACACCCATTACAATGTGAAAGTGAGCAACAACAAAATATGTGTCGTGCAATTGAATATCAATAGCAGAGTTACCTAACATCAAACCGGTCAATCCTCCACTAATAAAAAGCGACACGAATCCAATTGCAAAAAGCATTGGGGTATTCAGGCGCAAAGAGCCTTTCCAAATTGTGCCTATCCAGTTAAATACTTTAATGGCCGATGGTACAGCAATCAACAATGTAAACAACACGAATACCGCTCCAAGGTTCGGATTCATACCGGTTACGAACATGTGGTGCGCCCAAACCAAGAAAGATATTATTACGATAGCCATAATAGAAATAACCATAGCGCGATATCCGAAAATCGGTTTGCGACTATGTACACTCAACACCTCCGATACAATACCCATTGCAGGTAGGATAATAATGTACACCTCTGGGTGACCTAAAAACCAAAACAAGTGTTGGAATAAGATTGGAGAACCGCCTTTGTAATCCAATAAATTTCCGTTGATAACAATGTCATTTAAATAAAATGAAGTGCCAAGCAAACGGTCGAACTCTAACAATGATACACCCGCCAACAACGCTGGAAACGAAAGAATACCCAACACGGCTGTAAATAAGAATGCCCATATTGTTAAAGGCATTTTCATCATCGTCATTCCTTTTGTGCGCATGTTTAAAATGGTAGCAACATAGTTCAAGCTACCCAATAAAGATGAAACAACGAACAATGTCATAGACAAAGCCCAAAGGTCAAAACCTAAACCAGAGCCTTTGCTTATGGCAACATCGCGCATACCGTTCAATGGCGGATATGCTGTCCAACCACCAGAAGCAGCACCTGTTTGAACAAAGAACGATGAAAACATTATCAATGAAGCTAGAAAGAAAAACCAATATGAAAGCATATTCATAAAGCCAGATGCCATATCGCGAACTCCCAATTGATAAGGAATCAATAGATTCGCAAAAGTTCCGCTCAATCCACCAGTCAATACAAAGAATACCAATATTGTACCGTGCATGGTTACCAAAGCGTAATAAAAGTCGCTAGATATTTTACCGCCTTCAGCCCATCTTCCTAAAAAAGTTTCTAGGAAAGGAAAAGTCTCATTTGGCCATCCTAACTGGATACGGAACAATACCGAAAGCAATCCACCCACAATTCCCCAAAACATACCTGTTATAAGGAACTGCTTACCAATTGTTTTATGGTCGCGGCTGAAAACATATTTTTCTAACCATGACTCTTCGTGATGATGATCACCATGACCGTGTGCTTCGTGAGCATGAACATCTGCATGTGCTGCTGCTTGCATAATACTTCTTTTCTATTTATGGTTCTCGCTGCGCAAAATTGCGCATTGAATATTGATTAAATTATTTACTAACTAATGCCTGTACTTTTTCAGCAGGTTTTTCTTCGCTTGTCAAAGTTGGTTTTACAACAGCTTCGTAATACGAAGATTGCTCTTTAAACCACTCATCATATTCTTTTTGTTCAACAACAATAACATCTTTCTGCATACCATAGTGCGAAGATCCACACAACTCGGCACAAGCTAACTCGTACTTAAATGTTTGCCAACGCGGCTTTTGAGTTTCCGGGTTCACTTGTTGCCACCAAGGCTGAGTGCTTAAATGCTCTTGCATTTCTTTAGTAGTCATAGTTGGTGTAAAATAAAACTGAGTTGGGATACCCGGCACACAGTCCATTTTTACGCGAAAATGCGGTAAATAAAAACTGTGCAGCACATCTAATGCGCCTATTTTAACTAACACTGGTTTGTTTTTTACCAAATATATTTCTTTCGCAAAAAAGTCATCATGGCTATTCTCATCTTTCCAATTAACACCCAATTCATTTTCGGGGGTTATGTGTTCTTTATCAATAATTCTTTCGCCAAATGCTCCGTCTTTTCCTGTGTAGCGAATACTCCATTGGAATTGTTTAGCAGTGGCTTCAATAACCATCATGTTTTTAGCATCGCGTTTTGTAACATCAAATATTCCAAACCAAACACGCATACCCATCACTACTAAAACAGTTAAAACTATTGCCGGAATAACCGTCCAAACAACTTCTAACGTATTGTTATGTGTATAGAAATATGCCTCTTTGTTGTTTGCTTCATTATAGCGGTAGGTAAACCAAAACAAAGCAACGTGGGTAAGCACAAAAACAACTGAAATAAAAAACAAAGTGATATAAAACAAGTTATCTGTTTGAACACCATGTAGTGAAGCAGATTTCGGAATCATAACCGGAATAAACAATTTGCAAGCCCATGCAATTCCAGCAAAGAAAAGCACCAAAAAGCCCAATGACATATAGCCATTAAATCTGCTCCATTTACTGGTGTCTTTGTCTTCCCCATTCAACACCATTGCTAATTCACTAGCGCGGGCTACATAAACCAACACTACAAAAAGCAGTATAAAAATCGCGGTTGCTATAAGTACAGTCATCTTTATTTCAGTTTAAATTCTTTCTTACTTGTTTAAGAAAATTGGGTTTTCGTGTTTTTAAGAAAATTAAATATGGTGCTTCACCGATTCTTGGAAATATGGATCTTTTTCATTTATCAATGGATGTTTAGCCAACTCTAAAAAAAACATAAACAAGAATGCACCGGCAAATCCAATAAAAATCAATATTTCTACCAAACCAAATCCTGCGTAGCTTTTCACTTCTGCTGCATGGCCGTGTGCATCTGCGTGTGCGGCATGCGCTTCTTTTGCATGACTTTCTGCTGCATGATCATGATCTTCTACTTTAGTTTCGGTAACATGTGTTTCTGTAGTAGCAGGTGTATCGGCAGCATGCGTTTCTGTTGCATCGGTAGCAACTGCTGGAACAACTTCTTCTTTTACAGCCTCAGTATTTTCAGCATACAATGTTGTGCTGGCCGATGAAAGTGCTGCATGATGCTCGCCACCGTGAGCGCCATGAGCAGCAGGCACATTGGGTTCATACATTACCATGTTGCAAAAATCCATTTGGTGACCAACAATAATCATCACCGCTGCGAAAGCTACTGTACGATAATTTCTTTTCGCCCCACGTGTCATCAACACCAACAAAGGCAGCAAAAAGTTAATTGCCAATGCTACAAAAATTGAAATTTTAAATCCAGTGTCAAAGCGTTTTGCCCAATACAAGGTATCCTCAGGAATGTTAGCATACCATTGCAACATGAATTGGCTGAACCACAAGTAAGTCCAAAACACCGAGAATCCAAAAAGGAAAGTACCCAAATCGTGTACGTGGTTTTCGGTTACTTGCGCTAAATATCCTTGAGATTTTAAATAGATAACTAAAAGGATAGAGAATGCAAAAGCTGCACATCCATAGCTTGCAAAGTTATACCAACCAAACAAAGTAGAATACCAATGAGGGTCAATACTCATAATCATATCCCAGCTAATAGCACTTTCCGATACAGCAAAAATTACTATCCATACCGCTGCTAATAGTTTAGAAACTTTGTAGTTTCTTTTATCTAACAAATCATTATCTAAAAACTTAGAGAATAAGCGACCAAACACAACCCACAACACCACATAAATAAAAATACGGGCGGTCCAAAAAGGAAGGCTCAAGTACACAACCTTAGTTGTCAATTTTTCGGTAACCAATTCCGGATTGTGCAAAAGATGCACCCAGTGGTCATAAATATTATGTCCACCAACCCAAGTAAGTGCAACTATTACAAGTAAAATGGAACCACCTACAACTACAAAACCAGAAAGCGATAGAATCACTCTTCTTACCAACGCAATCCAACCACCATAACCCAATTGGTGGGCAGCCACAAAGAATATCCCAAAAATACCGATACCGGTAAAGTAATAGGCATTAACCAAAATGTTAGTCCATAAGCGGCTGTGGTTGTTTTCCGGATACAAGAAAAAAGCCAATACCAAACCTACCAATCCCAATGCCATTGCAATGAATAGGTTTCTTTTGAGTTTATCGCCAAACTGAAATGTTTCTGTCATCTCTTTATATTTTCTCTTATTTCTTTAATCTTTTACTTTTTTACTTCTTCGGCAACAGGGGCAGCAGCAGCTGCAACCGTAACACCGGCTAAACTTTTAATGTATTGAATTACCTGCCAACGTTGCTCTACATCTAAAGAAAAACCATAACCTCCCATCATGCCTTTTCCATAGCTAACGCTATAAAAAATGTTACCATCATTTATTTCAGGTAAACGCTTACTGTATGCAGGCGGTACTGCCGTGTATGGACCATCGCTTCCATCTGCCAACACAAGCAATTGACCATCGCCATTGCCTTTTTCGCCATGGCAAGGCGAGCAATGAATAGTGTAAATTTCTTTACCTTTTGCCAAGTTTTCTTTTGTAGCCTCAAGTGGATTTTGAATGGTTGCTCCAGCTTTAGCGTATTCCTCTTCCCACTTTGCGGGGTCGTGTGTAAAATGGTTTTTAGCCATGTAACTCATTAGAAAAGCCTGATTGGTTCTTATCTTTTCGTCAGCAGGAACCCAACCGCGAGGAATAGTACCCACTACCGGTTTACGCGCACTCATGTTAAATCCTTCAGGTGTGCTGATTGGACTTTCAGAGTAAGTTTCATAACCCGGGCTGTAGTTCATATCTGGCATAAAAACCTTTCCCGGTTTTTTCAAATCGCGGCTGCAAGATGTAGCAACGGTTGCTGCTACTATCGAGAAAAGCAAAATGTATAATGTATTTTTCATTTTCAAATCGTCAATTTTTCAAATCACACTATTACAGTGTTTCCCCTTCTTTAAAAATTTTTGTTTTTACTTCTACCGCTCCATTGTGCTCGCAAATTGATTTCAACTTAGCTACTTCAGTTTCGCTTTTTCCGTCAATATCAAACACAAATGCAAAACGGTCATCGGTAGTGCGCTCATCAAAAATGCGCGGCACATAACCAGGAAATAGTTTATTGCGCACACAGTACGTTAACACCATACCCCATGCTGCAAACAACACCGTCAACTCAAACGTAATTGGAATAAATGACGGCAATGCAAAGTAAGGTTTACCACCAAAATTGATTGCATAATTCGTAGTCATCACCCATGTCATCAAAGTTAATGCTACGGTTGTTCCTGTTAAACCAAACAAGAAGCCAGCTGTGTGAAGGCGCGTGTCTCTATAACCCAACACATGTTCTAATCCGTGAACCGGAAACGGTGTTAGTGTTTCGTGAATTTCAACACCATCGTGAACAAGGTGTTCGGCAGCATGAAGAAAAATTTCTTCATGATCCCACATGCCTACTAAGAATTTATTACTGCTCATATTTTTGAGATTCTTACTTGCTTTAAAATATTATTTATCCTCTTTATCCAAAATTCCCACCTGATAACTACCAACGTAACCACCGTGCGCAGAATTTTCTTGTTTAGCACGCTCTGCTTTTGCCACAGCCGATGATTTTCTGAAAATAGATTTTACCTCGGCAATGGCTACCACAGGGAAAGTTCTTGCAAACAATAGGAACAATGTCATAAATACACATATTGAACCAAGATAAATACCAATATCTACCCAAGTTGGCGAGAAATATGCCCAGCTTGAAGGCAAGAAATCATCGGCCAATGAAGTAACAATGATTACAAAACGTTCGAACCACATACCGATATTCACAAATATTGAAAGCACAAAAGTTACCCAAAGGTTTCTGCGCGCAGCTTTAAACCAATATGCTTGTGGCGAAAGTACGTTACAAGTCATCATCAATGTATAAGCCCACCAGTACTTACCCAATGCACGATTAAAGAAAGCATGTTGCTCATACAAGTATCCCGAATACCACGCAATAAACAATTCGGTTAAGTACGCAATACCAACTATTGAACCAGTCAATACAATGATTTTATTCATTGATTCAATGTGGTTTACGGTAATATAATCTTCCAATTTGAATACAAGACGAACAACAAGCATCAGCGTTTCCACCATTGCAAAGCCCGAAAAAATTGCACCCGCCACGAAATAGGGAGGAAAGATGGTTGTGTGCCAACCCGGTATTACCGAAGTGGCAAAGTCAAAAGATACTATCGTGTGAACCGACAATACAAGCGGTGTAGAAAGCCCCGCCAACACCAATGATAGTGATTCAAAACGTTGCCATTGCTTGGCAGTTCCTTGCCAGCCAAACGACAAAATGTTATAAATGAATTTTCTTGTTTTACCTTTCGCTCTATCGCGGATGGTTGCAAAATCTGGCATCAAACCCGAATACCAAAACAATAAAGAAACCGAGAAATAAGTTGAAATCGCAAACACGTCCCACAACAAGGGAGAGTTGAAGTTTACCCATAACGGACCACGTGTATTAGGATAAGGGAAAATGAAGAAATCTAACCATTGGCGACCTGTGTGCAACAGCGGAAAGATACCTGCGCATATTACCGCAAAAATGGTCATCGCCTCGGCTGCACGGTTGATACCGGTGCGGAAACGCTGACGGAACAACAACAAGATTGCCGAAATTAGCGTTCCTGCGTGGCCTATACCAATCCACCAAACGAAGTTGGTAATATCCCATGCCCAGCCAATTGTTTTATTCAACCCCCAAGTACCGATACCAAACCAAATTGTCCATCCTAAACAGAATAAGAAAAACAAAGATCCAGTTGCCATAAGGCTGAACAAAATCCACCAACTAAGTGGCGGTGTGCCTTCTGTGGGTTTTACTAACTCGTCAGTAATCTGCGTGTAATTTTTTACCGAAGGTCCAATGAGGGGTTCCCTAAATTCCGATTCGTAAGCGTGCATTTTTTATGCTTGTTTGAATTTTTTAAAAATTATGCTTTAGTAGCTTCTGCTTCTGTGTTTCTGATTTGTGTCAAATAAACAACATTCGGCAATGTGTGAATTTCTTCAATTACACCAAAAGTTCTTTCGTCATTGAACAACTTAGTTACTACTGCTTCTTTATTATTTCTATCGCCAAATGTAATAGCACCGGTAGGGCAAGCAGTTTGGCAAGCAACTTGTGCATCGCCATCTCTTAACACTCGGTTCTCTTTTTTGGCAGTTAGTTTTGCTTCTTGCAAACGTTGAACACAGAAAGAGCATTTTTCGATAACCCCACGTGAACGAACCGTAACATCCGGGTTCAATACCATTCTTGAAACTGGCTCGCGTAAACCGATTTGGTATGATGCCAAACCTTCGTCATTACCAGTACCCCATTTTTTATCAAAGCTATCGTTGCCCGAGTAGTCGAACCAGTTAAATCTACGCACTTTGTAAGGGCAGTTATTTGCACAATATCTTGTACCGATACAACGGTTGTATGTCATTTGGTTCAAACCTTCGCTGCTGTGGTTGGTAGCTGCAACAGGGCAAACGTTTTCGCATGGTGCATTGTCGCAATGTTGGCAAAGCATAGGTTGAAATACCACGGTTGGGTCTTCTTCGCTTCCGGCAAAATAGCGGTCAATGCGCAACCAGTGCATTTCGCGAGCGCGTGTAACTTGGTCTTTACCTACAACAGGTATATTGTTTTCTGCATTACAAGCAACTACGCAAGCGCTGCAACCTGTGCAGGTGTTCAAGTCCACAGCCATTGTCCAGTGATGTCCCGGACGGTCAAATGTAGGATAAAGCGTAACCAATTCCTCCATGATGTGTGCGCGATCTTCATTGCCAGCGTGGGGATTTTTGATATACTCTTCAAGAGTAGCTTCTTTTACAATTTTACGGGTTTTGGTACCGCCCAAACCTTTTAATGTAAGGTTGTGGTGCGTTTGTGTGATAGCTAATTTTTCTGTTCTGCCAGACTTAGTAAAAGTAACATTACCTACAACACCAGTACCTGAAGCTAAGAATGGATATGCATTTTTACCGTTTTTCAGCAAGTCGTGGTTTACAGCTGTTCTTCCAAAGCCAAGTGCAACACCAAAAGTACCGTCAGGCGTGCCAGGAACAGCAACCACCGGCAATTCAATTTCATTATCGCCAGCTTTTAGTTTTATAACATGATAATCTTTCATGTCCACATCTGCTGTCAAACCGTTCTTTTCAGCAAATTTAGGGCTTACTACTATGTAGTTATCCCACGTTACTTTACTTACCGGATCTGGTGTTTCCAACAACCAAGGGTTATCGGCATAAGTACCATCACCAACTGTTAGCGATTCATATAATTTAAGCTGGTTTTCACCGTAGCTTGCAACTTCTTTTGCTAGCAAAGCTGCTGCTTCGGTAACATTTGGATTACCCGCAACCGTTACTGCTGGCGCAACATTCAATACTACTTCACCATCGTGAACCGCAGTATCCCAAAATGCCCAAAAACCGTTGTACTTGCTTTGTTTGGTATAAACATTTGCCTCCCAATATTTTTGAACATACTCGTAGTAGTTGGCAGGTTTGCCACTGTATGTCAATAATGTTTCTTGAAATTGACGGGTATCAAACAATTTTGAAATTGCAGGTTGAACAGTATTCAACACTCCTGCTTTTACCTCAACATCACCCCAACTTTCTAAGTAGTGGTTGTCGGGCAAAACATAACCTGCTACAGCAGATGTTTCATCTAAGCGGTTAGCGAACGAAACACTCAACTCCGCTTTAGAAATCAATTCCGCTAACTCCTTGCCTTTGGGATGGTTGTAAACCGGGTTTGATTCGTAGAAAAGAACACCTTTTAATGCTCCGCTTTTCAAGCCTTCATATAAATCTGCTGCTGCTTTATCCGATCCTTGTTTTAGATAAACAGGGCGATCGAAAGATAATGCCTTGCCGTAGTTTCCCAATGCTGAGTTAATAGCATTTGCCAACAACTGTGCCTTTACATCGTTGCTGCCGCTTACCAACAATCCTTCGCCTTTAGCTGCTACTAATGCTTTTGCTGCAGCTTCTACTTTTGCATTATTCAAACCGCCTGCAAGGCTGCTACCTGTAACCACGTTGTAAATGGTAATTAACGCAGCTTCTTCATCGGCAGGTTTTACTGGAACACGCACATCGGCTTTGAATCCAGTAACTGTCGGCACACTTTCAATTTGGAAAGTTTGCGACATGGTTTGTTTCTCTTTAGAAACTTTACGGTTTACCGCCCAATCGCTTTCGTACTCAGTGTGATTCAGCCATGTACCCAAATAATCTGCTCCTACACCTACAATTACTTTTGCATTAGCAAACTGGTAATTTGGCGCCGCGCGAACACCAAACGACTGTTGGTTTGCATCTAACAATCCTGAATATGAAACTGCATCATATACATACTGTTCTACATTAGGATATGCTGCAATAAATTCGCTGATAACAGCTTTTGTTGAAGGGCTGGCAACAGACGAAGTGAACAATGCTACTTTGCTACCTGCTGCTTTTAAGGCATCTAATTTTTCTTTAACTTCTTTATCTGCTACTTCCCAAGTAATATTTTCTTTTCCTCTACGTGGATTTTTGTAACGCGCACCATCATACAAACTTAAAACTGATGCTTGTGCACGCGCAGAAGTTCCACCTTTGGTTACAACACTCTGTTTGTTTCCCTCTACTTTAATTGGGCGACCTTCGCGTGTTTTTACCAACAAAGCATTATACTCTCCTGCGCTAAAAAACGCAGTAGAATAATAATTAGCAACACCCGGCACTACTTCTTCAGGTTTCCAAGCGTAAGGTATTGACTTACGCACAGGCATTTCGCAACTTGCGGCAATTGTAGCAGCCGTTACGCTAAAGCCCAGCATTTTAAGAAAATCTCTTCTGTTGGTACTACCTGTAGTAGAAATAGCATCTGCTGCACTACCTAACACCGGAAGTTGTTCAGCAAATTCTTTATCTTCCACCACGGTGAAAGCAGTATGCTGATTTTTTTCTTCTAATCCTTTCCAATATACTTTATCTGCCATATTACTTTGAGTTGCGAGATGTGAGTTGCTTTTGTAAAGACCCTTTAGCACTTCTGTTCTCTGTTTCTAATTTCTTGTTTCTGTTTTAGTAATGACATTTTTGACACTCCGTACCTCCAATTCTTTCCACAGTAACCTTATCAATCGTCTTGCTCTTTAATTCTTCATGAATTTTTTCGTAAGTAGAGTAATAGTTGTTTGTAGCGAACTGTGTTACTTCCGACTGGCGATGACAGTTTACGCACCATCCCATTGAAAGCGGAGAATATTGATAAACTTCTTCCATTTCTTGAACCGGACCGTGGCAATTTTGGCAAGCAATTTTACCTGCATTTACGTGCTGCGCGTGGTTGAAGTAAACGTGATCGGGCAAATTGTGAATACGCACCCACTCTATTGGTTTTGGATCGGCAACATATTTTTGTGTTTCCACATCCCAACCTGCCGCTGCATAAATTTTTGCAATCTCTGTTTTTCCATGTTCTGGTCCTTGCTGAACATTTTTATGACAGTTCATACAAGTGTTTACCGATGGAATGTTGCTGTGCTTACCTGTTGCTGCGGTTGAGTGGCAGTACTGACATTCGATTTTATGTTTTCCAGCATGCAACTGATGCGAGAATTTGATTGGTTGTGTGGGCTGATAACCTTGTTGGCGACCAAAATGAATTGCGCCATCAACCAAGTGGTAGAAAGTGAAAATAACCAATAACAAAATTACAACCGCTCTAAGTTTGCGCGATTTCCAAAAAGGTGTATTGTCTTCGGCAGGAAGCACTTCGCCTTTTTTCTCTGCAACAATGCGATCTAATTTTTTGGTAACGGTGATAAGTATTAAAACAAGTGTAACCAAGAAAGCTACAAAAATGTAAGTAGCCATTCCTGGAGATGAAGATTCTGCTTTGCCGCCTTCGGTTGGTGTCGCAGTGGCTGCTGGTGCTCCAGCCGCTTTCACTTCAGAATTATCTACATACAACAATATTTTTTCAATCTCTTCGTCTTTCAACGCAGGAAACAAGTTCATTTGAGATGGAGCCCAGTTGCTCATTGAAACTGCGTAAGCATAACCAGCTTTTGTAGGTGTGTTCCAATTGCGAATCCACTCGTACAACAACTGCTTTCCAGTTTTGCCACCGTGGTCACCCGCTCCTTCCCAACGAGCCAAAACACCCTTAAGTGCCGGTCCCGTAGCGTTTTGCAACGGATTGTGACAAGAGGCGCAGTTAGCTTTAAAAAGTGCTTTACCTTCAGCAACTGCTGCTGCATCTTGAGCTACTGCTACAACAGACATTAACAAAAACAAGGCAGAAAATGCCAAGCTTAGTAGGCTATTTTTGGAACTTTTAGTGATTTGGCCCAGCGACCAACAATGCACATTTGTCATCGAATTGTCATTTTTTTTGCCGCGCAAATATGAACCCCCTTGCCGAAATACCAAAAGTAATTGAGTAATTTTTTTGACAAGATGCATCTTTAGAATGATTCTTAATAACAAGTAAAATCATTGTAGCAAAAAGACTGACAATATTGGCAACATCGGAAGTATAGAAAAATAGGTAAAGTACAG
>Ga0058869_1051077_pt1 | contig 13251 bp, 8 predicted proteins | sample TNRReaAaerobiRNA_FD_61086 | JGI IMG/M metagenome (GOLD analysis project Ga0058869, IMG submission 61086) | Wastewater treatment Type I Accumulibacter community from EBPR Bioreactor in Madison, WI, USA - TNR Reactor, Time I- 292min-Aaerobic_... | ecosystem: Engineered > Bioreactor > EBPR >...
GCAGCAGGCCATAAGAGCGGAGCACGTTTACCCGGAAGAGCGCAGCGAAGACGTGGCGGCGCCGCGCAGGATGATGGAGGGGTGAATGTTATGCGGCGGGGCCCATAAAAAAAATCTTTTAAGCCATATTGTGGCGGTTGTTCCATTCCGGTTGCCGGCTGCTGCGCTTAATGCCGGGGAAACGGCCGGCAAAGCGCCGGCCCAACCAGGCTGCGGGGGCCAGCAGCAAGATCCAGGCCCATGAGCGCGGGCGCTGCAACGGGCGGTCGTTGCCCGAAACATGATAAGCCGCCCAGTATACCGGATGCGCCGACAGGGGGTCGCTGCCCTCTATATAAGTGCGCTTGGCTATGGCGAGCGCCTCGCCCTTGCGGCTGCCGTCGCCCAACTGCTCATAAAAATGCCCTGCCAGCGCGCAGCTTGCCGACTCATTGACGCTCCACAAAGTAGAGACTACGCTGCGCGCGCCGGCCTGTAGCAACCCTCTCGACAAGCTGATGATGCCTTCGCTGAGATAGGCCTCGCCGTCGGCGGTCTGGCAGGCGCTCAGGGTCACGAGTTCAGCGGCCAATTGGAGGTCATGAAGATCATTGACGTAGAGGGTATCGTAACCGCCGCCGGCCCGGTTGAACACGATAAAAGAGAAGTTGCCCTGGGCCGTGTTGGCCTGAGCATGGGTAGCGAGGTGCAGTACGCCATAGCGGCCTGCGAGGCGTTTGAATGCGGCAATGGTTGCCTCTTCTCCTTCAAACACCTCTCCGTCCATAGCCTGGGCTATGCGATGGAGCTGATCGGCGCTGCAAGCCAAGCGCGCCCAGCCGCCGCTGCCGTCGAAGTGCGGGGCAAAGCCGGCAAAGCCGCCCCGGACGCGGGTTTCCAATGAAAGGGTATACTGCAAGGTAGCGGAGTAGCCCATGCTCATCTCATAGCGATGCAGGAGGTAGGGGTAGCGGGCAAACTGGCAGGCCTCGGCAGGCGGCGCCGTGAGCAGCGCGTCGAAAGGCAGCAGGCTCAGCGTTCCGCCGGGAATGATGACCAACCGCTCGGGGAGGTCCACGGCCCGTTCGGCGGGCGCGATCAGCTCCTGGTACAACTGCCGCGCCTCGCGGGTATACTGGTTGCAAAGCAACTGCCGGTTGGCGCCCGGATGCTGAAAGGCGTCGATGCCGCGGATAAACGCCTGGATGCGGCCGCTCAACTGCGGCGGCGCGGGCGCCTCCAGCACCGTCAGCCCCTCCTGATTGATGATAAAGGTGTAGAGTTTGTGGCGGCCCGCAAAATAGGCCAGCATGGCCTGGCGGGGTTGCAACATGGCCTGCACCTGGGTTAGGCCGGCCAGCTCGTCGCTGTAGCGGCGGCGGTAATAGTCGGGATTGCCGTCGGCCAGCGCTTCTATCCAGCGCACATGGGCGGCCCGCGCGCGCAGCAGCTCGCCTTCCAGCGCGCGCAGCAGGCTGTCGGGCGCCGCCTCGGCCCTGGCTTCGTACAAATTGCGTTCGGCCTTGGCTACCGCTTCCTGAAGCGCGGTTTCATGCTCGCGATCGACGGCGCTGAGCCCTGCGCTGCCGGCGCGCACCGACTCCAGCAGCAGGATGCTCTTCCCGCGCTCGGCGAAGGCAAAAGCGGCCTCTGCCTGAACTTTATCGCCGGTGCGATGGTACAGCCGTATTGCCGTTGCAATGGCCGCTTCGGTGCGCTCATAACTTTCTTCCAGTGCAAAGAGCCGCGATTGTTCGTACAGGTGCCGGCGTCTCAGTTGTTTTTCTACTTCGTAGGTGAGGCGATAACAATCCAGGGCGCGCTCTAAGGCGGTTGTATTGTCTTCGTTGGCGTATAGCTCGGCCATGCCGGCCAGCGCATCGAGGATGGTATTTTCGGCATAGATCATCTCAACGGAAGGCAGGGCGTCGGGCGTAGCCGGCTGGTAGGCATATAATACCGATTGGAGGGCGCGTTGGTACCAGATCAGCGCCTCATCGGGGCAGTTCATAGCCTGATAGAGCCTGCCATTGCTAACGTATACTTTGCCCACCTCGCGGCGGCGGTGATGCCCGTAGAAAGCGATCAGCTTAGCCTCTGCCGCTTCGTTGTAGGCAATGGCGCGCGGGTACTCGCCCAAGCGCACACAGGCGGCGGCGGCATGGCTGAGCGACATGCCGAGATAGGCCGGCGCTAAGGGATATTCGTCGGTGGCGGGCTGGTTGTCAAAAATCTCAGCGGCAGCCAGCGCGCAGGCCAGGGCATCCCGGGGGCGGGTTTCTATCAACGCCTGTGACTGGTTCATTCGGATGAGCCCGCGGGCGGTGAGTTCCTCGGCCGGAATGCCCAACCCCCGCTCGTAGATGGCCAGGGCTTTGTCGGTTTGGCCGAGGCTGGTGTACAGCAGCCCCAGGTCGTTGCACACGTCGGCAGCCATACCAAAATCCTGTTGGGCTAAGCTGTTTTCCAGTATCTCCGTAAGCAGCAACTCGGCGGAGGGGTACTCCCCCTGGCGGGTGTAAAGGTTGGCCAACTCCCGCTTCACGAAACCATCTATCTGGGTGGTTCTCCAGCCTAAGGTATCGGCAAAAAGATGAAGCGCGTGCTCGTAGAAGGGTATGGCCGACTGAAAGCGCCCCAGGCGATACACCTGGTTGTAGCCGGTATTGACCAATAGCCAGCCCAGCGACTTCCATTCCGCTTCGCGGTTGGGCCGGCGCCACAGTCCGTCGGCTGTCTTGCGGTATAGCTCATCGGCCAACTCGGGCTTCTTCATGGTGTTGCGCGCCTGGTAGGCAGCGCCCTTGCCGGCTTCCAGATAAGCCCCAAGCGCGTCGCGTTTGCGGGTAAATTCGCGCATACTCCGGAATACCTTCCAGGCTTCTTCGGGGCAATGATCGGCAAACTGTTGCACGATTTCTTCCTGAAAAGCAACCACCCGGAGCGAGTCTTGGGTAGCGATGGCGCCTATCGGGTTGCAAGCCCAGAGGCCCGCCAGCAAAATGAATATGGCTTTCCTTGACATAGCATCAAGCGATTGGGAATAAAAAAAACCGGTTTTCATCGAAAAATACCCTGCCTTAGCTTGTTGTGCGATTGAACAGGAACCGGCAACCATTACCGATTCCTGCTCAATCGTTTAAGTATTGTTGCGGCGGCGCCAGATGATGATGAGCATCAGCAGCAGCAGCAATCCTGCCAGCAACCACAGCCACCAGGGCCAGGCGCAGGGATGGGGCCATACGCAGCCCACTACCTCCTCTATGCGGGGGCAATCGCCGCAGCTCAGCAGGTTGGGACCGCCGCCGTTTACGAGCCGGATTTTGGTTGGAGCCGTGCATACGGCATCGTTGTTCACCGAATCAAAGCGGATGCAGGCCTGAATGGAGTCGATGGCTGCCGGATCGTCGACATAAGCGAAAAAGGTGATCTCGGCAAAGGTACTGGAGTCGGGTTTGCCCCGGAAATCGTTGGCGTCGTACTCCAGCCGGGGAAAGATCAGGAAGTTGGGCATCTCCCAGCGAACGCTGTCGTCGGCAATTTTCACAAAGTTCACCGAGGCGGGGTCGTTGCCGGGATGCACCCAAAAAGGCGTGGTAATGATGTCGTCGGCAGTGACGCCCGCCGGCAGCTTCATGTCGATGTATACATTTGATGTAGGCGCAAAGCCGTCGTTTTCGCTATGCACCTTAAAGACTACTTTTTTGCGTTGGCCGCTCTCGCCGCAGGCGCAGGCAAAGGCCTGGAGGTAGTTGGGGTCGTGGGCCCGCACCAGCGCCATGGTAGAGGTGTAGCTATCGATGGCCCGAAGCCCCTCGCTCAGGCCCGGCGAGTAATCGGAGCCCATGCTGAAGATGGTATCCTGGGCTGGCGAATAGCTCGTACCTTCATCCAGAAAGCTGCCGCTGCCAAAAGAGGCCATCAGGCTTTGCAAGCCTGCCGAGTTGAGCGACTCCACTTCCTGGCCGCTCAGTGCCGGCGGCGCCTGACTGTTGGGGCCGCTGATGGCTACCGCCATGAGGTCCATTTCTATGCTGGCGGTGTCTACGATCTGGCTTTCCATGGAGGGGTCTACCACCAATTCCACAAAGAGGTGTACCTCCTGCCCCGGCGGCACGCCCTGTAGCGCAAAAGTGGCGGCATTGTTGTACTGCTGCCCCAGCGGCACGCCGGCAAACTTGCTGTACTGCCCGTAATCCGTGCGCACCCAGCGGTACAGCAGGCTTTCCTTGTGGGTAAGGCTTGCAAAGCTGGAAAGGGTTGTGGCATTCCCCAAGGCGTTTACCTGGCGCAGCTTGCTGTTGTAAAAGAACAGGATGTTGCCGTCAAAAATTGAGGGAGAAATATTCTTAAACGATACAATGTACACCAGCGTATCGTCGGGTTTGGCGTCGGCATTGCGCTGCAGGTGCAGGTAGCGGCCCGAAGCCACTTTTGAAGTAAACGGCGCTACCGCGGCCGGCGCAGCCGTAGGGCGGGCAATGTTGCCTGCCTTGAGGCGCTGAGGCGGCTCCTGGCCGCCGCTGTAGCCGCTCACGGTATACAAGCGGGCGTTGGCAGGCGGCAAGCCTAAAGTTGGCGACTCGAAGTTGTACTGATAGGCCCGTTCATCCACATGGTATTGCACCGTATCCAGCACAAAGTTGCCGTCGCCATAAATGTACAACAGCCGATAGAAAGGCTTCACATTGCCGTGGCTCTTCATACTCAGCAGGGGCGGATGGGTAGCCTGGAACTCGGTGAGGTTATTGGCGCCGCTTTTTTGAGCCCAGATAAACTGAGCCGAAGCGCTAACGGGCGCCAGCCATACAGCCAGCAGCAACCACAACGTTAATGATCGGGGAAAACAAAGCGTTGGCGTGTTCATACGATGTGATTTAGGGATGAAACAATGCCGCCCAGGGCACACAGACCCTGTAGCGGCAATGTACGAACTTTTGGGGATTAAAAAACGAACTTGGATCAAACGCTCAGATTTTAGCTGAGTGGGTTATATGCGGAGAAAGAAAAGGTCGGAAAAAAGAAAACTGGGCGTCGGTTCTTTTACCAACACCCAGCCCGGAATAATAGCAACTATCTACTTATCTCCAATTGCCCTTCTGAAGATAAAAACACCCTTGCATTCTTGCGGAGCAAATGGCTCCCGGAAGGCCGCATGAAATATATTGCGGGATGACTTTTGAGTCGCGGCCGTCCGGAAACATGCGCCGAATGCATCTCATGAAAAGGGCGTCAATAGAAGGTAGAGGGGTAAAATTCAGTTGCTATTTCCGTAAGTATCAAATGAACCTTCAACAGACGAAGCTTCCTGCTTCATTACTGATCATCATCGGTTGTTGTCAAAACAGTTGAAGAAACTTAAGCCGGTAGGCGGGGGCCCTGCTCATTTCCTTGCGGAACTTCAGCAGGGCCTTCCTCTCATTTTACCGCTTCCAAAAAAGCGGCAACTTCAGTTGACAGGTGGTTTAGCAATCTGGTTTCAGGCCATTAATAAAGTTTTAGACAAATAACGCTGACCAACCACATAACTAAGGTTTTAAGGCAATTTCTTAAGATAGGCGGCCTTAGCCGCCCCTTCGTAGCGTGAAGTTTTTCAAAGACGAATCATAATTAAATCTTGGTCTAAACCTCCCATCTTTTCAACTGTCAGTTGTACTCCGTCGAATACAATGACAAATTTAGGGGCTGTTCTATGCCTGCGAAAACCAGCCAGACGGATTTTGTCGGCTTTCTTAAAGAGATAAAATCGAGCGTCGTTAATAAAAAACTTTCATTTAATCACTAATAATCAATTACTTAAAAAAATATAAAAATCCAAAAACCCGAAAAAAGATTGACTTTCTAAGCGGAATATTTTTTCCTAAAAAAATTTTTCAGGCCCGTTTCAGGGCAAAAAGAAGCCCCTTGCCGGTATGAAGCAAGGGGCCTTTAAATCCCTGTTGAAGTCAGAGCGGTCTTCCCATCGGCGCCCATGCCGATGGTTGGATTCGCAAATCTTACCGGCAATGCCGGCTATATCCTGAGCAAAACCGGCGGCTGCCGGCCGTGAAATCATCCTGTTTATCAACATCTATCCAATGCTGCAACAATATACGGCCGTCATTCATATATGTTACCATTTTGCCCCATTAATTTGCAATTAATTTTTCAACTGTCCTGCGCCTTCCCTCACCAACTCCGGCGAGGGACCGGTGCAATTGATGATGGTAGAGGCCACGTTTCCGCCCGGACCGCCGTCAATGACCAGATCAACTAACTTTTCAAAGTCGTTGTGAATGTCAATCGGATCGGTAAAATACTCCTGAATAAGATCCTCCGATTTGAGCGAAGTGGTCAGAATCGGGCGCCCGAGCTCGCGCACCAGCGCCATGACGATGTTGTTGTCGGGCACGCGCACGCCAAACTCTGACTTGCGGTTTTTCAGCAGCTTGGGCACTTTGTTATTGGCCTTCAGGATAAATGTAAATGGCCCTGGCAGGTTGTGCTTCATCACCCTGAAGACGGCGTTGTCTATCTGGGTGGCATACTCCGACACCTGGCTGATGTCCTGGCAAATAAACGACAGCATCGCCTTGGCGGGGTCCAACCCGCGCAGCCGACAGATGCGCTCCACGGCCGCCTGGTTAAAAATATCACAGCCAATGCCGTACACGGTGTCGGTAGGATAAATGATGATGCCGCCCTTGGCCAGCACCTCTGTTACCTGCCTGATCTTTCTCTCGTCCGGATTATCGGGGTGGATTTGCAATAACATAGTCGCGTTGTTTTTTGCGCAATATCTGGCATTAAGCCCAATAAAGCAAGGTTCTTTTTTGATGAACAACCTGCGCGGGTTTCAGTTGGCAGCCACAGAAGCCGATCGGGAGTATTTCTTTTTTTGGGCCCCGCCGCATAGCACTCGCCCGTTATATCACCAGGGGCGGCGCCGCCACGTCTTCGCTGCGCTCTTCCGGGTAAACGTGTTCCGCTCCTACGGCAGAAAGCCCGGCCGGCCTTTGAGGGCCGGCCGGGCTTTCTGCCGTACCGCTGCACCCCCTGGTCCGGACGAAGAGGAGGCTTACTGAGGCTGCGCCAATGCGGATATACGCTACAACTTCATCATAAAGCAAAGGGGCGGCTGTTGCAACAGCCGCCCCTTTACTTATAGTTCTGTAAGAGAACTTAGCGAAAACTATAGCCAAGGCCAAAGCCTACCCAACCGGCCTGAAAGCCATTGACGCCAAATGCCGGCGACCAGTTGATGCGCAGCAGCAGACCATTGCGCAAGGGTTGTAGTCGGTAGCCCAAATTGACAAAGCCCAATACGCCCCAGCCATTGCCGGAGATCAAGGTCTCATCGATCTCTGCATCTATATTAGCGCGGAGGAAGGTAGTTCCAACACCCATTTCAAAGCTGTTGCGGCGCTGCCCCACCAGATAATTGAAGCCCACGGGCAAGGTGAGCAGGCCAAATTCTACATAATCGCCGTCGGTAGTATAACCCTCATAGTTGCTGAGGCCGCCAATGCCTATCCTGACGCCGGGGCCATCCTGGCGGCCGCGCTGAAGGCGCATATCAAAGTGTGTGGAAATGGCTACCCCGCTTCCTAAGCCTTCCATATAGACGGCTTTGCGAAAAGGTTCGGCTTGGGCTGCCAGCGTAGCGATGCCTGCCGTAGTAAAAGCGAGCATCAGGAGAAGGTTTTTCACGAAATGCTTCATAGTTGGTTTGTTTTGTAGGTTGATGAGTTTGTAAAGGATACAGCACAAATTTGAGCTAACCATTCCTTAAGTTGTGTTAAGAATAGGTTTTTATGGTGTTAAACCCTGGAGCCCACCTACCCCACAGGCTTTGTCAGCACCACAAACGTCAGGGGGCGCACAGGGGTTCCGTATTTCGGCGACACCTCAAAAGGGCGGGTTTCGCCCGTGGGGCGGTATCCGTGGCGTACGTACCAGTCGATGAGTTCGATTCGGTCGGAGATGACCGTCATCTCAATCCCCCGGCATCCCGTCGTTCGGGCGTGTTCTTCGGCGGCGGCCAGCAGTTTTTTGCCCAATCCTTCTCCCTGCCGGTCGGGGGCTACCGTAAGCATACCCAAATAGAGCCATTCGCCCTGGTTTTTGAGCAAAACGGAGGCTAACGGCAGCGCTCCCGGCTCGTCGTCGGCCAGTATGAGCAAAGTAGCCTGCGGGTCGGCTATAAGATCGAGCAGCACCTGGCGGTCGGTGCGCAACTCACCTTGGATGAGATCGGCCTCGTGGGTCCAGCCGCGGCGCGAGCTATCGCCCCGAAAGGCGCTGTTGATGAGGGCTTCAAGTGCGGCGGCATCATTGGCAGCAGCCTCATAAATGCGATATACAGCAGACATAATGGCGCAGTTTTTGTGAACAACGGCAAGTCCAGCCTGCGCCTAAGCGCAAGCAGCGGCCTTTAGCGCGTCAAATTTAGGATGAGGTTACTTCTGTACAAGCAATTTTCTCATCTTAGCGTTCGATTAGGTTCAATATAACTACGGTTCGCGTGAAAAAAAATGCCCAAATCACCGTTTTAGCTTTTTTGCTGGTCGTTGCCCTGTTGGGCGTGCTGATGCGCCAGTCGGCGTTTAGCGGATGGCTCCCGGCGCCCTATGATCACCTGCGCCATGCGCACAGCCACCTTGCCTTTTTGGGATGGGCCTGGGGCGCCATGTCGCTGGGGTTGGTAGAAGTGCTTACCGGCGGCCGCTGGACGCCCGCCTTAGCCGTCACCTATGCGCTGGTGCTGGCTGCGGCCCTCAGTATGACGGCCGCTTTCTGGGCCGGCGGCTACGGCGCTCCCGCCATTGCATTGCTGGCGGCGCACACAGGCTTAGCCATTGTATTTTTCATCTTTCTGGGCATACAAATCCGGCGCTGGGAGGGCGTAAGCGGCATACCTGAGCGCCGTGCCTGGAAGTGGGGCTCTACCCTGTTTATCGTCTCATCGCTGGGGCCGCTGCTCATCCCGGTCATTCGGAGTTTACCCGTCGATCAGTTATTTTTTTACCAGGCAGCCATTCACTTTTATCTCCACTTTCATTACGACGGCTGGTTTGTGCTTATCTGGCTGGCATTGTGGTTTGGGCTGAGGGCGCAGTATGGGTTAGCCATTCCCAAGCGCCGCGTAGGCTGGATGGCTTTTTTGCTCACCTTCGGCGCCGCCCTCACTTATGGCATACCTTATATGCAATATTACTCCCCGCTGCGCACCGCCGCCGTAGTAGGCGGAGGCGCACGGGTAGCCGCCGCCGTGCTGCTGGTGCTCGACTGGCGGCGCAGCGGCGCCCGACAGATGCGGCAGTTGCTGCCGCCGGGCGCCGGATGGGCCCTGGCATTGGGTATTTTCCTCTTTCTCGTAAAAGAAAGCGCTCAATGGATGGCCTGTTGGCCCGGCTTAGAGCGCTGGTTTGATCCCTCGCGCATGGGGCTGCGGGTAGCTTATCTGCATTTGCTGTTCTTGGGCGTATTAACGCCTTTTTTACTCATCTTTTTTTACGCCCAAAGCTGGCTCAAAGCCACCTTGGCTACGCGCTGGGGCTGGCGCGTCTATTGGGTGGGGTTTGGCCTTACTACCTGGTATCTGCTGGCCGATGGCTGGCAACTGCCGCCCTGGTTAAGGCCTGCGCCGGCCGCGATGTTGTTTACAGGCGCGCTGCTGTTGTTAATTGGCCTTGGGGTGCAATTGTTGGGCTGGCGGCTGCGCCGACGTAAAGCCGAACCCGCCCAGCCCGAGTTCGACTTATCAGACGTTTAATGCCCGCACTACAGATGAAAACACGCCAGATTATCGCTTTATTGCCGGCGCTTGCCGGCGCGGCTTTGGGCTACTGGAACGGGCACAGCCCGGCTTGGGCCTGGATAGCCTCCATGATGATCTTTGCAGGGTTAGGATTCGGACTTCATGCTTTTCCGGCCTTGCCAACTCGCTTTTATATGCCCGTTATGGCCTTGAGCTGGCTTGCGCTGACCGCCTGGGTGAGCCGACTCAGCGGCCCGGCCATGGGATGGCGCGATTTTCGCCACTTAGGCGATCTCCCTGCGGGCGCCTGGCTGGCGCTGGCCGCCGCCTGGCCGCCGGTATTTGCCCTCATTGCGGTAGGCAGCCGCTGGCGAGACACCCAATGGCATGTAGTTCCTATGGCTGGCGCTGCGCTGGCCGTAGGTTTGGCCGCCCACTGGCTTCCCATAGGCGCTCCGGGCTTATTCGTAGGGCTGGCGTTTTTTCTTTTTATGCTTTGTATAGGCCTATATGCCGAAAGCGATCGCAGCAGCCTCACCTGGCTGCTCTTCTGGCTGCTGCTTTTTGCGGGGTTGCTCAGCGGGTTGGCCTTCAAAACGAGCCTCGACATTGACCGTCAACAGCGGCACGAGCTCATAAAAACGCTGGCGGCCCAGCCCGGCTCGGTATTAAAAGCTCCCCCACCCTATTATGCTCGTCGCTGGCCTGCCGACAGCTTAGGCGCCCGCCGGGACGAGGGCCTTGCCATGCCCTTAGGCCAATTAGCCGAAAGTATAGATGGACGACGCGCACTGAGCTGGCAGCGGCTATCCGAAAATGAATGGCTCATTGTTGGCCGGTTTACCGGAGGATATCGCCCACCGCTAGCCTTGTTTTCTTTGTTGTTTCTGGCGGGGTTGTTGCTGGCGCTTACCTTACAGGGCTTAGCCTGGCTGCTTAGGATCAATCCTAACTGGGTTGCCATACCTGCATTTGGCTATTCAACCGGGCCCTCGCTGCGGTTGCGCATACAATTGGCATTTCTCGGACTCACCTTAGCTGCATTTCTGCTCATTGGCGCCTTCACCATCCGCTTTTTTCAGCACGCCGACGAGTCTGTCGCCGAATGGTTAGAGCAGTTGCTCACTGTATACGTCTTTTTGCTGCTGGTAGCCGCCGCCATAGGCATAGCGCTGGCCAATGGCATCACCCAGCCCATTGTAGAAATTGGCGACCACCTCAGAGCTACGCAGTTGCTGCAAAACCAACCCATACAGTGGCCCCGCCAAGATGAAATCGGCCGTCTGGTAGACAGCTATAACGATATGATTCGGCAGTTGGAAGACAGCGCCCGACGCTTAGCCGCCGCCGAACGAGAGGAGGCCTGGCGCAAGATGGCTCAGCAGGTAGCCCACGAGATTAAAAACCCCCTTACGCCCATGAAACTGCACATCCAGCAGTTACAACGCCTTCAACAGGAAGACCCCCAACGGGCGCTGGTTTGGGCCGACCGGGTGGCCCCTGCGCTCATTGAACAAATTGATACTCTGGCGCGCATAGCCGGCGAGTTCAGCCATTTTGCCCAGCTCCCCGCTGCCTCTCCTTCCCGATTCGATCTGGGCGAGCTGCTGCGCTCGGTGGCCCGGCTCCATACCCGCAATGCCGAACAGGTGGAAGTGACCACAGATGTGCCCGAGGGCGACTACCCTGTGCATGCCGACCGCGACCACATCCAGCGTGTCATAACCAACCTGCTGCGCAATGCCGTACAAGCCGCCGCCGGCCGGCCTCAGGCACAGGTCCGCGTCGGGCTGACGCCCGCCGCTAAAGGCCGCCTCCGCTTAATCATCACCGACAACGGCCCTGGCGTGCCGCCAGAGTTGCACGATAAAATTTTTCAGCCACACTTCACCACCAAATCGTCGGGGGCGGGGCTGGGGTTGGCCATGTGTCGCCAAATGGTTCACCAGGCCGGAGGAGACATCGGCTTCAGCTCAGCCGCGGGCGCAGGTACTACCTTCTGGGTGGAACTGGCCGCTACAACCTAAACCATCCCCTCGTTTTTTCTCAGGGCGTCATCATAATGCCCCTTCGAAGGGGCCGCTCCGGCCCGTACTCCATTCCGCCGGAGGCCGTGAGGGTAGCCGACTCGCAGAGGCAGTTGGCAGTCATCCTCTTACAGGCCGAAAAAACAGGTAAAGTTTGATTTCTGTCAACACAAAATGGGGGTGCAGTTTACTTTCCTGCATCTAACCTTTGAAAGCAGCCCGATCAAAGCTGCCATTTCATCACCCGACTGTTTATTCAAACCATGAGAACCATCTGCATTGCCTTTCGGCACGGCCTGTTGGCCTTGTGCCTCTTAGCTATTTTTTGCCCAGCCCTACCCGGCGGGCTATGGGCGCAAACCACTCCCGCCCGCTTTACCCAAACCCTCAAGGGGCAGGTCGTCGACCAGGAGTCGCAGCAGCCCGTCATCGGGGCCAATATTTTAATACTCGACACCGACCCGCCTTTAGGCGCTTCAACCGACGAAAACGGCCGCTTCCGCATCGAAAACGTGCCCGTAGGCCGCTACAACCTGCGCATCACCTGCATAGGCTACGAAGACGCCACCCTGCAAGAAGTAACCATCGGCGCCGGCAAGGAAGCAGACCTCAACATCCGCCTTTCGGAGGCCCTCATCCAGATGGAGGAGGTTGTTGTTAAGGCTCAAAAGGCTCAGGGATCGCCCATCAACGAGATGGCCAGCATCAGCGCCCGCTCCTTCAGCGTAGAGCAAACCAAGCGCTACGCCGCGGCCATCAACGACCCCGCCCGCATGGCCATGTCGTTTGCGGGCGTAGCCACCAACGACGACGGCAACAACCAGATCATCATCCGCGGCAACAGCCCCAAGAGCCTCCTCTGGCGCATGGAGGGCATCGAAATACCCAACCCCAACCACTTCGGCAGCGAAGGCGCCTCCGGCGGCGGCGTCAGCGCCCTCAGCGTCAATGTGCTCAGCAATTCCGACTTCTTTACCAGCGCCTTCCCAGCCGAATACGGCAACGCCACTTCCGGCGTCTTCGATCTGCGCCTCCGGCGCGGCAACAACGAAAAGCGCGAATACGCCATACAGGCCGGCTTTCTCGGCCTCGACGTAGCCGCCGAAGGCCCCATAGGCAAACCCGGCGGCGCCTCTTACTTAGCCAACTACCGCTACTCCACGCTGGCCTTATTGGGCAAAATGAACGTCTTCCCCGAAGAATCCGGCGTCCCCGAGTATCAGGACGCCGCCTTCAAAGTATTCGTACCCATGCCCAACAACAACTACCTCAGCCTCTGGGGCATGGGCGGCCTCAGCCGGCAACGCTTCGACGACACCACCGCCCGCCTCGACTTCCGCTCCGACCGCGCCGTGATGGGCCTCAACTACCGCCACTATACCAACGAAAACACCTATCTTGAAGCCATCCTCAGCTATGCCGCCAATCGCATTGTTGATGATTATGCCGATAAAACCGAAATCCTTGCCAACGACGACGAGTACGTCAACGAGGCCATACGCGCCA
>Ga0058869_1077901_pt1 | contig 13192 bp, 8 predicted proteins | sample TNRReaAaerobiRNA_FD_61086 | JGI IMG/M metagenome (GOLD analysis project Ga0058869, IMG submission 61086) | Wastewater treatment Type I Accumulibacter community from EBPR Bioreactor in Madison, WI, USA - TNR Reactor, Time I- 292min-Aaerobic_... | ecosystem: Engineered > Bioreactor > EBPR >...
AAAAAAATCAATAGAGGCTAATTCTTATTCATGTTTTTTGAACTCCAAGCGGTGGATAAAACCACCCGTGCCAGAGCCGGACTCATCCATACCGCACATGGAATTATCGAAACACCGATATTCATGCCGGTGGGGACAAAGGCTACCGTAAAAGCCGTTTCTCAAGAGCTGTTATTGAATGAAGTTCGGGCGCAAATCATCTTAGGGAATACTTACCATTTATATTTGCGCCCGGGCTTAGATGTATTTGAGGAAGCCGGTGGTCTCCACCGATTTATGAATTGGGAATTACCGATTTTGACCGACAGCGGTGGTTATCAAGTGTTCAGTCTTGCCCCTATACGTAAGATCAAGCCTGAGGGTATTGAATTTTCCTCCCATATTGACGGTTCTAAACATCTATTCACACCTAAAAATGTGGTGGATAAACAGCGTAGCATTGGTTCGGATATAATGATGGTCTTGGATGAATGTACACCCTACCCTTGTGAATATGGTTATGCGGCAAAATCCCTCCAGCTGACCCACCAATGGGCAAAAGAAGCACGGAACTATTTTTTAGAAACCCAACCCATATATGGCTATCCACAAGCCCAATTCGGGATTATTCAAGGTAGTGTGTATAAAGATTTACGCATCCAATCTGCACAAACGATTGTAAATTTAGGATTTGAAGGCAATGCTATTGGCGGTTTAGCAGTAGGTGAACCTGCGGAAATGATGTATGAAATTACGGACTATCTAATACCCTACCTACCCGAAGACAAACCGCGTTATTTGATGGGTGTAGGTACTCCGGTTAATTTATTGGAATCATGGGCATTAGGTATTGATATGACCGATTGTGTGATGCCCACCCGTAATGCCCGGCATGGTTTGTTATTTACATGGGAAGGAAAAATGAACCTCCATAATGCTAAGTATAAAAACGACTTTGCACCGATTGATGAAAATAGTGCCTTGACCTATGATCGAAAATTTAGCAGAGCATACTTAAGACATTTATTAAATGCCCAAGAAATCTTAGGATATATCATCACTTCCGTCCATAATTTGTACTTTTACTTGGAGTTATCTCGAATGGCTCGCCAACATATTTTGAATGGCACATTCGGTGAATGGAAAGCTGATTTAGTGCCAAAATTAGATCGCAAATTGTAATTACGCTTTGGAACTATTCAAAATAGGTTTTTTATCCGTATATGTTGGCGACTTTATTGATGTTGCCATCGTAACGGTTTTTTTGTATAGTATCCATAGTTTAATTCGTACCTCCGTCTTATGGCAGGGATTAGTTATGCTTTCCACTTTAGTTGGTTTGTGGTTATTATCCGCCGCATTACGATTAAATCTTTTGCATTCCTTATTAGGTGAACTCTTAAAACTCAGTTCAATCGGTTTACTCATCATCTTTGCGCCGGAATTGCGGCGTTCAGTTTTGAATCTCAGAAAAACGCAATTTTTTGAAGCTCTCTTATCCCTATTATCTACCAAAGGTGCAGAACAAAATTTAGAATCAGATGAATTGATAAAAGGAGTATATAATTTGGCATCCAAGCGAATCGGCGCACTAATCGTTCTGATGGGGGACACAGATATGAATGATATTATTAACAGTGGTGATAAGATCAATGCCGAACTTTCGGAAAGGATGTTATATACCGTATTCCAAACCAAAAGTCCACTTCACGACGGAGCGGTGATTGTCAAAAATAATGTCATCATTGCCGCGCGATGCGTTCTACCTACCAGTGATGACCCTGATATTCCGCCTGAATTAGGTTTACGCCACCGTTCTGCTATGGGAATCAGTGAAGTTTCAGACGCTTTAGCCATCGTAGTATCTGAACAAACAGGACAAGTTTCGGTCGGCTATAACGGACGCTTAAAGCGTAACCTTAGCCCGGATGAATTGCGTCAATTCTTAACCACCTACCTAAAGGGGGATCGAAGCGTTCTGTTCCTTTGATGTTTTATCTAATAGAGTCTTGCAATTGCTACTCTTATGTATATTTTTGCAGGCAGTAAAATTTCATGTTATTAACTCGATTCAGTGAATTTGAATATGAAGCCGGTGTAGATGAAGCCGGACGAGGTGCTTTGGCAGGTCCTGTTGTTGCAGGTGCAGTTATGTTACCTTCAGACTATCTTAATGAAAATATTAAAGATTCTAAATTACTGAATGCAGTTGCCCGTGAAATGTTAGCGTTAGAAATCAAACAAAATGCTATAGCATGGGCAGTAGGGATCATTTCGGTTGAAAGGATTGACCACATAAACATACTTAATGCCGCTTTAGAAGCCATGCACCAAGCGATACTGCAACTCCATCCACAGGCACAATTTCTAATCGTGGATGGAAACAAATTCCATCATCCTACGATACCTTTTCAAACCATCATCAAAGGGGATAATCGCTATCAATCCATCGCGGCGGCATCCATCTTAGCCAAAACCCATCGAGATCAACTGATGAATCAATTACATGAGGAATTTCCGATCTATGGTTGGAATCAAAATAAAGGCTATCCTACGATACAACACCGAACCATCATACAAACACAGGGCAGATGTTACCATCATCGCCAATCTTTCAATATCAAACAAACGTTAACACTAAATTTTCCTTCCGAGTAATAAATGAAAATTAGAATACATAGAGAAGGCAAAATGTCCCTCATTTTGTCCGGTATAGCGACCGTGGTCGTTAGTTATGGAGCTTATTATTTCTTAAATAATACCTCTTTTTGGTGGCTGATGATTATCATCATTGCCGGAATGCTGGCATTTTTCGGATTGATGTTTAACTTTTTCAGAAACCCATTAAGAACCATTGAGATTGATGAGGACGTAATATATGCCCCTTGTGATGGGAAAGTAGTTGTGATCGAAGAAATAACTGACAATACTTACTTTAATCGCAAAATGATACAGGTTAGTATATTTATGTCCCCCTTAAACGTACACGTGAACCGTAATCCAATTTCCGGTACGGTGCAATTTTCTAAATATTTTAAGGGTAAGTATCTCGCCGCTTGGAATCCAAAATCTTCTGAAGAAAACGAACGCACCTACATTGTTACCAAAAATAAAGATGGTCTGGAAGTAGGTTATAAACAAATTGCGGGAGGCTTGGCACGTAGAATCGTTAACTACTTAAAAGTTGGTGATGATGTCTGGCAGGGACGCGAATTTGGTTTTATCAAGTTAGGTTCTCGAATGGATTTAATTTTACCAACAAATTGCAAGATCGTAGCTAAAATAGGGGATAAAACGGAAGGCGGTAAAACTATTATTGCCCGATTACGATAATTTCAAATCACCCCAACCTTGTAGTCGGGGTGATTTCGAGTATAGTCATACCTTAAAATTGAGAAGGATCAAACGTCAACTGGACATAAACCATTGCACCAATGGTCGAACTCACCAATGCTTCTAAATGACGGTTATTGAGTATATTAGTACCACCCAAGCGTAGGATGGTTTTATACTTCGGAAACTTATAACTTACTTGAGCATCCACTAAATTATATGCCGGTAAGAGTCCCGTAAAGATCGTTTCCTCAAAGATCATAGCATCCACCCACCGGTGCTGAACCACAAAACCTAACTTCTTATTTTTCAATAAGTTACGTCCCGATAGTCCGATATTGGTTTTGTGTTGAGGCGTATTAAAGCCAATGATGTAGGCTCGACGATCTACGGCATCCGAAATGATGCGCGCAAAGGAATAATTACCGCTTAACGTAAACTTAGAATTCAGATTATAGGAAAAACCTAAGTTGAATCCATTGGAAACTACGGTTTGGGCTAAATTAGTAGCCCGTCGGATACTGATGGAACGACCGTTCTTTAGATCATCCGCCGTTAAAACAGGGTCATTATCCGGTCCGTAATTTCGTTTGAAAACATCAGGACCAATAAATGCCTGTGCCACGATAAAATCCCGATACCAATTTAAGAAATACCCCGCATCAAGGAATAAGTCCTCCGTAATATTGGCTTTGTATCCTATTTCAAAACAACGTGTATCTTCTGGTCGAATATTGGTCAACGTAGCACGCTTTAATCGAGAACTATCACTCGTTGATAAGAATTCACGTACCGTTCCTTCTTCATACGCATTAACGATTTCCTGTCCGTCTCGCCCCTTGATCTTTAATTTATAAGGATCAAATACTTCCGATAAGCCCCCAATATAACGGAACGTCCCTAAATCAAGATTTAAGTATTGGTTTTGTAAGACTGGATTTCTGAAGCCACGCTGGAAAGAAATGCGGAAATTATGATTACGTTTCTCCCCCAGCGTAACCACAGCAGCGAATCGTGGGCTGAAATAAACGTCAAAATTCGTACTTTTATCCATGCGTCCCGAAACTGTAAGGCGTAAACGATTCTTTAATAAACGCTTTGTTGCCTGTACATATCCGCCATATTCCCAAACTTGAATCTTTCTGCCGTTGGTGTCCGGGAAGATCGTTCCTTGAGAATTTAGATCATACATACGAATATTTCCGCCTGCCGTAATTTCGACATAAGGAATTAGTTTACTAAAATCATATTGCCCTTCCGCATGATAGAGTTTGGTATGATCTACAAACTGCGCACCACCGCTTGCAAGTCTTGGATTATTGTTGATCCGTTCCCGAGCTTCACTAAATTCTTTAGTTCCGGGTTGAAAACGTGCCTGCCCGTTGGTCATCAGTTTGCCGTAATTCGAAGCAGTTAAGCTATCCAAACCCAAACTACGCAATGCCCCCGTTACATAGGGTAATAGATAACGATTATCTCCGTCAGCAAAAGCGCGCGCATCCTCATCATTTAACGCTCGAAGGGAAGATTTGCCTATTTGCTTTAAGATATTATTCAAAAGGGCATTGGTAACGGGTGAATAAGCTACAATGTATTGTGGAAACCAGTTAGCGTCTTCTTTAGCCGCACGATTGAGGTTGATACCCGTAAAGCGCGTATCAAAAGTACCACCTGCATCTTCATAAGTAACATATGCTCTAACAAAGAAGCGATCCCCTTTAACCTCCGCTTTTGTAGCCCCAAATAAAAAATCTTGTAAATTATAACGATTAACGGATTGATAAACTGCTGTACCACCAGCTAATCTCGAAGTTAAACAGGCTTCAATTTTGGCTGTCGGTCGCCAAAACAAGCCAATGTCTCCTTTGATATTAAAAGTATTATAGTTCGTTAGGTCTATTTCCTTATACCCCGTGCGAGCTATCCGCAAATTATGATCTAAAAGCGGGATCGGTTGACCGTTTGGTAAGTTTAATCCGGGTAAACCAAAGCCTTTATTAAAAATGGTAGCTATTTCATCCCCATATAAGTTAAGTCCGTCATAACCGGGATTACCTTTACCCGTAGCAAAACGAGCTACGTTGTCCGCCCCTGCATAGTTCGCGGCATCGCGATAATCCGTAGCGTACCAGTCTAAAGAACGGAAATAGGCAAAATTGGCTTTGAAAGCGAATTTATCCTTGAAATTATGAGCGTATCGAAGATTAAAATCATAAAAGGGCGAAGCCGCATGATCTTTACCATCTAAATGATTTGCACCTAATCTAATGGATGTGCTTAACCCTTGATATTGAAACGGACTTTTGGTTTTAACCTCCATTAACCCGTTAAAAGCATTCGGTCCGTATAACGCCGAAGAAGCTCCCGGTACTAATTCAATATTCTCCACATCAAGATCATTAGCACCATTCAGAACGTTTATAGGAATATTCAATCCCGGAGCTTGTAAGTCCATACCATCCAAACGGTGGATGAAACGTTGATTCGTTAACGAATTAAAACCACGCGTGTTGATGACTCGAAAACCCATACTGGCACTCATGATGTCTGCACCTTTAGTTGTTGCCATAGCATCATAAGCATTAAGGTTTGGAGTTTCACGGATGGAACGTAAATCCAACTTCTCAATCGTAACCGGTGATTCCATCAATCTTTCACTTACCCTTGAGGCGGTTACAACAACTTCTTCAGTCATCAAAACCTCTTCTTTCAACTCCAAAACCAATTTAAATTGGTTGGGTGGGACGCTTTTCGTTATTCTACCATAACCGATATAAGAACAAACTAAATTGATATTAGCTAATGGCGGTATTTGCAAAGTGAAAGCACCATCATCATTACTTACTGTGCCGAGCATCGTTCCGTCTACTTGTATGTAAACCCCACCAAGTACATCCCCTGTTTCAGCATCTTTAACAATACCGGTTATCGTTTTTGTAGAGGGTATGGTAGCTTGGTCATTGATTTTGACTTGATTAGGTTGGGATTTTGGCGGTTCGGTCGTAGGTTGTTTTTTAGTTGGGGCAGCCTCTGATTTACGCGTTTTAGCACGACCTTTCCTGCGTTCATCTACATCCGGCTGGGCTAAAACGGTTGTAGTAATCAAGGAAAACATCAACAAGGTTATTATTTTACGCATCGTTTGGTAAATAAAAATCGAATATAGCGTGCTTTTACTTAACTGTAATTTACTTTTGCGTTAAAATTAGCAACGTATTGTCTGGAATCTGAATTTGTGGATAATTTTTAGTAGCCTTAGCGGCTGTTTTTGTTCGGCATGCTTTTAACGCCCAAATTGGGGGCGGGAAAACGATTTAATCTGCTTTAATTTTGCTTATAGTGTTGAGTTTCAGGTTGGGTCTTGTTTTTTTTCATACGACAAAGATAGCACCTGCGGGAGCGTTTGCCCCCTACTCAACAGATCAATTTTTAATTATGAATTACTAATTAATTGAACATTTATATAATTAGTATTATTAAAGGGGAATTGATTTTTAAGATAAAATAGGCAATTATTGTCAAAAAACTAGATTATTTTAATAGAGCGTTCGAGTGGGAAATACACTCGAACCCATTTCCTTTTTTTTCTCAATTTCTGTAAATAAAACTTAGATTATCGCCAATATTAAGAATAGTTTATCAAATAAATCTTAAATCAGATTAATAAATTTATTACTTATTTTAATATAAAAAAATAAAATGTTTATTATGAACAGCCATTAAGATCATCAGGTTAATTTAATCTGTAACCGTTTGGTTACCTATCTTAGACCACTCATACATCATAATCCCCCCAGCCACACCTACATTGAGGGATTCCATCATACCACTGCCCCTTATACTCACTTTAGAAACGTTTTCTGGCAGATGAAGACCAGCCAAACCGTTGCTTTCACTACCCAAAAGCAGAATCGAATTGGATTTCCATGCCTTAAATCGGCTGATCTCCGTTCCCGATAAGTCTGCCAGAATAATATTTTGATGATTTTTATTCAAAAATTCTGAAAATTTAGCTAAATAATGAACCTGTAACGACCAAATAGCCCCCATTGTAGCCCGTACTGTCTTGGGATTGTAGAGTTCTACGGTTTCGGCATCACAAACAATTTGCCGAATACCAAACCATAGAGCCGTCCGTAAAAGTGTACCCATATTACCGGGATCATTGATTTTATACAATGCTAACGTTGGCAACGTTAGATTCCATTCCGGCGATGCTTCTATGCGGGCAATGCCAATGATTCCTTCTGCTTGTTCTTGGGTTGCAATTTTGTTGAAGACTTCACTTTTGCAAGTGTATACAGGGATATTCGATGGTATATAAAAGTCCGGCTCATTAAAATCGGCTCGAATCAGAATACTTTCCCATTGAATATCAGCTTCAATCCCATCACCAACCACTTTTTTTCCCTCCGCCAAAAATAAACCGTGTTGCTTTCTGAATTTCTTTTCCTTTAGGCTTTGATAAAGTTTTACTTTTGTGTTCGATAGCGTGTACATCAGGATGACTTCTGCGGTTAAGATACTCCCACGATTAATTTGGTGGTTGACGGGGCTTTGTTTCGGTCTGACTTTCGTTGGATGCGAAACTACACGTTATCTGAACAAAAACGAAAAACTCATTCAAAAAGATGCACAATTTATTGGTAATGAATCGCTTGGTTCGGATAAATTGCGATCAGGGGTAATGTCCAAACCCAATCGTCGAATCTTAATTCCCAAAATTTACCTGCATTTTTATAATTTAGGTTTAACGATAGAAAAAGATTCTTCCGGCATTCGGAAATGGATTGAAAAAATAGATAAACGCGGTTTTCTTTTTAAGGAAATACCGGATTGGTTAAAAAAAGACCCCATTGGAGAATCCGCTAAGGTTGTCAACGAAGCCCAATTAGTTGAAGACTGCAAAAATTTAGAAAATATTTATTTCTCCAACGGTTTTTTTAACGCGAGAGTCCAATATGAAGTCATCCCCAACTATTTTAATCCGCGAAAAGCTGTCATCCGTTTTCATGTAAAGGAAAATACGGCGCATTACTTGAATCGGGTAGTTTATCAAACCAAGGATACGAATTTGGTCTTAATCCTAACACGAGAGTTATCAAAATCCAAAGTCCGTAACGGCGAACGTTATAACGACGACCTTTTGACCGAAGAACGCAACCGCATAACCGAGATTTTACGCGAAAAGGGTTACTATAAATTCTTACCCTCGCAAGTATCATATATTGTGGATACAGTCATAGCACCCGAAGACCTGAAAGCACAGTTTATCCGAACTTTACAGGATAAGAAGCCCCGCAAATATCTAAATGTAACTATTGTGTTACCGGATACGGCATATGTGTATACCATCAATAATGTAACCGTTCGGTTACGTACTTTCGCCGATGATTCTTTATCGATAAAAGTAAATCCTGATTCATTAAATGATGAACAACTGAGATATTTAGGCTTGCCGAAAAGACGTTATGATCCCGAGCAAAAAATCCAATTTCAAACAACGGAAAACGCTATCCATATGCTCAATTTCCGAACGCTGAACAGTGCTATTCAATTTCGCCCAAATCAACGTTTTTCCGTTAATGCTTCCCAAATCAGTCAACGACGGCTACAAGAAATGGGTATTTTCAATAATGCCATTATCCGTTATTATCCGAATGATCGCAACAAAACACTCATTGCCGAAACGGATTTAATCCTGCAAAAACGTATTGGTTTCAAGGTCGGTCTGGAAGCCTTCCAAGCCGACCAATTTAACTTAGGTTCTAATTATCCCGGAGTTGGTTCTAATTTAGAGATTTCCATTCGTAATGCGTTTCGGCGAGCCGAACTTATCACTTCCACCGCTAATGGTAGCGTATACTTTTTGAACCAACAAACGGGTACGGATTCACTTGCAAAACTGCGTTTTTTCTTACAATGGGGGGGCAGAGTAGCTTTACGTGTACCTCGATTTTGGTTTCTACAACCCTTAGCGGATAAAATCCAAGCTAAAAAAAGAGCTACCTTTATCAATCCGATTACTTCGCTCTCCCTTTTATATCGTAGGGACAATCCTTTAATCTATATTCGATCTACCTTTCAGACCGAATATACTTACCAATGGTTTCATGAAGAATTTGGTAAACGCCGCAAATTGAGCCAATTCAGTTCCTTTTCACCTTTCAATATTACATTAGTCCGAAGTGAATACAATCAGGATTTACTTGTTCAAACAATCACTCGTAAAAAAAGCCTGAGTGATTTGAATTCTTCCGAATTACGCTTAATCGACTTTTTATTACAAGATTTAACGCGTCGCTTTGTTTCTTATTCCAGTTACTACCGCACCATTTCTTACAATTACGGTCAAGATCGAAGGCGCAATACCTGGTTTATGCGTGTTGGTTCGGAGATGGGGGGCAATTTACCCTTTCTCATAGATGCGATCAGCAAAAATGTGAAAGAAGGTGATGGTGAAACTGATGATGCACAAGTCCTTTTAGGTAGCACAACCTATTCTTATGGTCAATTCTTTAAATTATCATGGGAAGGTAAGTATTTCATCCCCATTAACAAACAAATCGAATTGGTTTCACGGATGTATCTTGGCTATGCTACCCGTATTGGAGACACGAAGCAGATGCTCTTTGAAAATCGCTTTTATTCGGGCGGTACAAATTCTGTTCGCGGTTGGCAATCCAATAGCTTAGGTCCTGGGTCAGTACCTTTTAATAGCAATACAGGTTTTTTCATTGGTGGAGAATATAAGTTTGAAGCCAACATTGAATACCGGCAGGATTTAGTGGGACCAACGGAATTAGCTTTATTTTTGGATGCTGGTAACGTTTGGTTCTCAAAAACCAGTAAATTTGAGGACGTTCGCGGTAAATTGGGCTGGAATAACCTTGATATTGGTTTAGCAGGTGGCATTGGCTTACGTTTCGATTTAACGTTTGTAATCCTCCGCTTCGACATCGGACAACAACTTTATGCTCCTGATTTGCGGGGGTGGGTCGTTAAAGATTGGAAGGACATTGGTTTTCCGCGTATTCAGTATAACTTAGCAATCGGTTATCCGTTCTAAACATGTTCTCAATTCAAAAAAGGATTCAATTATCATTAATTGCATTCGTTGCTTTTTCCAGTCAATCTATATCCGCACAAACGATTGGCTATCCTGCCGTCGGAACGCCTCATAACCCTAAAGTTCAGGTCGTTTGGAATCGGTATTATGACTACGAAGGCATCGTTTCTATTTGTAAACAAATCGCTCAAGCCCATCCACAGATTGCCACTTATGGAACAATAGGTTCTTCCTATGAAGGCAAACCAATGCCCGTACTAACCATCACTTTTCTACGCGGTAACGAATCGGATTTGGAAAAGCCGGGCTATTATATTGATGGGAACATTCACTCTAATGAAATTCAAGCCTCCGAAGTCTGCCTTTATACCGCTTGGCTGTTGACCGAAATGTATGGTCAAAACGATTATATAACCAATTTAGTCAAAGAAAAAGTATTTTATATCGTCCCTACGATTAATCCTGATGGTCGAAACCATTTTCTAACCAAAGGAAATACTCCTCACAGCCCTCGTAGCGGTGTGATGCCCTGCGACGACGACCGGGACGGCTTAACAGACGAAGACGGCTTTGACGATCTCAACGGCGATGGGCATATAACCCAGATGCGTAGAAAATCCAATACGGGACGTTATAAACCGCATACAAAGGACCCGCGCATTATGATCCCTTGCGAACCTGATGAGGTTGGACAATATGAATTACTTGGCTACGAAGGGATCGACAACGACGGCGATGGCATGGTTAATGAAGACAACACGGGCTATTATGACCCCAATAGAGATTGGTCGTGGGGTTGGCAACCCCGCCATACGCAGGGCGGAGCAAGTCCTATTCCATTTTTCCAACCAGAAACGAAAGCTGTCCGCGACTTTGTGTACGCGCATCCGAACGTTGCAGGATGTATGACCTACCATAATACCGGCGGAATGCTGTTACGTGGTCCAAGTAATATTCCCGATAAAGAGCATTATCAAGGAAACGACATTCGTGTTTATGACCAATTAGGTAAAAAAGGGGAGGTCATTCTTCCCGGCTACCGATATATCAATACCTTTGAGGATTTATATCCTGTTTTCGGCGGTGAGTCGGATTGGTTTCACGGTGCAAGGGGCATTATTTCCTTTACAGGGGAATTATACACGCCCTATCTGATGTTCAATAAAAAGTCATCCGAATACATCGCAGACGAACCTGAAATTTCGGATTTCGACAAATTATTACTCTTTCGAGATGGCTTTGTGAATTGGACTTCCTATGACCACCCGCAATTCGGCAAAATCGAAGTCGGAGGATTTAAGAAAAATGTCGGGAGAGCTGATCCGGGCTTTTTATTAGAAAGTGATGCGCATCGCAATGCAGCATTTACGCTTTATCACGCCCACCATACTCCGAATTTAACTATCCATGATCCCGAAGTTAAGACTATCGGTAATGGTTTATATGAAATACTGGTTAAGGTAACCAATGATCGAATTACGCCTACCCATACGGCACACGACCTTAAATTCAAGATTAATCGTCCTGATTTCATTAATCTAAAAGGATTGCCGGTTTTGGCTTCATTCATCGTTGGGAAAGCAGAAGTGAACCTACTTTCACCTAATCCCGAGAAAAATAAAGAGCAAATTGCGATTGAAAATATCCCCGGTAATGGTGAGATAAAAGTCAAATTCATTGTTAGAGGTACGGGCAATTACGATTTAATTGTTGATTCGTTAAAAGGAGGTATCATTCGTAAACAATTCTCTTGGCGATAGTCCGTAAAATTGTAAATTTAAGCCCTCAACTTGTTACAGACCTAAAATTATACACCTCATATGGTTAAAACTGAAGCCTATATCGTAGCTGGAAAACGTACCCCAATCGGAGCGTTTTTAGGCAGTTTAGCAGGCGTTCCTGCTGTTCAATTAGGTGCTATTGCATTGAAAGCGGCGATAGCTCAAGCAGGTATTCGTCCTGATATGATTGATGAACTCTATTTTGGAAACGTCATTTCCGCCAATTTAGGTCAAGCCCCTGCTACCCAAGTAGCCCTCGCCGGTGGTCTACCCGACACTACTCCCTGCACGTTAATTAACAAAGTATGTGCTTCCGGTACAAAAGCGGTTATGTTAGGAGCATCGGCTATAATGCTGGGTAATGCACATTTAGTAGCCGTTGGCGGTATGGAAAACATGAGCCAAGTACCGGGTTATTTACCCAATTATCGGGGAGGCGTTAAATATGGCAATTCCGAAGTTTTGGATGGTATTGTTCGGGACGGTTTACAGGATGTTTATTCAGGCATGATGATGGGCAGCGCAGGTGAAATGTGTGCAGAAAAATATGAAATATCCCGTCAAGACCAAGATGAATACGCTATTCGTTCCTACAAATTAGCGGAAGAATCTATCAAGAACGGATATTTTGCAGACGAAATTGCGCCTGTTACTTACATTAGCGGCAAAGACCAAGTAACCGTTTCCACCGATGAAGAACCAGGTAGAGTTAAGTACGACAAGATACCGACCTTAAAACCTGCTTTCAAAAAAGAAAACGGAACTATCACGGCCGCGAATGCTTCTAAAATCAATGATGGAGGAGCGGCACTTATCTTAGCCAGTGCTGAAGCAGTTGAAACACACAAACTCAAGCCGATTGCTCGTATTGTTTCTTTTGCAGACGCTGCACGTCATCCCGAATGGTTTACCATTGCTCCTGCGGATGCTATCCCTTTAGCAGCGAAACGGGCAAACTTAGATATTCAACAAATTGACTTATTTGAAATCAATGAAGCTTTCTCGATGGTTCCAATCGTGAATCAAAAAA
>Ga0058869_1019582_pt1 | contig 13165 bp, 15 predicted proteins | sample TNRReaAaerobiRNA_FD_61086 | JGI IMG/M metagenome (GOLD analysis project Ga0058869, IMG submission 61086) | Wastewater treatment Type I Accumulibacter community from EBPR Bioreactor in Madison, WI, USA - TNR Reactor, Time I- 292min-Aaerobic_... | ecosystem: Engineered > Bioreactor > EBPR >...
CGGCAGCGACTGGCCGCATCTCGCCCGCCGCCTGCAGGTGGCGCACGTCCTGCGTGTCGACGGCGACGGACGCTGGCAGATCAGCAAGGCGATGCAGGGCCGCCTGCAGTTCGTTGGTGCGCCGCCGCCGGCGCTCGAAGTCGTGCCCTGATGCATGTCGCCGCGATCGCCGCCGAGAGCGCGGCGGAATGGCTTAGAATGGCGGCCTGTCGCAAAGGATGCTGCAATGATCGGTATATTTCTGGTGACGCACGGGACCCTCGGCGAGAGCCTCATTCAGAACGTCTGTCACGTGCTCAACAAGCGGCCGCCGCTGATCGCGCAGCTTGGTGTCGCGGCGCAGGACGACCCGCTCGACATCCTGCCGCTGGCGCGCCTGCTGCTGAAGGAGGTGGACGGAGGCGAAGGCGTCCTGGTGATGACCGATGTCTTTGGCGCCACGCCGGGCAACTTGGCCCTCAAGTTGCTGGAGCCGGGTCGTGTCGAAGGTGTCTCCGGGGTCAGCCTGCCGATGTTGCTGCGGGCACTGACCTATCGCGAGCGGGGAATGGAAACCATGTTGCAGAAGGCGGTCAGCGGTGCTCGTGATGGCGTGGTCCGGTTGCCACCGGTGTTGGGCAGTGGAGCAGGGGAGAGCTGAATGGTACGAAGCGAAGCCGAAATCCTCAACAGGCTCGGGTTGCACGCGCGCGCTTCGGCCAAGCTGACGCAGCTTGCCGGGGGCTTTGCCAGCGAGGTCTGGATGGAGAAGGGGAGTCGCCGGATCAACGCCAAGAGCATCATGGGTGTGATGATGCTGGCGGCCGGCAAGGGGTCCACGGTGGTCGTCGAAACCGACGGTGCGGATGAACTGGCGGCGAATCAGGCGATCCTCGAACTGATCGCCAACCGCTTCGGAGAGGCGGAGTGAACCCGGCATGAGCTTCACCCTGCATGGTCTGCCCGTATCGGCTGGTATCGCGATCGGCCAGGCACACCTGATGTCGCACGCGACGCTCGAGGTGTCCCATCTGGTGATCTCGCCGCGAATGGTGGATAAGGAGGTTGCCCGCTTCGAAGCAGCGCTGGCGCGTGTGCGCGAGGAATTCGCGGCGCTCAAGGGTCGCACGCAGCACAGCTCGGCGGAGTTTGGCGCCTTCATCGACCTGCACTCGATGATCCTGGCCGACCCCGAACTGGCCGAGGCGCCGAAGGAACTGATCCGCGAGCGGCGCTGCAATGCCGAGTGGGCGCTGGTACAGCAGATGGAAGTACTGGTCGATCAGTTCGAGAAGTTCGAAGACCAGTACCTGCGCGAGCGCAGCTACGACGTTCGCCAGGTCGTCGAGCGGGTGATCAAGGAACTCGTCGGCCAGCCGGGTCGCGTCGCACTGAAGTCGAGCAAGGGGCTGAAGGAGGAGAATCTGATCGTCGTTGCGCACGATCTCTCGCCGGCCGACGTCATCGCCTACAAGGAGCATCACTTTGCCGCCTTCGTCACCGACGTCGGTGGCTCGACCTCGCACACCGCGATTCTTGCACGCAGCCTGCGCATGCCTGCCGTGCTCGGTCTGCACAACGCCAGGCAACTGATCCGCGACAAGGAAGTGCTGATCGTCGACGGCACGCGTGGCGTGCTGATCGTCAATCCCGACCCGCGGATACTCGAAGAGTACCGGCTGCGGAAGACGCAGATCGAGCTCGAGCGCTCGAAGCTCAGGCGCCTGAAAACGGCGCGCTCGGTGACGCTCGACGGTGTCGACATCGATCTGCACGCCAACATCGAACTGCCCGGGGATGTGGCGAACGCGCTCGACGGCGGTGCCGAGGGCATCGGCTTGTTCCGCACCGAGTTCCTCTTCCTCGATCGCGGCGACATGCCGACTGAAGACGAGCAGTTCGAGGCCTACAGCACGGTGGTCAGGGGGATGGGCGGACGGCCGGTGACGATTCGCACCTTCGATCTCGGGTCCGACAAGGACCTGCACCCGGAGAAGGCCTTCGGCGAGCGCCTGCAGAGCAACCCGGCGCTCGGTCTGCGCGCCATTCGCCTGTCGCTGGCCGAGCCGAAGATGTTTCAGACGCAGTTGCGCGCCATCCTGCGCGCTTCGAAGTACGGCAAGATCAAGCTGTTGATTCCCATGCTCTCGCAGGCGCACGAGATCGACCAGACGCTGGCGGCGATCGAGCGGGCGAAGTCGAGCCTGCGCGGTGAGCGGGCCGCCTTCGACGAAGCGATCCAGGTTGGCGCGATGATCGAGATTCCGGCGGCCGCTCTGGCCGTTGGTCTGTTCCTGCGCCGCATGCACTTCCTGTCGATCGGCACCAACGACCTCATCCAGTACACGCTGGCCATCGATCGCAGTGACGAACAGGTCGCGCCGCTGTACGATCCGCTGCATCCGGCGGTGCTGATGCTGCTGGCGCACACCATCGCCAGTGCGGAGAAGGTCAATATCCCGGTTTCGATCTGCGGTGAGCTGGCTGGCGACCCGACGCTGACGCGTCTGCTGCTGGGCATGGGGCTGCGGCAATTCTCGATGCATCCGGCGCAGATTCTCTCGGTCAAGCAGACGATCATGCAGAGCAACTGCGCCGAGTTGGCACCGATCGTTCGCCGCCTGCTGCGCCATGAGGAGCCGGCGAAGATCCGTGAACAGCTTGCCCGGCTCAACGGGTAGCGATGCGATGGTGATGTCATCAGAGAATTCCGTCGGCGTCGTCGCCGCACAACGAGTACGGTTCGCTGCGCCGTTGCTGCTCAAGAGCGGTGCCGAACTGCCCGGCTTTGAACTCGTCTTCGAAACCTATGGCACGCTCAATGCCGAGCACTCGAACGCGGTCCTGGTCTGCCATGCGCTTTCCGGCAGTCACCATATCGCCGGCCACTACGCCGACGATCCGGAGAATGTCGGTTGGTGGGACAACCTCGTCGGTCCCGGGAAACCGCTCGACACGCGGAAGTTCTTCGTCGTCGGCGTCAACAACGTCGGCGGCTGCTATGGCTCCACCGGACCGCTGTCGGTCAATCCCGAGACCGGCAGGCGTTACGGCGCCGACTTTCCGATGGTGACGGTCGAGGACTGGGTGGCGGCACAGGCGCGCCTGGCGGACCACCTCGGCATCGCCACCTGGGCGGCAGTCGTCGGCGGCAGTCTTGGCGGTATGCAGGCGCTGGCGTGGTCGCTGCAGTTTCCCGCGCGCATCCGGCATGCGCTGGTGATCGCCTCGGCGCCCAAGCTGTCGGCACAGAACATCGCTTTCAACGAGGTGGCGCGGCAGGCGATCGTTTCCGACCCCGATTTTCACGGCGGCCACTATGCCGAGCATGGCGTCATCCCGACCCGCGGGCTGCGGCTGGCGCGAATGGTCGGCCACATCACCTATCTTTCGGATAGCCAGATGGGCGAGAAATTCGGTCGCCAGTTGCGGCATGGAGAGCACAAGTTCAGTTACGACGTCGATTTCGAGGTGGAGTCGTACCTGCGTCATCAGGGCGACAAGTTCGCGCGTTTCTTCGACGCCAACACCTACCTGATGATGACCAAGGCGCTCGACTATTTCGACCCCGCCTATGAGTACGAAGGCAACCTTGCCGCCGCCCTCGCACGTGCGACGGCCAGCTTCTTCGTCGCCAGTTTTTCGACCGACTGGCGCTTCGCGCCGGCGCGTTCGCGGGAGATCGTTTTCGCCCTGCTGCACAATCGACTGCACGTGGCCTATGCCGAGATCGAGTGTGATGCCGGACACGACTCGTTCCTGCTCGACGATCCGCACTATCACGCCCTGTTGCGCGCCTACCTGGAGAACATCGCCGTATGACCGAACACGAGCGAAGGGTCAAGGCGGAACAGCGGGAGCGTTTCGACTTTGCCGTCATTGCCGGCTGGATTCCGCCCGGCGAGCGCGTTCTCGATCTCGGGTGCGGCGACGGCAGGTTGCTGCGCTACCTCAGCGAGACCCGCGACGTCAGTGGCTACGGGGTCGAGATCGATGGCGACAGTGTTCTCGGCTGCATCCGCAACGGTGTCGACGTCATCCAGATGGACATCGAGTGCGGGCTTTCGGGCTTCGAGGACAAGTCTTTCGATCACGTGATCATTTCGCAGGCGCTGCAGGCGATGCATGCCACGGAGGGCATCCTCAACGAAATGCTGCGTGTCGCGGACGAGGCGGTGGTCAGCTTTCCCAACTTTGCCTACCGCAACAATCGTGCGGCGATCGCTGCCGGACGCATGCCGGTCACCGAGGATCTGCCATACGACTGGTTCGATACGCCGAACGTGCGTTTCTTCACCATCGCCGACTTCGAGGATCTCTGCGCGCGGCTCGGCATCGACGTTCGCGAGCGCCTGACCTTCGATGAAGCAGGCCGCGAGGTCAGCGAAGACCCCAACCTCAACGGCAGCCTGGCCTTCTATCGTCTCGGACGCGGCAGTTGATGATGCCGGATTGGCTGCGCCTGCTGCTGACCAGGCGGATGCTGATCTGTGTGCTGACCGGCTTCAGCTCCGGCATGCCGCTCTACCTGCTGCTCAACCTGCTGCCGGCATGGCTGCGCAGCGAGAGCGTCGATCTGAAGACCATCGGCCTGTTTGCGCTGATCCAGTTCCCCTATACCTGGAAGTTCCTCTGGGCGCCGCTGCTCGACCGCTATCGTCTGCCACTCGGTCGGCGGCGTGGCTGGATGCTGCTGTCGCAGATCGGTCTCCTGTTGTCGATCGGGCTTCTCGGCGGCCTGTCCCCGGCGGCCAACCTGACGTCCGTCGTCTGGCTGTCGGTGGCGCTGGCCTTCCTGTCGGCAACGCAGGACATCGCGCTTGACGCCTTCCGGCGGGAGATCCTGAGTGACCAGGAACTCGGCCTCGGCAACTCGGTACATGTCAATGCCTACCGCGTAGCCGGGTTGGTGCCAGGTTCCCTGTCACTCATTCTTGCCGATCTGCTGCCCTGGGCACAGGTCTTCTGGATCACTGCCACCTTCATGCTGCCGGGAATGGTGATGGCGCTGCTGGTTGCCGAACCGGCGGTCTCCGGCGCGCCGAAGACCCTGCGCCAGGCGGTGGTCGAACCTTTCCACGAGTTCATCGGCCGCCAGGGCTGGTCGGGTGCGCTGCTGGTGCTCGGTTTCATCTTCCTCTACAAGCTCGGCGATTCGCTGGCGACGGCGCTGTCAACACCCTTCTACCTCGACCTCGGCTACAGCAAGACCGACATCGGCGTCATCGCCAAGCATGCCGGACTCTGGCCAGCGGTCTTTGGCGGCCTGCTCGGCGGTCTCTGGATGGTGCGGCTGGGGATCAACCGTGCGCTCTGGCTCTTTGGCGTGGTCCAGATGGTCACCATTCTCGGTTTCGCCTGGCTCGCCTGGCGCGGGGTGCAGACGAGCATCGACGGTGGCGACCGGGCGGCGCTGGCGAGCGTGATTGCCGCCGAGTATCTCGGCGTCGGGCTCGGTACCGCAGCCTTCACCGCCTTCATCGCGCGCGCCACCAATCCAGCCTTCACCGCCACCCAGTTCGCCCTGTTCACCAGCCTGGCCGCAGTCCCGCGCACCTTCATCAATGCCGGTGCCGGCGCGCTCGTCGAGGCGGTCGGCTGGTTCAGCTTCTTCATCCTCTGCTTCCTGCTGGCCGCGCCAGGAATGGCCCTGCTGCTGAAGGTTGCGCCGTGGAACGTGACGCCACCATCGCCGCGGCCCTGATCGCTGCCGCCCGCGACCTGTCCGTCCAGTTGTCGCGGCTCAGCTTCGGGCCGCCAGTCAGCCACGTCTACGACCCGCTGAGCTATGCCTGGTCTGGCTACGAGAGCTACCTTCGCCGCCATGCCGCCGGCTTGCGCAAGATCCTCTTTCTCGGCATGAACCCGGGTCCCTTCGGGATGGTGCAGACCGGCGTTCCGTTCGGCGAGGTGGCCGCGGTGCGGGACTGGCTCGGCATCCGGGTGGACGTCGCGAAGCCCATGCTGGAGAATCCGTGGCGGCCGATCGAAGGCTTCGCCTGCACCCGCTCGGAGGTCAGCGGGCGGCGGTTGTGGGGCTTGTTCCGCGAGCGCTTCGGCAGCGCCGAAGCGTTCTTCGCCGAGCACTTCGTTGCCAACTACTGCCCGCTCGCCTTTTTCGATCGCGGCCGCAATCTGACGCCCGACAAGCTGCCGGCAGCCGAGGCCGGGCCACTGCGTGCCGCCTGTGACGCGCACCTCAGGCTGGTGGTCTCGATCCTGCAGCCCGACTGGGTGATCGGCATCGGTGCCTTCGCCGAGGAGCGGGCAGCCATGGCTCTCGCCGGGACGCCGGTGCGAGTTGCTCGGGTGCTGCATCCGAGTCCGGCAAGTCCGGCCGCCAATCGCGGCTGGGCGGCAGCAGCCACCCGGCAGATGCAGGCACTGGGAGCGTGGAGCTGAGGCTGTGTGTTTCGCCCGGGCGGGAGTCGGGCTGTCGCCGTGGCGATGTGGCGGTGGCGCGCCGCAGTTGCCTGCCGCGCTGCCTAGGCGCGCTTGACGACGCCGAGGTCCGACAGCTCCCGGCGAAGCATGCGCCAGGTACGCCAAGCGAAGAAGCCGCGTCTGCTCCACCGCCAGACGCGGCCCGGCCGCAGGATGACCAGCACGGCAACGCCCGTCGCGACCAGCTCCGGATGCCGCTTGAGGTAGTCGCCACACTGGCGTGCGCCGGAGACGACGCGGTCGGCCGTTCCCATAGCCTCGCCCAGCGGCTGCAACTGCTGCGCCAGCAACTGGCGCTGACTGCTGATGCGCTCGAGCAACCGGCCGCGCTCGACGGCGAGGTCAATCAGCTCTTGATTCATTGCGCGCAGCACCCTGCAACAAACGGATGTCCTGCTCGAGCTCGGCGATGCTGCTGGTGAACAGGTGCCGGCGCCCGCGCGAGGCGCGCCGCAGTGCGAGCAGGGCGACACCACCGCCAATCAGGAAAGCGGCGCTGAGAACGCTCAGCAACACCAGCCGCTGCTCCCAGAAGAGAACGGTCAACAGGCCAATCACCAGAATCGTGCCGACGATCAGGCAGAAACTCGCCATCTGCGCCAGCAGCAGCAGACGGATGGCGCGCAGCTTCTCCTCGCCGAACTCGTTGCCGAGCAGTTCGAGACGTGTGCGGCCGGTTGCCAGCAGTGTCGCGGCGCCGTTCTTGGTCGCCGCCAGGATGCCGCCGCTGACACCGCTGGAGCGGTCGCTCATCGCGTCCGCGCTGATCAGCGACGGCCGATGATCACGCCAAGCAGCAGGCCGACGGCCGCAGCGAGGCCAACCGCGCGCCAGGGGTTCTCATGCACGTAATCGTCGGTGGCGCGGGCGGCTGCCTTGGTGCGGTCGACCAGTGCCGCTTCGGCGTCAGCCAGCCGGATGCGGGCGTCGCGCAGCCGCTCGCCGAAGCGCTCGCGCAGATCGCCCATCTTGTCGCCCGCAACGCCGGCGGTGGCGCGCAGGATCTCCTCTGCGTCGGCGACCACGACCTTCATGTCGGAGACGAGTTTCTGTTTGTTGGCGGTGGAAAGATCAGTGACTTCAGACATTGTGGGCCTCACAGTGGAAGGTGATGACGGGAAGGACACGGCTGCTACGGGGGCTCTCTACGAGACCTTCACATTATAGAAAACGCCGGCGAAGATCAATGTCTGTCGGAAGTTGCCAGCGTGTAGTCGTAATCGATGGTCAATGGGGCGTGGTCGCTGAACCGCTCCTCTTTGTAGATGGCGGCGCGTCGGGCCGTGCCGGCGATGTTTGCCGTCGCCAGCTGGTAGTCCAGCCGCCAGCCGACATTCTTCGCCCACGCCTGGCCGCGATTGGACCACCACGTGTATGACTCGCCGGTAGCCTCCGGGTGCAGCCGTCGGTAGACGTCGCACCAGCCGTCCTCATCCAGCAAGCGGCTGACCCACGCCCGTTCCTCGGGCAGAAAGCCGGAATTGCCACGGTTGCTGCGCCAGTTCCTGAGATCGATCTCCTGATGCGCGATGTTCCAGTCGCCGCAGACGATGATCTCGCGGCCGCTGCCGGCGAGGCGCTTCAGATGCGCGCCGATCAGCGCCATGAAGCGGTACTTGGCCTGCTGGCGTTCAGCCGAGCTGGACCCGGACGGCTGGTAGAGGGAGACCACCGACAGCCGGCCGAAATCGGCACGCAGGTAGCGGCCTTCCGCGTCGAACTCGGCGCTGGCGAGGTGATCGATCACCCGATCGGGTTGCGTCCGGCACCACAGGCCGACGCCGCTGTAGCCCTTCCTGCCGGCGTGGCGGTAGTAGGAATGCAGTCCGGCGGGTGCCCGCATCTGCTCGTCGAGGTCCGTTGCGTCGGCGCGCAGCTCCTGGACGCAGACGATGTCGGCATCCTGCATGTCGAGCCAGGGCAAAAGCCCCCGCCGCCAGGCCGAGCGAATGCCGTTGAGGTTCAGCGTAATGATGCGTAACATAGCTGTCCGGCGCCGTGAGCGGCTTTCATCGAAAACAATCACATGGATTTCCGACAGCAGTTCATCGAATTCGCAGTGGCGCAGGACGTGCTCCGCTTTGGCGAGTTCACAACCAAAGGGGGCCGGCTGTCGCCGTATTTCTTCAATGCCGGCCTGTTCAACGATGGCGCTGCGCTTGATCGGCTGGCCGAATTCTACGCCAACGCGATCACCGTCAGCGGGATCGTTGTCGACGGCCTGTTCGGTCCGGCCTACAAGGGCATTCCGCTGGTGGCCGTGGTTGCGGTCGCCCTCGCGCGGCGCGGACTCAATCTGCCGTTCTCCTTCAATCGCAAGGAGGCCAAGGATCATGGTGAGGGCGGCAGCATCGTCGGCGCGCCACTCGCCGGTCGCGTCCTGATCATCGACGATGTGATCACTGCCGGCACCTCTGTCCGCGAGTCGGTCGAGCTGATCCGCGCCGCGGGTGCTTCGCCGTGCGGTGTCGTCATCGCCCTCGACCGCATGGAACGAGGTCAGGGTGAGTTGTCGGCGGTGCAGGAGGTCGAGCGGGATTACGGGATGCCGGTGGTCGCCGTCGCGACGCTGGACGACCTGATGGGTTTCCTGGGCAACAGTGCGCAACTGCGGCAGAATGAGGCGGCGGTCGCTGCCTATCGGCGACAGTATGGTATTGCGCGTGCCGCCTAGCAGAAGCCTCTTCCTGCTGGCGGCACTGGCTGGCGCGTCGCCGGCGCTGGCCGGCGTGACGATCTTCTGTTGTCACGATGAAGCGGGCAAGCAGGTCTGTGGTGACATCCTGCCGGCCGTTTGCGTCGGGCGCGCGTATCGCGAGATCGGCGTCTCCGGCAGGCCGGTGCGGACGGTCGAGGCGCCACTGACTGCCGAGCAGCGCGCGCAACGGGCGGCCGAAGAGCAGCGCCGCCGCGAACAGGAGCGGTTGCTCAGCGAGCAACGACGCAAGGACCAGGCCCTGCTCAACACCTACGGCAGCGAGAAGGACATCGAGGTGATGCGGACGCGCGCCGAAAGGGACATCGCCGCGGCCATCAAGGCGGCCGAGGAGCGCATTGCCGAGGTACGTCGTCAGCGCAAGCGCTTCGAGGATGAGGCCGAGTTCTACAGGAACCGGCAGTTGCCGGTCGACGTGGCGAAGGGATTGCGCGATGCCGACCAGGAGATCAGGGCGCAGGAGTCGGTGATCGAATCGAAGAAGAAGGATCGCGACGCGATACGTCTGAAGTACGACGACGATCTGCGCCGCTTCGTCGAACTCTCGAAGCGGCCGCCTGCGGGACGGCCCTGACGGCCGCCGGCAAGTTCCCCGAAAACCAGCCGCCGACCGCCCTTTCAGCCGAGCTTCTGGCGCAACAATTCACTGACGCGTTGCGGGTTGGCTTGGCCGCGCGTTGCCTTCATCACCTGACCGACCAGGGCGTTGAAGGCCTTTTCCTTGCCTGACCTGAACTCGGCAACCATGCCCGGGTTGGCGGCCAGCAACTCGTCGACCAGCGCCGTCAGGGCGCCACTGTCACTGATCTGCTGCAGCCCCTGGCGGGCGATGATCTCGTCGGCAGAAGCGCCGTGCCCGCCGCTGCAGAGTTCGTCGAAGACCTTGCGGGCCATGTTGGTCGAGATCGTCCCGTCGGCAATGCGGGCGATCAGTCCACCGAGCTGCGTCGCCGAGATCGGTGACTCGCCGATTTCGCGGTCTTCCCGGTTCAGTCGTGCCGCCAGGTCGACCATGACCCAGTTGGCGCAGGCCTTGGCGTTTTCCGTTCCCGCGGCGGCGACGGTCGCTTCGTAGTAGTTCGCCAGGTCGAGCGACGCGGTCAGGACACGGGCGTCGTAGGCGGACAGCCCGCCATCAGTCATCAGCCGCTCACGCCTGGCAGCCGGCAGTTCGGGCAAGTCGGCACGAACCTGCTCGATCCACTGCCGGTCGATGACCAGTGGCAGCAGGTCCGGGTCGGGAAAGTAACGGTAGTCGTGCGCGTCTTCCTTCGAACGCATCGCCCGCGTCTCGCCGCTGGCGGGGTCGAACAGCACCGTCGCCTGCTCGATGCAGCCGCCGTCCTCGATGGTGGCGATCTGCCAGCGCACCTCGTAGTCGATCGCCTGCTGCATGAAACGGAAGGAATTGAGGTTCTTGATCTCGCGCCGGGTGCCCAGACGGCTTTCGCCAGCGGGTCTGACCGACACGTTGGCATCGCAGCGGAACGAGCCTTCCTGCATGTTGCCATCGCAGATGCCGATCCAGCGTACCAACGCGTGCAGTGCCCGGGCATAGGCGACGGCTTCCGCAGCGGATCGCATGTCGGGCTCGGTGACGATCTCGAGCAGCGGTGTTCCGGCGCGGTTGAGGTCGATTCCGGACCGGCCCTGGGCGGCTGCACCGAGTCCTTCGTGCAGCGATTTGCCGGCATCCTCCTCGAGGTGCGCCCGCGTCAGTGAGATCGTCTTCTCGTTCGCGCCGACCTGGATCGGCAGACTGCCGCCACGTACCACCGGCAACTCGTACTGGCTGATCTGGTAACCCTTGGGGAGGTCCGGATAGAAGTAGTTCTTGCGCGCGAAGACCGATCGCGGCGCGACCTCGCCGCCGACCGCGAGACCGAAGCGGATCGCGCACGCGACGGCGCCCTTGTTGAGCACGGGCAGGACGCCGGGGAGCGCAACGTCCACGGCATTGGCCTGCAGGTTGGGTGCGGCACCGAAGGCGGTCGAACTGCCGGAAAAGATCTTCGCCCTGGTCGACAGCTGTACATGCGTTTCGATGCCGATGACGACTTCCCACTGTTTCATCTCTGCTTGCTCACTCTTCAAGGGCCGGCTCCGCGGCCAGGCAGTCGCCTGCCGCGACCGGTTGGAACGGTGTCGCCGACCCGGCGGGCTGCCAGACCGGCAGGTGGTGCAGCTCAGGCATGGCCGGCCGGGCGCTGCCGGTGCCAGTCGGTGACTTGCTGGTAGCGGTGGGCAACGTTGAGCAGCCGAGCCTCGGTGAAGTAGTTGCCGATCAACTGCAGTCCTGCCGGCAGGCCGTCGGCAAAGCCGCAAGGGATCGAAATCGCGGGCAGCCCGGCCAGGTTGACGGCGATGGTGTAGATGTCGGAGAGGTACATCTGCACCGGATCGGCCGCCCTCTCGCCCAACCTGAAAGCGGTGCTCGGGCTGGTCGGGCCAAGGATCACGTCACACTGCCGGAAAGCCTCGGCAAAATCATTGGCGATCAGTCGGCGGATGCGTTGTGCCTGCAGGTAGTAGGCGTCGTAATAGCCGTGCGAAAGGACATAGGTGCCGACCAGGATGCGGCGCTTGACCTCGGCGCCGAAGCCCTGCGCGCGGCTCTTGCAGTACATGTCGGTGAGGTCGGTGTAGGCGGGCGCGCGGTAGCCGTAGCGGACGCCGTCGAATCGTGCCAGATTCGAACTCGCCTCGGCCGGTGCGATGACGTAGTAGGCGGCCACCGAGAGATCCATGCTCGGCAGACTGACCGGCACCGTGTCGGCGCCGAGTTGGCGGTATTCGGCGATGGCTGCTTCGACCAGCTGCATGACGTCGGGGCTGCAGCCTTCGCCGAAGAACTGCTGCGGCAGGCCGATGCGCACTCCGGCGAGGGGTCTGCTGGCGGCGGCTGCCGTGAGTTCGCGGGCGAAATCCTCGCGTGGGCGGTCGAGGCTCGTCGAGTCGCGTTCGTCGAAGCCGGCCATGCAGTTGAGCAGCACCGCGCAGTCGGCGGCCGATCGGGCGAGCGGACCCGCCTGGTCGAGCGACGAGGCGAAGGCGATCATGCCGTAGCGCGAAACGACGCCGTAGGTCGGTTTCATGCCGGAGAGGTTGCACAGCGCGGCCGGCTGGCGAATCGAGCCGCCGGTGTCAGTGCCCGTGGCCGCCGGTGCCAGGCGCGCCGCAACTGCCGCCGCCGAGCCGCCGGACGAGCCACCGGGAACGCGATCGAGTGCCCAGGGATTGGCGGTCGGACCATGACAGGAGGTTTCGGTCGACGAACCCATGGCGAACTCGTCCATGTTGGTCTTGCCGAGCAGCACCGCACCGGCCTGCTCGAAGCGGCTGATCACCGCCGCATCGTAAGGACTGACGAAGTTGCTCAGCATCTTCGAGCCACAGGTCGTCAGCCAGTCCCTGGCGCAGAAAATGTCCTTGTGGGCGATCGGAATGGCGGTCAGCGCCTGTGTCTCGCCCCGCGCCAGCCGGTCGTCGGCAGCCCGCGCCTGCGCCAGGCTGCGCTCGGGCTCGACGGTGATGAAGGCGTTCAGTTGCGGGTCGAGACGGGCGATGCGATCGAGGTAGATTCGCGTCAGTTCGACGCTGGAGATCCGTCGGCTGGCGAGGGCCTGCGCGATGTCGGTGAGACTGAGCTCGATCATTCGATGACCTTTGGCACGAGATAGAGGCCGGCCTCGGCTTCCGGCGCGATCGCCTGGAAGGCGGCACGCCAGGCCAGTTGGTCGTCTTCGGTGACGCAGTCCGGGCGCAGGCGTTGTGCGAGTTCCTGCGCATGCGCCATCGGTTCGACGCCCTGCGTGTCGACTGCCTGCATCGTCTCGATCAGGCCGAAGATCCCGTTGAGCTGGTCAAGGGTGCGGCGGGCCTCGATCTCGTCGATTTCGATGCGGGCCAGATGGGCGATGCGATGGACCTGTTCGAGGGTGAGCGACATGGTTACGAAATCACTAAGGTGGTAAACGAGGGAGCCATATAAGGTATCATAAAAGTTTTTCCCACCGCAGCCCCTGC
>Ga0058869_1068550_pt1 | contig 13106 bp, 8 predicted proteins | sample TNRReaAaerobiRNA_FD_61086 | JGI IMG/M metagenome (GOLD analysis project Ga0058869, IMG submission 61086) | Wastewater treatment Type I Accumulibacter community from EBPR Bioreactor in Madison, WI, USA - TNR Reactor, Time I- 292min-Aaerobic_... | ecosystem: Engineered > Bioreactor > EBPR >...
GTATTCGATTGTCAGTGCCATTGCCGAAGCGGTTCTGGACCCTGCGCCGGAGCCGCCGATCGCGCACGAAGTGCAGGCGCTGCCTCGCGCGCTGCCCGACGCGGCCAGGCAGGGCGTGATGCAGCCCCCGGCTGGTGACGGCTTCCTGACGATCAGCGGTCGCCAGTGGCCGCTGGCCCCGGGCGTCCAGTTTCGCAATCAGCAAAACCTGCTCGTCATGGCGATGCAGATTCAGGCGCCCGTCGAGGTCGCTTATCTCCCCGATGCTTCCGGTGCGGTTTATCGCGTGTGGATGCTGACGCCGAGCGAAGCTGCGCTGTCGCGCCCACGTTAAGTCAACCAGGCAAAAAATGGCCAAAAAACTGTTCATTCGCACCTTCGGGTGCCAGATGAACGAGTACGATTCGGACAAGATGGCCGACGTGCTCGCCGCATCCGAAGAAATCGTCAAGACCGACACACCAGACGACGCGGACATCATTCTCTTCAATACCTGCTCGGTGCGTGAGAAGGCGCAGGAGCGCGTCTTTCACGATCTTGGCCGGGTGCGCTTGCTGAAGCTCGCCAATCCCGATCTGGTGATCGGCGTCGGCGGCTGTGTGGCGAGTCAGGAGGGTGCAGCGATCGTCGCCCGGGCGCCTTATGTCGACGTCGTTTTTGGTCCGCAGACGCTGCATCGCCTGCCGCAGTTGATTGCCGAGCGGCGTCGTCTGGGCAGGTCGCAGGTCGACATTTCGTTTCCCGAGATCGAGAAGTTCGACCATCTGCCGCCGGCGCGCGTCGCGGGCGCGGCGGCCTTTGTCTCGATCATGGAGGGCTGCAGCAAGTTCTGCTCCTTCTGCATCGTTCCCTACACCCGCGGCGAAGAGGTCTCGCGCCCCTTCGACGATGTGCTGACCGAAGTGGCAGGGCTGGCCGCGCAGGGCGTCAGCGAGGTGACCTTGCTCGGCCAGAACGTCAATGCCTACCGCGGGGCGATGGTCGGCCGCGGGCAGGCGCTGGCTGGCGATGAAGCGGCCGACCTGGCGTTGCTGATCGAATATATCGCCGACATCCCGGGCATCGAGCGCATCCGTTATACCACGTCACATCCGCGCGAGGTGTCGCCGCGTCTGATCGACCTCTACGCGCGCACCCCCAAGCTGGTCTCGCATCTGCACCTGCCGGTCCAGTCGGGCTCCGATCGCGTCCTGGCAGCGATGAAGCGCGGCTACACCGCGCTCGAGTACAAGAGTCTGGTGCGCAAGCTGCGCGCGGCCCGCCCCGACCTGTCGCTGTCGTCGGATTTCATCGTCGGCTTCCCGGGCGAAAGCGACGACGATTTCGAAAGGACGATGAAACTGATCGACGACGTCGGCTTCGACGCCTCGTTTTCCTTCCTCTACAGCGCACGGCCGGGAACGCCCGCTGCCGAACTCGCCGATGACACCCCGCAGCCGGTCAAGCTCGCCCGTCTGTTGCGCCTGCAGAAACGCATCGACGAACTGGCGCAGGCGGTTTCGCTGGCCATGGTCGGTACGATTCAACGCATACTCGTCGAAGGGGTGTCGAAAAAGAACCGCCACGAGCTGGCCGGACGTACCGATAACAATCGCGTGGTCAATTTCGCGGGCGATGCGACCGAAATGCTCGACCGCTTTCTCGATGTACGCATCACTTCTGCGCTGCCGCACTCGCTACGCGGCGAGATCGTGAGCTGACCCCGCGATGACTGCCCCTACCGCCACCCCCAGGAGCCGGGCCAGCGAACTGCTGCTGTCGCCGGTCAACAACCGACAGCTCGCCAACCTGTGCGGTGTGCTGGACGAGAATCTGCGCCAGATCGAGACCGCGCTCGATGTGTCGATCGCGCGGCGTGGTGAGCGCTTCACGCTGCGCGGCGACCCGACACAAACGGCGCGCGCCGCCGAGGCGCTACAGCGCTTCTACGTCCAGGCCAAGGAAACGCTGTCGGTCGACGAGATCCAGCTCGGCCTGATCGAATTGCTCAATCGGCCAGTGCGCAACCTCTCGTCGGGCGTCGGTGTCTCGCCGGCGTTGATGACCCGCAAGAGTGAGCTGCACGGCCGCACGCCGCGTCAGATCGAATACCTGAAGCACATCCAGGAGCACGACATCACCTTTGGCACCGGCCCGGCCGGTACCGGCAAGACCTATCTCGCCGTCGCCTCGGCAGTCGATGCCTTCGAGCGCGAGCTGGTGCAGCGCATCGTGCTGACCCGGCCGGCCGTCGAGGCCGGCGAACGCCTGGGCTTCCTGCCCGGCGATCTGGCGCAGAAGGTCGATCCCTATCTGCGTCCGCTGTACGATGCGCTCTACGACCTGATGGGTTTCGATCGCGTCGGCAAGCTGTTCGAGCGGGGCGCGATCGAGATCGCGCCGCTGGCCTACATGCGTGGTCGTACCCTGAACCATGCTTTCATCATTCTCGACGAGGCGCAGAATACGACGCCGGAGCAGATGAAGATGTTTCTGACGCGTATCGGCATCGGCGCCAAGGCGGTGGTCACCGGTGACGTCACCCAGATCGACCTGCAGCGCGGCCAGAAGAGCGGTCTGATCGAGGCCCGGCAGATTCTTCGGGAAGTTCGCGGTATCGCCTTTACCGAGTTCCTCAAGGAAGACGTGGTCCGCCACCCGCTGGTGGCGCGTATCGTCTCGGCCTACGAAGCGCACACGGCAGCGCTCGAAGCGCGCGAAGCGGCAGCCAAGCCAGCCAGGCATGGCCAAGCGTGAGGCGCGGCTGAGGGTCAGCGTGCAGCGCGGCGGTGACTCGCCGGAGCTGCCCCGCAAGTCGCTGCTGCGCACCTGGGTGCGGACCGCGGCAGGGCCGGCCGCCGGCCGTGGCGGACAAATCACCGTGCGTTTCGTCGACCATGACGAAGGGCAAAGCCTGAACCGTGACTACCGGGCGAGAGATTACGCGACCAACGTCCTGTCCTTTCCCTATCAGCAGGAACCCACGCTCTGCGGTGATCTCGTGCTCTGCGTGCCGGTGCTGGCTCGCGAGGCCACCGCGCAGGGCAAGTCGCTCGCCGCACATTGTGCCCATCTGATCGTCCATGGCCTGCTCCATCTGCGCGGCTACGACCATGAGGCCGGCGAGCAAGAGGCACGCGAAATGGAAGAAGAGGAACTGCGCGTTTTGGCGGCGCTGGGTTATCCCAATCCTTATCAGGATTAGGGGTTGGGGGTTGGGGGTTGGCGGATGAGGCATCGGCCGCGCCGGGCGGCCGGTTTGCCAGTACTGCCCGTGTGGCGACCGACGAGAGCGGGTCAAGCGTCTTTGGGCACTTCAGTCCATCGTCTGTTCGGTAGGCTTCATGCGTTCGCGATGAACTCTCGCCACCGCCTCAGCGAGTGTTCCGCGAGCGATCGCCGTGCGTAAATCGCGCATCAGCTCCTGGTAGTAGTACAGGTTGTGCAGGGTGCCGAGGTGGGCACCGAGGATTTCGCTGGTGCGCTGCAGGTGGTGGAGATAGGCGCGCGTGAAGTGGCGGCAGGTGTAGCACGCGCAGCTTTCGTCGAGCGGTCGCAGGTCGTTCTTGTAGCCGGCGTTGCGGATGCGCACGTCGCCGTGACGGGTGAACAGGTGGCCGTTGCGCGCATTGCGGGTCGGCAGCACGCAGTCGAAGAGGTCGATACCCCGCGCGACGGCGGCAACCAGGTCTTCCGGCGTGCCGACACCCATCAGGTAGCGCGGTTTGTCGGGCGGCAGGCGCGGTGTGGTGTGCGTCAGAATGCGTGCCATTTCGTCTTTGGTTTCGCCGACCGAGAGGCCGCCGATGGCGTAGCCGTCGAAACCGATGTCGACCAGCCCGGCGAGCGACTCGTCGCGCAGGTCTTCGTAGACGCCGCCCTGGACGATCCCGAAGAGCGCGTTGGGGTTGCCCAGTTCGTCGTGCTGCGTGCGCGAGCGTCTGGCCCAGCGCAGCGACAGGCGCATCGAGACGGCGGCTTCGGCGTGGCTGGCGGGGTAGGGCGTGCATTCGTCGAAGATCATGACGATGTCCGAGTCGAGCACGTGCTGAATGCGCATCGACTCCTCGGGCGTGAGAAACAGGCGGTCGCCATTGACCGGCGACTGGAAGTGCACGCCTTCCTCGCTGATCTTTCGCAGCGCGCCGAGGGAAAATACCTGAAAGCCACCCGAGTCGGTGAGGATGGGGCCGTTCCAGCCCATCAGGCGATGCAGTCCGCCATGCGCAGCGACGACCTGGAGTCCAGGGCGCAGCCAGAGGTGGAAGGTGTTGCCGAGACAGATCTGCGCGCCGATTTCAACCAGGTCGCGCGGGCTCATGGCCTTGACCGTGCCGTAGGTGCCGACCGGCATGAACGCCGGCGTGTCGACGCGGCCGTGGGCGAGGGTGACTCGGCCAAAGCGGGCCGCTCCGTCGTGGGCGATCAGTTCGAAGTTCACGAGAACCTTGATGGTTCACCTGCCCGATGACGCGGAGAGCGAAGCGGCTGTCGATTTCGTCGCGTGACGAAATCGACGCCGGGTGATCGGGGGACAGGGTTGGGTGATTGCGGGGGTAGGCTGCGCGACCTCAGCCCAGGCGACTCACTGTCGTGCGAAAAACGGGCACCCCGGAAGCGGGGTGCCCGTCGATCAGGCGCTCAAGCGGCGTTGTCGATCGCCGCTTGAGCCGCCGCCAGCCGGGCAATCGGCACCCGGAACGGCGAGCAACTCACATAGTCGAGACCGACGCGATGGAAGAAGTCGATCGAAGCCGGGTCGCCACCGTGTTCACCGCAGACGCCCAACTTGATGCCAGCGCGCGCCGCACGGCCTTTGTCGACGGCCATCCTGACCAGCAGGCCGACGCCTTTCTGGTCGATCGACTGGAAGGGGTCACGCTCGTACATGCCGTCCTTGAGATAGCTCGGCAGGAATTTGCCGGCGTCGTCGCGCGAGAAACCCATCGTCATCTGCGTCAGGTCGTTGGTGCCAAACGAGAAGAACTCCGCCTGCTGGCCGATACTGTCGGCAATCAGGGCAGCGCGCGGCGTTTCGATCATCGTGCCGAGCAGGAAGTCGAGTTTTTCGCCACGTTCTGCGAAGACCGCTGCTGCCGTCTGGCGGATGATCTTCGCCTGCGAGTTGAACTCACGTACCGTGCCGACCAGCGGGACCATGATTTCGGCCTTGACGTCGAAACCCTTGGCCTTCATGTTGAGCCCCGCCTCGAGGATGGCGCGGGTCTGCATTTCGGTGATTTCAGGGTAGGTGATGCCGAGACGGCAGCCGCGATGGCCCATCATCGGGTTGAACTCGTGCAGATCGTCGACCCGCATCTTGATCACCCCGAGCGGCACATTCATTTCGTGTGCCATGATCTTCTGGTTCTCTTCGTCGTGCGGAACGAACTCGTGCAGCGGCGGATCGAGCAGACGGATGGTGACGGCCAGGCCGCTCATTTCGCGGAACAGGCCTTCGAAGTCGGTACGCTGCATCGGCAGCAGCTTGGCCAGCGCCCGGCGGCGCCCGGCTTCGTCTTCGGCGAGGATCATCTCGCGCACGGCCTTGATTCGGTCGCCCTCGAAGAACATGTGCTCGGTACGGCAGAGGCCGATTCCCTTGGCGCCGAAGTTGCGCGCTGCCTTGGCATCCTCGGGGGTATCGGCATTGGCGCGCACGCCGAGCCGCTTGTAGCGATCGGCCAGCTCCATCAGCGCGCCAAAGTCACCGGTGAGTTCGGCTTCCTTGGTCGCTACCTGGCCGAGGTAGACTTCTCCGGTCGAACCGTCGAGCGAAATCCACGCGCCTTCGTTCCACGTCTCGCTGCCGATCGACATCGTCCGCGCGCGGTAATCGACATGCACCGCACCGGCTCCGGAGACGCAGCACTTGCCCATTCCACGCGCGACGACGGCGGCGTGCGAGGTCATGCCGCCGCGGGCGGTAAGGATTCCCTTGGCGACGCTCATGCCGCGCAGGTCCTCGGGCGAGGTTTCCTGACGCACGAGAATCACGTCCTTGCCTTTTCTGACCCATTCCTCGGCTTCGTCGGCAAAGAAGACGATCTGGCCGGTCGCAGCTCCCGGCGAAGCCGGCAGACCATGCGCAATCGAGCGTGCCTTCTTGATCTCCGCCGGGTCGAAAACCGGGTGCAGCAGTTCGTTCAGGCGCTCGGGGTTGACCCGCCGCAAGGCTTCCTTCTCATCGATGATGCCCTGCCGCAGCATATCCATGGCGATGCGCACCATCGCCGAGCCGGTGCGCTTGCCGTTGCGCGTCTGCAGCATCCACAGGCGGCCTTCCTGGATGGTGAACTCGACGTCCTGCATGTCTGCGTAGTGCTTCTCCAGCCTGGTTTCGGCCTGCAGCAGTTGCTGGTAGATGTCGGGCATCAGTTCTTCGAGCGAGGGGAACTTGGCACGTCGCTCGGCTTCGCTGACCAGCGCCAGTTGCGCCCAGCGGCGCGAGCCCTCGAGGGTAACCTGCTGCGGCGTACGGATGCCGGCGACCACGTCTTCGCCCTGGGCATTGATCAGGAACTCGCCGTTGAACAGATCCTCGCCGGTGCTCGCATCACGCGTAAAGGCCACGCCGGTGCCGCTGTTGTCGCCCAGATTGCCGAAGACCATCGCCTGCACGTTCACTGCCGTGCCCCAGGAATCCGGGATGTCGTTCAGCTCGCGATAGACCTTGGCGCGGTCGTTGTTCCAGCTCTGGAAAACGGCCATCACCGCACCCCAGAGCTGCTCCCAGGGATCGGTCGGAAATTCGCGGCCGACGCGGGCGCGAATCAGCCCCTTGAAGCGGAGGACAAGCTCCTTGAGGTCGTCGGTGTCGAGGTCGGTGTCGAGCTGAACGCCTTTCTTCTCCTTGACACTGTCGATGACCACTTCGAAGGGGTCGTGGTCCTCCTTCGATACCGGCTTGAGGCCCATGACGACGTCGCCGTACATCTGCACGAAGCGGCGGTACGAGTCCCAGGCAAAACGCTCGTTGTTCGCCTTGCGCGCCAGGCCGGCAACGGCTTCGTCATTGAGACCGAGGTTGAGGATGGTGTCCATCATGCCCGGCATCGACGCGCGCGAACCCGAGCGCACCGAAAGCAGCAGCGGATCGGAGGAGTCGCCGAATTTCTTGCCCATTTCCTGTTCGACGAAGGCGACGCCCGCGCGCACTTCAGCTTCGATCAGCTTGAACACCGCTTCCTTGCCCTGCTCGCTGTAGACCGTGCACGCTTCCGTGCTGATCGTGAAGCCGGACGGAACGGCGATTCCCAGGCGGCACATTTCCGCCAGGTTGGCACCCTTGCCACCGAGCAGATTTTTCATTTTGGCGTCGCCGTCGGTTCGGGCGGCGCCGAATACGTAGACGTTCTTGGTTTCAGTTGACATACATACCTCGCGGATGAGGGAACAAGGAAAGGACACTTCGAACGGCACGCTCGAAGTGCCCCCAGAGGTGGTGGCCCGGACAGTCGTGCCGGGCCACGGTGTTGTGCTTGCGCCCCTGCCGATACAAGCGGTCAGGAGTGGCAAATCAGGTGCTACGCGGTGCTAGATCTCTTCTGCCTCCATCTTGATTGCGCCGCACGGGCATTCGGCGACGCACATGCCGCAGCCCTTGCAGTAGTCATAGTTGAACTCGAAGCGCTTACCGGCGCCGAGCTTGATCACTGCATTGTCCGGGCAGACCCCGTAGCAGTTGTCGCACTCGAAGCAGTTGCCGCAGGAAAGGCAGCGCCGCGCTTCGAACAGGGCCGTGCCCTCGTCGAGTCCGCCCTGTACTTCATCGAAGGTCGACTGCCGACGAATGATGTCGAGCATCGGCCGCACGGTCTTCGGCGCGTCGGTGTAATACCACGTGTTGAGGTTCTCGAAGTTCGCCACTTCGTGTTTCGGCGGCGACACATACTGCTCGCCGCGCAGCCAGGCATCGATGTTCTTGGCGGCCTTTTTGCCGTGGCCGATGCCGACCGTGACGTTACGTTCGGCGGGGACCATGTCACCGCCGGCAAAGATTCCCGGGTGGCCGGTCATCATGTTGGCGTTGACCTGCACCACTCCGTCGCTGACCTGCAAGCCGGCAACGCCTTCGAGCAGGCCGAGATCGACGTCCTGCCCGAGCGCGAGCACCAGCGAGTCGGCCTCGATGGTCTCGAACTCGCCCGTCGGCTGCGGGAAGCCCTTGCTGTCGAGGGCCATCTTCTCGATCGTCAGCGACGATTCACCGGCCTGCTTGATGGTCGACAGCCATTTGACCATGACGCCTTCCTGCAGCGCCTCCTCGACTTCGAAGTCGTGCGCCGGCATCTTCTCGCGCGTGCGGCGATAGACGATGAGCGGCTCGGCGCCCATGCGCTTGGCGGTGCGCGCCACATCGATGGCGGTATTGCCACCGCCGTAAACGACGACCCGGCGACCCAGCAGTGGCTTGTCCTCACCTTCCATGCTGCGCAGCAGCGAAATGGCATCGATGATTTTCGCCGCGTCACCGGCCGGGATCATCGCCCGTTTGCCGATGTGCGCGCCGACGGCCAGGAAAGCGGCGTCGAACTTGCCGGCCTGCATGGTCTCGAGGATGTTCTCGACCTTGCTGTTCAGCTCCACCTTGACGCCGAGTTCGACGACGCGCTGCATTTCTGCTTCGAGCACCTCGCGCGGCAGGCGATACTTGGGAATGCCGAAACGCATCATGCCGCCGAGCAGCGGACCCGCCTCATGGACGGTGACCTGGTGGCCGAGTCGGCGCAGGTGGTAGGCAGCCGACATGCCCGACGGGCCAGCCCCGACGATCAGCACATGCTTGCCCGATTCGCTGGCGGGTGCCGTCAGCTTCCAGCCCTGCTTGAGCGCCTCGTCGCCGAGAAAGCGCTCGACCGAGTTGATTCCGACCGGCTCGTCGAGCTTGCCGCGATTGCAGGCACCCTCGCAGGTGTGGTAACAGACGCGTCCCATGATCGCCGGGAAGGGATTGTCTTTCGTCAGATGGCGCCAGGCGCTCTCGTAGTTGCCCGATTCGGCGTGGAACAGCCAGCCCTGGATGTCCTCGCCGGCGGGACATTGCTGGTTGCAGGGCGGCAGCCGGTCGAGATACACCGGCCGCGAAGTGCGCCAGGAGCCGGTGCGATTGGCCAGTGACGAGCCCGGGTCCAGGGTAATAGCAAAGGGTTTGTCCATCAGTTCGCCTCCTGGTCGACCAGTCCGTACTTACGAATGTTCTTGTCAGCCGCCGCCTGCAGGCGAGCGATCGTTTCCACTGCCGGCTTCTTGCCGAACAGGTGGGCATAGCGTTTTTGCAGCTTGAGGTACTCTTCGACCGGTTGTTGCCGACGGATTTTCAGGACGCCGGTGACTTCGCCGTGTTCCGCCTCGAAGACCGGAAAGATGCCGGTCTCCTTGGCCAGGCGCGCCAGCCGAATGGTGTCCTGCGACGCTGCGCCCCAGCCGAGCGGGCAGGGTACCAGGATGTGGATGTAGCGAGCGCCACGCATGCCCATGGCCTTGGTGACCTTGTATTCGAGGTCGTGCAGGCCGGCGACGGTGGCCGTCGCAACGTAGGGAATCTCGTGCGCCATGGCGATGGCCGGGACGAACTTGCCCTGGCCGAAGGCGTTTCCGGGTTCGGGGCCGACCGGCATGGTGGTCGCGGTGCGGGCCGCCGGCGGCGTCGCTGAACTGCGTTGCACACCGGTATTCATGTAGCCGCCGTTGTCGTAGCAGATGTAAAGCACGTCGTCGTTACGCTCGAACATTCCCGACAGGCAGCCAAAGCCGATGTCGGTGGTGCCACCGTCACCGCCCTGGGCAACCACCCGGACGTCGCCCATCTGGCCTTTCTGTTTTTTGACCTTGATCGCCGCGGCGATGCCCGTGGCGACGGCGGCGGTATTGCCGAACAGCGAGTGTATCCAGGGGATCTGCCACGAGGTTTCGGGGTAGGGCGTCGAGAAAACCTCGAGACAACCGGTGGCATTGGCCGCGATCAGGCGGCCACGCGCGGCATTCATCGCCGCATCGATGGCGAAACGCGCGCCGAGGGCTTCACCACAGCCCTGGCAGGCGCGGTGTCCCGAGTTGAGAGAGTTGGTCCGGTGGATGTCGGCCTGCACGCTGCGGTCTTCTTCGGCGAGCAGGCGGTTACCGATGGTGAAGGTACCGGTCTGGTAGAAATGGAGGGGTTCGAAACTCATCGTAGATGTCCTCAGCCAATACGGGCGGCAATGACGCCAACGTCGCGCAGCATGCTTTCGGCTGCCGGACCCGAGCGGCGCGTCGTGCGCTCGCGCTCGAGTTGCTTGTTGACCACGTTCCAGTCGAGATCCAGGAAGGTGAGGTGCTCCAGTTCGCCGCGCGCTGCCTTGGCGAACAACGCGCGCAGCGATTTGCGCGTAATCGCCCGTCCACCGAGGCCGGCAACGACCGTATGCCCGTGCAGTTGCAGGCCCGACATGGCCATGCGCACGTCGGTGGACAGGATGCCGCCAATCCCGACGGCCAGGCTCTTTTCGAGCACCACCACGCGTTGCGCGTTTTTCAGCGCAGCCCGCACGCTTTCAATCGGGAACGGTCGGTAGGAAGTGATTCCCAGCACCCCGATCTTTTCGCCGGCACTGCGCATCTCGTCGACCGTGTCCTTGATCGTTCCCAGGACCGAGCCCATCGCCACGACGATGGTTTCAGCATCCTCGGTCAGATACGTATGGGTGAGGCCACCGGATTCGCGCCCGAAGATCGCCTTGAATTGCTCGGCGAGTTGCGGAATCAGTTCGAGCGCCTGCATCTGCTTGGCGTGCGCCAGGTAGCGCACCTCGGAAAAAGCTTCGGGGCCGACCATGGCACCAATCGACACGGGTTCCTTCGGGTCGAGCACCTGGCGCGGTTCGTAAGGTGGCAGGAAAGCGTCGACCTGTTCCTGGGTTGGCACGTCGACGCGCTCGTAAGCGTGCGTCAGAATGAAGCCGTCCATGCACACCATCACCGGCAGGCTCACCTCTTCAGCCAGCTTGAAGGCCTGGATGTGCAGATCGAGCGCCTCCTGGTTGGTCTCGGCGAAGAGCTGAATCCAGCCGCAGTCGCGTTGCGAAAGCGAATCGGAGTGGTCGTTCCAGATGTTGATCGGTGCGCCGATGGCGCGGTTGGCGACGGTCATGACGATCGGCAGGCCGAGTCCGGAAGCGTTGAACACGGCTTCAACCATGAACAGCAGTCCCTGCGAGGCGGTGGCCGTATAGGTGCGGGCACCGGTGGCCGACGAGCCGATGGCCACGCTCATCGCGGCAAATTCCGATTCGACGTTGATGAACTCGCAGTCGGCGACTTCGCCCGCCTTGACCATTTCGCCCAGACCTTCGACGATGTGCGTCTGCGGCGAAATCGGGTAGGCGCAGATGACCTCCGGCCGGCACAGGGCGATGGCTTCGGCAACGGCGTGTGAACCTTCAGTCTGTTTAAGCATGTACCGCCTCCTCTTCACGCGCTCTGGCGATCTGTTCGATGATGAACTGATAGGCCTCGCTGGCCGCTGCAATATTATTGCTGGCCACCTTGTCGGAAAACTTGGTGTTGATCGCCTGGATCACCGACTCGAGGCGGATGACTCCCGAGGCGGCGGCAAAACCGGCCAACAACGGGACGTTGGGCATCGGTCGGCCGACGTGCTTGCGACTCAGTTCGGTGGCCGGAACGGTGCACAGTCGGTCTTTTGGCCAGTCCCGCACGTAATCACCGAGACCCAGTTCGGCGAAGGTGCGACTGGTATTGATCAGGATGTACCCGTCCTTCTTCAGACCGCTGAAGACGTCGACCTGGTAGAGCAGGGTGGGGTCCTGGATGATCAGGGCGTCGGGTTCCATGATCGGTTCGCGCAGCCGAATTTCCTTGTCGGCGATACGGCAGAAGGCGACGACAGGGGCCCCGGTACGTTCCGAACCGAAGCTGGGAAAGGCCTGAGCGTGACGGCCTTCCTCGAAAGCAGCAATCGACAACATCTCGGCAGCCGTAACCACGCCTTGGCCGCCGCGACCGTGTATTCTGACCTGGAACATAATTCCTCCAATTTTTTCACATCGATCTTTCGACGTTCGCGCAGCATAGCTGAGTTCGAGTCTGATGAAAACAACGATACCGCGGCGTATGGTGGAACTTCCTGTGGCGGCGGTGGCTCGGAAGGACGTTTTGTGGTAGCGAAGAGGGCCTCATGCGAGCGGCTCAGGGATTGAGCAGGTCGGCGACAAAAGGGTTGTCAGGGCCGATGGCTTCGACGTTCACCCCATAAGCGGAGCGGAAGCTGGCGCCCCCGGTGCGGCGCGAGTGCCACTTGATCTCGAAGGCACGCAGCCCGCCTTCGCCTTTCACTACCAGATCTACTTCTGCCTGTGTGCGCGAACGCCAGAAAAGCAGCTCACAAGGTGAACCCAGGAGAAGGTTACTTTTGGCGATCTCGGCGACGACCCAGTTCTCCCAGACGGCACCGATGTCGGGCCGGAACTCGTCTGCCGCAAAGGCGTTGAGCAGGGCATTGCGAATCCCGATGTCCCAGAAAAATACTTTCTGGCTCTTCGAAATTTCCTTGCGCGGATTGGTGCTGAACGCGGGCAAGCGGAAAATGACGAAGGTCTGTTCGAGAAGATTGAGGTAACGTTCGACGGTGGGTCGCGCTATCCCCAGCTGCGTGCTTAGCTCGTTGACCGAAACCTCGCTGCCGGCCTGGTGGGCAAGGAGCTGCAGCAGACGACGGATGATGTCCGGGGTCTTCACCAGACCCGTCTGCAGGATGTCCTTCCAGAGGTAATCCGAGCTGAGTTCGCGCAGCAGACGGCGTGGGTCGGTGGCAAGGACCACCTCGGGATAACTGCCGAAGGCCAGTCGCTGGAGCAGGAAGGCCCGCAGTGGCGCGGCGAATTGTGCACGCACCGTCGGCAGGCTCAGACCGACTTCACTCCAGTCCTGGGATCGCAGTGCTTCGGAAAACAGCAGTGGTGGCAAGGCCAACTTGCGAATGCGGCCAGTCAGACTCTCCGCGCTCTGGTCGAGAAGGTCGAGTGAGGAAGAGCCCAGCAGGAGCATGCGGGTTGGCACCTTGGCATCGTGCCAGCCTTTCACGATCCGGGCCGTCTCCGGGAGGCGCTGGGCCTCGTCCAGCACCA
>Ga0058869_1063722_pt1 | contig 13039 bp, 9 predicted proteins | sample TNRReaAaerobiRNA_FD_61086 | JGI IMG/M metagenome (GOLD analysis project Ga0058869, IMG submission 61086) | Wastewater treatment Type I Accumulibacter community from EBPR Bioreactor in Madison, WI, USA - TNR Reactor, Time I- 292min-Aaerobic_... | ecosystem: Engineered > Bioreactor > EBPR >...
GCAGGTGGCCGAGTGGTTAATGGCGGCAGACTGTAAATCTGCTCTCTTACGAGTACGGAGGTTCGAATCCTTCCCTGCCCACTTCAGTTCTTTGTCAGGTTCATTTGCGAGTGACGTTACGGCTCCGGTGGTTATCAACCGGGGAAGACTACCGTTCAGCGCGGGTTCACATGGTGGATCTGCCGGCTGGGAAGCCATGCGGGAGTTGCTCTTCAGCACGATGTTGGGATCAACACATCCCTGTGAAGTTCCACCATCGTTTCCTCCGCCAATCCCACCGCCATTCGTCACATCTCTCAGCCTTTGAACAATAAGCTCACGTAGCTCAGTTGGTAGAGCACGTCCTTGGTAAGGACGAGGTCACCGGTTCAATCCCGGTCGTGAGCTCTCTCTCTATAAATTGCTTTACCAAAAGCGGGAGTAACTCAGTTGGTAGAGTCACAGCCTTCCAAGCTGTTGGTCGCGGGTTCGAGTCCCGTCTCCCGCTCTATCTCATGTACCATTTCGGAATCGAATAACCATGCGCGACATCATTACACTGGAATGCACCGAGTGCAAGCGTCGTAACTACACCACGACCAAAAACAAGAAGAAGCAATCAGGGCGTGTGGAACACAAGAAATTCTGCAAGTGGGATAACAAGCGGACTGTCCACAAAGAAACACGCTAACCGTACGTTCGTGCGGTTTACGGGCGTAGCTCAATTGGTAGAGCGTCCCGATTGCAAGTCGGGAAGGTTGCCCAACAGAAGAAAGAGCGTTTACGGGCGTAGCTCAATTGGTAGAGCGCCGGTCTCCAAAACCGTAGGTTGCGGGTTCAAGTCCTGCCGCCCGTGCAAGGCAGATAGCGGGGAAGAGCACCCCGAGTTCTCATCGGGAAGGTTGCGGGTTCAATTCCTGCCGCCCGTGCAAGCAAAAGGAATCAGTTATTTCAGATAGACGATCCTTATGAAACAGACAATCATCGGTTTTGTTCGTGATGTCAGCAGCGAGATGAAAAAAGTCTCGTGGCCGACCAAAGAGCAATTGCAAGAGTCAACCGCCGTGACCATCATCGTCTGCTTGTGTGTGGTGGCGATGGTTGGCGTTGTTGACTTTGTTCTGACCAAAGTTTTTGAAATTCTGTTTTAAGGCCTTCTTCCGATGTACGAACCCGAACATACGGCAGCTGCTGGCGGCGAAATGGCGATTCAACGCCGTTGGTACGCCATCCGAACGTACTCCGGCCACGAAGCGCGCGTCAAGCAAATCCTTGATAGCGAAATCAAACGGCTTGGTTTGGATGAGCTTGTCCCCAACGTCCTGATCCCCCTTGAAAAAGTCTTTGAAGTCCGCGACGGCAAAAAACGAACCCGCCAGAAAAATTTCCTCCCCGGCTACGTTTTGGTGGAAGCGGTGCTGAACAAAAAGGTGAAGGACTTGATCCAAAACACACCTTCGGTGATCAGTTTCGTTGGAACAAAAACCGAACCAACGCCCCTTCAGCCGGATGAAATCAACAAAATTTTGGATCGGGTGGAGGAGCGCAAGCACGTGGAGACGATCATTGATGCCTTCCGCGAAGGGGATCCAGTGAAAGTGATAGAAGGGCCGTTCAATAACTTCAGCGGCGTTGTTCGCGAGGTCAACATGAGCAAGCAGAAGTTGAAAGTGGAGGTCTCGATCTTCGGTCGGAAAACCCCAGTGGAATTGGATTTTTCGCAAGTGGAAATGGAGCGGTAACGCTTCCTGAGGCAACAGCACAGAGCAGCAGAAAGAATAGCAACAGCAAATAGATAGAGTTCCCGTTATGGCAAAGAAACTACTCGGCACGTTCAAGCTCCAGATCACCGCAGGCTCGGCAACAATGGCTCCGCCAGTTGGCCCCGCCTTCGGTCAGCGCGGGTTGAACGGCATGGAGTTCGTGAAGCAGTTCAACGCAAAAACGCAAAAGGATGGGGGGATTCTAACCCCGGTTCTTGTCAGCTTCTACTCCGATAAGACCTTCACGTTCGTTGTAAAAAGCCCACCTGCTGCGGTGCTGATTATCAAGGAGCTTGGCATTCCAAAAGGTTCCGCCGAGCCGAACCGCAACAAAGTTGCTACGGTCAAGCGTTCGCAGTTGGAGGAGATTGCCAAAATCAAGATGAACGACTTGAACTGCGACACCATCGAAAGCGCGGTCACGATGATGGCCGGAACCGCACGCTCGATGGGCATCACCGTCGAAGACTAATTCCCTTGCGCGTGCAAAGCCACGTTGGCTTTGCACCCCCAACAGGGTATCTACTTTTCGCTATCAACAAGGCGTTTTCCACACAGTCACCATTTGACTTCCCCGCAACAACGCGGCGGATGGATTGAAGATTTTAGATATGTCAAAGCATAGCAAACGATTCAGCAACGTCAATCGCAAGGTTAATAAGGACAACCAGTACGAGCTTCGCCAGGCTGTTCAACTTGTGAAAGAGAACGCCACGGCAAAATTCGACGAGTCGGTGGATATCGCCATCCGTCTTGGTGTGGATCCACGTAAAGCCGACCAGATGGTACGCGGAACGGTTTCGCTGCCGCACGGTATCGGCAAAACCGTTCGTGTTGCCGTCATCACCCGCGAAGCAAAACAGCAAGATGCCCGCGATGCCGGTGCCGACCAAGTCGGGTTCGAGGATATGCTGGAGAAGATTAAAGGGGGGTGGACGGATATCGATGTTATCATCGCTACCCCAGATGTGATGGGTGAGCTTGGCAAGCTGGGTAAAATTCTTGGCCCGCGTGGTTTGATGCCAAACCCAAAATCGGGAACCGTCACCACCGACGTTGGCACAGCAGTCCGCGAGGTGAAAGCGGGTAAAATTGAATACCGCGTTGACCGCGCCGGTGTGGTTCATGCCTCGGTTGGCAAGGCCTCCTTCGAGCTTGATAAGCTGATGGATAACATCCAAAGTTTTGTTGGAAGCATCCTTCGCGCAAAGCCACAAACCGCCAAAGGGAAATACGTTCGCGGTATCACACTAAGCTCCACGATGGGGCCTGGGGTTCCGGTGCTTGAGGCAACCTTCACTGGTGTTGCCGACCACCACTAACCCCCTCACAGTTCGATTACGCACTCCCTCTTCTGTCAGGTGGCAAGTTGGCCACTATCATCGAAGGGGTTCCGCCTACTCCGGCATTCCCGATGTTTGTTTTCTGTTGTGTTCGGCTTGCGCCTGTTGTGGCCGCAAGGCTTCTCCAACACAACCAACGCTACCATTCATCGGTTCTGATCGGAATCAACATAGATCACCAAGATTGAAGTGGATCAATCTGTCCACCGAAGACTATGAACAGAGAACAGAAAGCACAAGTTGTGGCCGAAGTAGCCGAGATGGTGGATGGAGCCAGTGGCATCTACTCCATTGACTTCACGGGGCTGAATGTCGCCGATACCATCCGCCTGCGTCGCGAATTCAAGAAGGCGGGGGTGAAATACAAAGTGGCCAAGAACACGCTGATTAAGCGTGCCTTGCAAGAACGGGGTGGATACGATCACGTCCTTGATCGCTTTGTTGGGCAAACCGGCATTGCGCTGGGATACGACGATCCCGCAGCCCCAGCCCGCATATTGAAGGAGTTCATTGATCCAAAAACGGAACGCCCGTCGCTGAACTTTGCCGTGTTGGAAGGGGAAATCTTTGAAGGCCAACGCCTTGCCGAGATTGCCGCCATGCCGTCACGCAAGGATATGCTGGCCGCCATCGTTGGCTCAATCCAAGCTCCAATCTCCGGCATTGTTGGCGCGTTGAACGCCGTCATGCGCGACCTTTCCTCGGTGATTGAAGAGGTTGCAAAAAAGAAGGAAGAGGTTTCGGCGTAACTGGGATCATGCTGCAACAGCGTCAGTGATACTCGCTCTTTTGTTGCGCACATGAATCTGCCGAACATCGCTTCCCCGCATTTGAACATCGAACAAACAACTCACACATTCTTAGGGAATACAGAAATGGCAAACGTAGAAGAACTGGTCGAAACGATTGGCAATCTTACCCTTCTTGAAGCCTCCGAACTGAAGAAGGCTTTGGAAGAGAAGTTCGGCGTCACCGCCGCTGCACCGATGATGATGGGTGGCATGATGCCAGCCGCCGCCGCAGCCCCAGTTGTTGAAGAGCAAACAGAATTTACTGTTGAGCTGACCGACGCTGGCGCACAGAAAATCAACGTCATCAAAGTCGTTCGCGAAATCACCGGCTTGGGCTTGAAAGAAGCCAAAGACTTGGTGGAAGGCGCACCGAAGGCAGTCAAAGAAGGGATTGCAAAAGCTGAAGCAGACGACCTCAAGAAAAAACTTGAGGATGCTGGTGCCAAGATTACCTTGAAGTAATTCTTGCCGGGGTCACGACCGCTGTTTGCGGGCATTGCCACGGCAACGTGATCCCCACCGGAGCGCGCATCTTGAATCTCCCCGATAGTTCGTTTGGCCAGCAACGCCGACATCTGTCGGGGAGAATTCTATCCTTGATAGTGAAGTGAAGGGATGCCAACTATGGCAGCGGGGCAATACAACGGCTGTTTGCTTCGTCAACCGTTCGCCGTATCTTCACAACCGTGATGACACAACAGAAGGGGAGCCCAGCATCCGCAATGCCAAAACGGCGGTGGAGTGGTTCCTTGCCCGCTGTTGTTCGCGGCCCAAACGCTCATGTTCAGCGCACACACTCATCAAGATCGCTCTCAACACACACACACAGAAGTTTTCAGGATTCTTCGCGATTCAACCAGAATCGGGACGAGTCCTTTTTTTGTCTGACGTGACCTTGCAACTATTCTGATAGATCGGAGGATCATACCTGTGACAACCAACGCACCAACGATCAGCCACAACGACGGGCGCATTACTTTCTCCCGCATTAAGCATTTGCTGGATATGCCAGACCTGCTCGATGTGCAGCTTACTGCATATCGGGAATTCTTGCAGTCGGAATTGCCCCCAGCCGAGCGCAAAATGATGGGGCTTCAGTCGGCATTTGCTGGCAATTTTCCCATTAGCGATGCCCGCGAAATTTTTACGCTGGAGTATCTGGAATACCGGATTGAACGCCCAAAGTATAGCGAGATTGAATGCCGCGACCGTGAACTCACCTTCGCAGTCCCGCTGAAAGCACGCTTGCGTCTTAGCTCCAAGGCCGACCCAGATTCCGATGATTTTATCGAAACAGTGGAGCAGGAAGTCTATCTGGGGAATATCCCGATGATGACCGACCGCGGCACGTTTATTATCAATGGTGCCGAGCGTGTGGTGATCTCGCAGTTGCACCGCTCCCCTGGTGTTTTCTTCAGCGATGCCATGCACCCGAACGGCACGCGCATCTTCTCGGCACGTATCATCCCGTTCCGTGGTTCGTGGGTGGAGTTCACCACCGACATCCAAAACGTGATGTACGCCTACATTGACCGCAAGAAAAAATTCCCCGTCACCACACTGCTTCGCGCGCTTGGCTTCAGCAGCGATGATGACCTGCTGCAGCTGTTCGACCTGACCGAGGATGTGGCTGTCTCGGATCTGAACACAGAGTTTGTGGATCGGGTGATTGCTGGCGACGTGATTGACATGGAAACCGGCGAAATTATCATTGGCCGTGATGCCCGAATCACCGAGGAGCTGATTGCACGATTCCAAGCATCCGGCGCGGAAACTGTGCAACTGTACACCGTTGAGGCTTCCCAGAACGATTCGATTATCGTCAAGACGATTCAAAAAGATATTTCCCGCAGCGAAGAAGATGCGTTGGAGGCAATCTACCGCCAACTTCGTTCCAGCGAGGCCCCAGATCTGGAAACCGCCCGTGCACTGATCGAGAAACTCTTCTTCAACCCAAAACGCTACGATCTTGGGGAAGTTGGGCGGCATCGTATCAATCAAAAATTGGGCGTTGGAATCCCTGGCGACCAGACAACGCTGACCCGTGAGGATATCGTCTCCATTATCAAATACCTGATTGATCTTCAGCAAGGGAAGCGTCAAGTGGATGACATTGACCACTTGGGGAACCGCCGCGTGCGAACCGTTGGCGAACAGCTTGCCGCGCAAGTGAACATCGGCATGGCCCGAATGGGGCGGACGATTAAGGAGCGGATGAACATCCACGACGTGGAAAACTTCACTCCATCGGAACTGGTGAACGCCCGCACGATCACCTCGGTGGTGAACACCTTCTTTGGCACCAACCAGTTGTCGCAGTTCATGGACCAGACCAACCCGCTGGCCGAGCTGACCAACAAACGGCGTATGTCGGCATTGGGCCCGGGCGGCCTTACCCGCGAACGCGCCGGGTTCGAGGTTCGCGACGTTCACTACACCCACTACGGCCGGCTTTGCCCGATTGAAACCCCGGAAGGTCCCAACATCGGCCTTATCTCATCGCTCTGTATCCATGCCCGCATCAACGATTTCGGTTTCCTTGAAACACCATACCGCAAGGTGGTTGATGGCAAGGTGACGGATGACGTTGAGTATATCTCGGCTGATCTTGAAGAAGGTTCAATCATTGCCACCGCAACGATTGAAACCGACAAGAACGGAGTGATCACCACCGACCGCGTTCGCGCACGCCAGTCGGGGGACTTTGTGATGGTGGAGCCACACCAGATCCAGTATGCCGACATCGCGCCAAACCAAATCGTTTCGGCTGCGGCGGCCATGATCCCATTCCTTGAGCACGACGACGCAAACCGTGCGCTGATGGGATCCAACATGCAACGCCAAGCCGTTCCGCTGTTGCGCCCAGAACGCCCAGTGGTCGGGACCGGTATGGAGTGGAAAATCGCCCGCGACAGCCGCACACTGGTGCTTGCCGAACGCGATGGCGTTGTCAAATATGTTGACTCCACCAAGATCATTGTGGAGTACGACCAGACCCTTAGCAAGGACGACCAGTTGGTCAGCTTTGTTGATGACCGGGTGAAGGAGTATCCCCTCACCAAATTCTTCCGCACTAACCAAGACACCTGCATCAACCAACGCCCGCTGGTTCGCGAAGGGCAGCGCGTTACTGCCGGCGAAGTGCTTGTGGATGGTTCTTCCACAAAAGATGGCGAGCTGGCGTTGGGGCGTAACCTGTTGGTGGCATTCATGCCGTGGCGCGGCTACAACTTCGAGGATGCTATCGTCATCAGCGAGCGGGTGGTCAGTGAAGATATCTACACCTCCGTCCACATCGAGGAGTTCACAACACACGTCCGCGACACCAAGCGGGGTGAGGAAGAGCTTACCCGCGAAATCCCGAACGTCTCGGAAGAAGCTGTTCGGAACCTTGACGAAGCGGGCATGATCCGTATCGGCTCCGAGGCTACAGAAGGGGAGATCCTTGTCGGCAAAATCACCCCAAAAGGGGAGACCGACCCAACACCGGAAGAGAAACTTCTGCGGGCAATTTTTGGCGATAAAGCTGGCGACGTAAAGGATGCCTCACTGAAAACCCCGCCAGGAATCAAAGGGGTGGTGATTCAATCACAACTCTTCAGCCGCCGCGTTATCAAGAAGGACACCGATGTCCGCAAAGATGAAAAGAAACGGCAGGAGATACTGGATCGGAAGCTGATTGAGGAACTGGACCGCTACAGCAAAATGCTTGCCGAGAAACTTGGCTTCCTGCTGGATGGCGAGACCTCACTGGGCATCCGCGACGAAAGCGGAACTACGGTGATCCGCTCCGGCACCGCGCTGAAAGCCGACACCTTCACCGCAAAACTTGCTGATGGTTTGGATGTTGGCCTTTGGGGCACGGAAGACCCCTGGGTGGAGAACAAGCGGAAAAGCAACCTTGTTCGCAAAGCCTACCAAAACTTCCGCGCCATTGTTGACTTGGTGCAGGATGATATCCGTATCGAAAAGAACAAAGTGGCGCAGGGGGATGAGCTTCAGCCCGGAATTCTGCAGATGGCGAAGGTCTATATCGCCAAAAAACGGAAGCTGCAAGTGGGGGATAAAATGGCTGGCCGCCACGGAAACAAAGGCGTTGTTGCCAAAATCGTTTCGGTGGAGGATATGCCATTCCTTCCCGATGGAACCCCGATTGACATTGTGCTAAACCCGCTTGGCGTGCCGTCGCGTATGAACTTGGGACAGCTGTACGAAACAGCACTTGGCTGGGCCGGCACCCGACTTGGTGTCCGGTTTGCCACCCCAATTTTCGATGGTGCACGTTGGGAAGATGTGATGGATTGGCTGGAAAAAGCCGGCCTTGACCGCTCCGCAAAAACCGATCTGTACGATGGCCGCAGCGGCGAACGCTTCGACCAACAAGTGACCGTCGGGGTGATCTACATGCTGAAACTGTCGCACCTTGTCGAGGATAAAATCCACGCACGCTCAATCGGCCCGTACAGCCTTATCACCCAGCAACCGCTGGGCGGCAAAGCGCAATTCGGTGGGCAGCGGTTTGGCGAGATGGAGGTCTGGGCGCTGGAAGCCTACGGCGCGTCGAACGTGCTGCAGGAAATCCTGACCGTGAAATCGGACGATGTCCATGGCCGCTCAAAGAGCTACGAAAGCATTGTGAAAGGGGAGAATCTGCCGGAGCCAAACATTCCGGAATCCTTCAACGTGCTTGTGCGCGAGCTTCAAGGGCTTGGGCTTGAGGTCAAGATTGACTAATTCCTGAACACCGCATTTCGCGCCGACGCACGCTGGCACACACCGTGCCGCAGCACATCAACTGAATAACTGACGTACTGAACTTATAAAACCGGGAGATCATCGTGTTCACACAACCGAATCAGATCGTCGGGCAGAACTTCCGCCGGATCATGATCAAGCTGGCATCCTCCGATGACATCTTGAACCGTTCCCACGGCGAAGTCACCAAGCCGGAAACCATCAACTACCGTTCGTTCCGCCCCGAAAAGGACGGACTGTTCTGCGAAAAAATCTTCGGCCCGGTGCGCGACTGGGAATGCCATTGCGGCAAGTACAAACGCATCCGCTACAAAGGGATCATCTGCGACCGTTGCGGCGTGGAAGTAACCCAAAAAGCGGTTCGCCGCGAGCGCATGGGCCACATTGCCCTTGCCGTTCCCGCCGTCCATATCTGGTATCTGCGGTCGCTCCCTTCCAAGATTGGCGCGGTTCTTGGATTGCCCACAAAAGATGTGGAGCGGATCGTGTACTACGAGTCCTATGTGGTTGTGCAGCCCGGCTTCACCGGGTTGCAGGTGAACGACTTGCTGACCGAGGAGCAATACCTTGACATCAAAGCAAGCCTTCCGCCAACAAACTCCGATCTGGATGATGAGGACCCGAAGAAATTCATTGCATTGATTGGTGGCGAAGGCATTAAAGAGCTTCTCCGCCGGGTGAAACCGGATGAGCTTGCCCTTACCCTACGCGAGCAAGCCGCCACCGAAACCTCCATGCAGAAAAAGGCCGATGCCTTGAAACGGCTTCGGGTGCTGAACGCCTTCCGCGAACGCCCAGAAGGGGAAGGGGAGCCAAACAATGCCGAGTGGATGGTGCTGGATGTTATCCCCGTGATCCCCCCGGAGTTGCGCCCGCTGGTTCCGTTGGAAGGTGGACGCTTTGCCACCAGTGATTTGAACGACCTCTATCGTCGCGTCATCATCCGCAACAACCGTTTGCGCCGCCTGATGGACATCGAGGCACCAGAGGTGATCCTGCGAAACGAAAAGCGGATGCTTCAGGAGGCCGCTGATTCGTTGTTCGATAACTCCCGCCGTGGTTCGGCAGTCCGTAGCGAGTCGCAGCGGTCGCTGAAATCACTGAGTGATATGCTGAAAGGGAAGCAAGGACGCTTCCGCCAGAACCTGCTTGGCAAGCGCGTTGACTACTCCGGACGTTCGGTGATTGTGGTGGGGCCGGAACTGAAACTTCACGAGTGCGGCCTTCCGAAGGATATGGCGGTGGAGTTGTTCAAGCCCTTCATCATCCGCAAGTTGATTGAACGGGGCCACACAAAGACGGTGAAATCGGCCAAGAAGGTTGTCGAGAAAAAAACCAACGAGGTCTATGACATCCTTGAGATTGTGATTGACGGCCACCCGGTGCTGCTGAACCGCGCCCCAACCCTTCACCGCTTGGGTATCCAAGCGTTCCAGCCTCGGTTGATTGAAGGGAAGGCTCTTCAGCTTCACCCACTGGTCTGCACTGCGTTCAATGCTGACTTCGACGGCGACCAGATGGCCGTGCACGTTCCGCTAAGCCACGATGCACAGCTGGAAGCAATGCTGCTGATGCTGTCGTCGCATAACATCATCAGCGCCCAATCCGGCGACCCGATCACTGTGCCATCCCAGGACATGGTGCTTGGCTGCTACTACGTTACCAAAGCACGCCCGGGCGTAGCTGGCGAAGGGAAAATGTTCGCTTCGGCAAAGGAAGTTGTGGTGGCCCATAACACCGGCCGCCTGCATCTTCACGCACGCATCAAGGTGCGAATTGATGGCAAGATGATCGAGACCACAACCGGCCGCCTTCTCTTCAACTTCATTGTGCCGAAGGAGTTGGGATATCTAGATATTCTGCTGACCAAAAAAGAGCTTACCCGCCTTATCAGCGAGTGCTTCCGCAAAGCGGGGCTGCTGAAAACCGTGAAATTCTTGGATGACTTGAAGGAGATGGGATTCACCTACGCCACCAAAGGGGGGCTGTCGGTCTCTATCTCGGATGTTATCATCCCAAAAGAAAAGGATGAGATCATCCACAAAGCGCAGAATGAAGTTGACCGTATCGAGAACTTCTACTTGGAAGGCGTTATCACCAACGGCGAACGCTACAACAAGGTGATTGACATCTGGTCCAACGCCACCAACCGGGTGTTGTCGGTGGTGGTGAACGAACTGAAAAATGCCGACGACGGGTTCAACACCTTCTGGATGATGCTTGACTCCAAGGCGCGCGGTTCAACAGAGCAGATCCGCCAGCTTGCCGGGATGCGTGGCCTTATGGCCAAACCGCAGAAATCGTTAAGCGGTGGTATTGGCGAGCTGATTGAAAACCCAGTGACGGCCAACTTCAAGGAAGGGCTCTCCATTCTGGAGTACTTCATCAGCACCCACGGTGCGCGGAAAGGCTTGGCCGATACGGCATTGAAAACTGCCGATGCTGGCTACCTTACCCGCCGCCTGATTGACGTTGCTCAAGACTCCATTATCAGCGAGCTTGACTGCGGAACCATCCGTGGTATCGAGATGCGGGCACTGAAAGATGGGGAGCATATCAAGGAGCATCTGCACGAGCGAGTTGTTGGCCGTGTGGCGTTGGAGGATGTGATAGATCCAATCAGTGGCAACGTGATTGTCCACGGAACCCAGGTCATCACGCCAGATATTGCCGCCGCAATCTCCGAAACTCCGCTGGAGATGATCGTCATCCGTTCGGTGCTGACCTGCGAAGCCAAGCGTGGCATCTGCGGGCGTTGCTACGGCGTGAACCTCACCACCGGAAAACTTTCCGACGTTGGCGAAGCCGTTGGCATTATTGCCGCGCAATCCATCGGCGAGCCAGGCACGCAGCTTACGCTCCGCACCTTCCACACTGGTGGGACTGCCTCGCTGATCTCGGCACAAAGCACTATCCAAACCAAGAACGAAGGGCGCGTTCAGTACGAAGGAATCAAGTTTATTGAACGCCACCAAGAAGATGCCGACACCGGGGAAATGAAAATGGAGTCGGTAGTGACCGGACGTGCTGGCGCGATTGCCATTTTGGATGCCGACAATCGGGTGATCCACCGCTACGATGTTGCCTACGGCTCGCAGCTTCACGTAAAGGATGGCGACCGTGTGCAAAAAGGGACCATCCTGTACGAATGGGATCCGTACAACAGCGTCATCATCACCGATAAAGAAGGCTACATCCGCTACCGTGACCTTATCCCGAACGTTACGTACCGCGACGAGGCCGACGAGCAAACTGGCTACATCACCAAACTGGTGATCGACTCCAAGGATCGCACAAAAAGCCCGACGATTGAAATCGTTGATGAGCAGGGGAACGTCTTGCAGCCCTACATCGTTCCGGTTCGCGCCCACATTAACGTGGAAGATGGCGAATTGGTGAAGCCAGGAACAGTGGTTGCCAAGATGCCCCGCGACGTTGGGAAAACACGCGACATCACCGGCGGTCTTCCTCGCGTTACCGAGTTGTTCGAGGCTCGCTCGCCACAGCAACCGGCGGTCATCAGCGACATTGACGGCATTGTCAGCTTCGACAAACCGAAGCGCGGCAACCGTGTGGTGGTGGTGACCTCGATAGACGGCTACACCCGCACCGAATACACCGTCAGCTTCGGCAAGCACGTTCTGGTGCAGGAAGGGGACTTCATCCGTTCCGGCGAGCAGATCAGCGATGGCGCGATTGACCCGCACGACATTCTCCGCATCATGGGGCTGAACGCCGTGCAGGAGTACATCGTCAATGAGATTCAGGAAGTCTATCGGATGCAAGGGCAGAATATCAACGACAAGCACATCGAGGTGATTGTCCGCCAGATGATGCAGAAAGTCCGCATCCAAGACCCCGGCGATACCCGATTCCTGGAAGGCGACCAAGTGGATCGCTTCAAGTTCCAGGAAGAGAACGAGGAGATGAAAAACCATGTGGTGATTACCGACAAGGGGGACAGCCGCTTGAAGGCCGGAGCATTGGTGTTGCGCCGCAAACTGAGGGAGATGAACGCCGAGCTGAAGAAGAAAGGGAAGACCCCGATTGAAGCGCGCGATGCCGAGCCAGCAACATCCGAACCGTTGCTGCTTGGAATCACGCAGGCCTCGCTGACCACAGAATCGTTCATCTCGGCAGCCTCCTTCCAGGAAACGACGAAGGTGCTGACCGATGCCGCAATCGAAGCCAAGATTGATAATCTCCATGGTCTGAAGGAGAACGTCATCATGGGCCGATTGATTCCGGCAGGAACAGGCCTGAAAACCTACCGTGACATCCTTGTCACCAGCAAGAACGAGAACGCGATAGACACCGCCGACCGGAAGAAACTTCTTCCCGAAACGGCTCCGTCAAGGGTCTCCAAGGTCTTGTTCGGGGTGTAATCCTTCGCACAATCAAAACCAAC
>Ga0058869_1068894_pt1 | contig 12936 bp, 8 predicted proteins | sample TNRReaAaerobiRNA_FD_61086 | JGI IMG/M metagenome (GOLD analysis project Ga0058869, IMG submission 61086) | Wastewater treatment Type I Accumulibacter community from EBPR Bioreactor in Madison, WI, USA - TNR Reactor, Time I- 292min-Aaerobic_... | ecosystem: Engineered > Bioreactor > EBPR >...
GCAGAATATACGCTTCGCTATTCTGCGGGGCAAACGAGCGCATACCGCTACCATCCCTCACCCGGGCGGCGCCAATCACCTGTCACCAATCACCAAAAGCATACCGCCAACTTGCATGAAAAGTGTACCAACGGCCTCAAATACCCCCAGAGGCGAAGGCCTGAGCAAGTACAGGCCTACCGACCAATGAGCTAACCAACTAAAACATTCAGCCTGTGGCGCAGGGCGGCAATACAACCGAAAGCTGCGCGATTGACTCAGATTTGTTGCGGAGAACGGAAATATGGATGTATATTTGGACTGGTTAGAAAATAACCCTGAAGAACATCATGCAAACACCAATGTGATTGCTGTTTGACGACAGCAGAATTCAAGACACAAAACAATTGGACGATGACATAAAATGATCTCTGAGCCTCACACAAGGCATAGTGCCTATACTTTTGCCGCTGGTCGACTCAGAAACTGAAGCAATATTTCAAATCTAACACTTCTGGCTCAATGGATGAATTAAATACTAAGTCCCCAGGCGTCTATGTCAATGAGGTTAATGCTTTCCCGAATGCGGTTACTCCCGTAGCAACAGCAGTGCCTGCCTTTGTTGGATATACGCCACAGGCCTTGTATGGGGGCAAATCATACACAAACGTTCCAAGGAAAATTTCTTCGTTTGCGGAATTTCAAGCGATTTATTGTTTGCCAAATCCCCCGGCTCCAGCTCCTCCCACGAAGCCTTATTCTCCGGAATATTATCTGGTAAAACAAAATAGCGAGCCCGCCAAAGGTAATTATATACTGATTAACGGCGCGTTCTACGCCATTCTCCCGGATCCCAATACGATCTATTATTTGTATAATAGCGTTCGAATATTTTACGATAACGGCGGGGGCGATGCGTACATTGTCTCTGTCGGCTCATACGGGGCGCCGTCGAAAACCCCGATAAATCCAGGAGACCAGATAGTAAATCCGAATGTAAAATTAAATGATTTGCTGAATGGTTTGAACCTTTTGAAAAATGAATTGGAACCCACATTATATATTTTTCCGGAGGCCACCTTGCTTACAGTCGACAACAATGGCGCGCTTATGCAAAGTATTTTGATGCAGTGTATGGAAATAGGAACTGTAGTGGCCATTTTTGACATCATTGGCGGGCGCGACCCGGATCCGGTATTGTATCTGAACGATATTAAAACGTTTCGGGAGAACACGGGCTCACAAGGCTTAAGTTACGGTGCGGCCTATTACCCGTTTGTTGGAACAACGATGATGCAAAATTACGACATTGACTATACCAACTTGTTTGGCGGGGATATTGCTCAACTGGCGGCCATAATAAACGCTCCTGAAAACCCAAACCCAGAGGTGGCAGCCGTTATTTCAGCCATAACTTCGGGTAGCCTCAGTGTTACTCAATACCATGATGCGCTTACTAACGTGAGTAAAACCTATGGCCAAATCATAGGGCATGTACTGTCTGATGCTAATATTCTCCCTCCGAGTGGGGCTATGGCCGGTGTGATCGCCACGATAGACAATCAGCAGGGCGTTTGGCATGCGCCCGCAAATACATCTATTGTTGGAGTGGCTTCATTGCCGATACGGCTGTCAGAAAGCCAACAGGCGAATCTGAATGTAGACGCAGTTAGCGGCAAGTCTATCAATGCCATTCGTTTCTTCGATGGACTAGGGATTTTGGTATGGGGCGCCCGGACATTGGATGGAAATAGTTTGGATTGGAAGTATCTGTCAGTTCGCAGGACCGTAACATTCCTGGAACAGTCCTGTAAACAGGCGGCCCGGGCTTATGTGTTTCAGCCGAACAACGAGAACATCTGGGATGCAGTAAAATTGATGATTTCAAATTTCCTTAATTCAGTTTGGAACCAGGGCGGACTTCAAGGAGCTACTCCTGGCGATGCCTACGCTGTGGCCTGTGGATTGGGCGCTACAATGACCGCAGACGATTTGCTTTTAGGCTTTATGAAAGTGACCGTGAAAGTTGCGGTCATTCGTCCTGCTGAATTCATCGTAATTACTTTTCAACAGCAAATGGCGCCTTCGTCCTAGCGGTACGTTCGTTTACAATCACAATCCCATGCACATGATTGGGCATGACCACAAATGCGCCCAATTCCATATTCGGAAAATGGATGGGGATTTCCGCCCAGCAGGCGTTTGCAATTTGGCCCATTTCATTCAAAAACATCTCGCCATTTTTGATTTCGCCGAAAAAATGCAATCGATTGTGGGTGCAAATCGTCAAAAATACATTCCTGGATTGGCATAATCCCATGATTGCCATTGGGCTGAGACCCGAAACGCCCTATCTTATATTCTACCCATTTGCCGGCCAGTACTTGATCTTTTACGAGCAAGGGGGCCTTGCGGGCAGGAGGTGGCTTATAGTCGGGTTGGAACCTGACGGATAGATAGCGCGAGGTAGAACCTGCGCGCCAGCGGAGCCAGCGGTAGAACCTGCGCCAGCGGATCATTTTCGCTCAATCATGAAAATTTGAATAGGCTCTTAGTGTTTTATGAATTTTAGAATTGCTTTTTTACCATTTTTCGTTATCTCTAACACGTAAAACCCTGGTTCACCTTCAATTGTCAATTCAATGATATTTGTCGGTTCAAAGAATTTTCTAAAGACTTCTTGCCCCATATAGTTTCTCACTACAACATTTGCCTGAGATGAATTTTCATGAAATAGTATATTTATTTGACCACTTGTCGGATTTGGGTAAGCTATAAATTCTTTCTCAAGAAAATTTACGCTTAATCCTGTAGTAGTTTGTGACATTTTGTGTATAAAAATATCGAGACTACCTGCTGAAGTGAGGTTAAAAATGTTTTCTCCTGGATCAAAATCGACTGTGCCTGTGAAATGCCCTGTTGTATATATATCTCCCGAAACATCTACTACAATGGAATATCCTCGGTCAGACCCTAAGAAACCCATTTTTTTTGCCCAGACAAAACTGCCTGTAGCATCCAGTTTAGAGATAAAAATATCAGGATTGCCTCCTGTTGAAATCAGGTTAAAAGTGTTGTCTCCTGGATCAAAATCGACCGTGCCTGCAAAATACCCCGTTGTATACACATTTCCCAAAGCATCGACCGAAATGGAATTGGCTTTATCAAATCTTACGCCACCTATTTGTTTTGCCCAGACAAAATGACCCGATGCATCTAATTTAGAAATAAAAATATCAATGCTGCCCGCAGAACTAAGCATAAAAGTATCTACTCCCGGGTCAAAGTCAACTGTGCCCTCGAAATCACCTGCTGTATATACATTCCCCAAGGCATCTACTACAATGGAATACCCCCCGCTATTGAGGATGCTGCCCATTTTTTTTGCCCAGATAAAATGACCCGATGCATCTAATTTGGAAATAAAAATAGTGCTATTGGCGGATGAATTTAGATCAAATACACCAGCCCCGGGGTCAAAATCGACTGTATCTCCGAATATCCCTGTTGTATAGACGTTTCCCAAAGCATCGACCGAAATAGAAGTTGCTATTTCAAACTTTATGCCACCTATTTGTTTTGCCCAGATAAAATGACCCGAAGTATCTAATTTAGAAATAAAAATATCTCTATTACCCGCCGAACTGAAGTTGAACACACTGGCTCCTGGGTCGAAGTCGGCGGTGTTTGCAAATTCTCCTGTGGTGTAGACATTCCCCGTGGCATCAAGGGCAATAGCATACCCTGTATCTGAGCTTATTCCACCCAGTTGTTTTGCCCAGACAAAATGACCCGAAGCATCTAATTTAGAAATAAAAACATCATTGCTGCCCGCAGAACTAAGCATAAAAGTATCTACTCCCGGGTCAAAATCAACTGTACCTGCGAAGCCCCCGGTCGTATAAACATTGCCTGCCGCATCAACTGCAATGGAATAGCCTGCATCCCAACCCGTTCCGCCTATTTGCCTGGCCCAAACAAGATTCCCCGAAGCATCAAGTTTAGAAATAAAAATATCCAGGCTACCCGCTGAAATGAAGTCAAAATCCGATCCTGCGCCAAAATTGACCGCGTTTTGGAAATACCCCGTTGTATATATGTTCCCCGAAGCATCTACTGTAACGAAATTTCCTACATCAGCACCTATGCCACCTATCCCTTTAACCCATTCTAAGGTTTGAGCGTTGGTAACTGGTATAATCATACCCAATGCAAGCGTAAAAAATAAAGATTTTGCATTCATTTTGATCATTTTAATATTTGCTAACGATCGCTTCCTTGTCACTCAGCTCCCAAGGCTCTCCGACCCGAAACGCCGTATCTTCTATTCTACCGATTTGCACGCTAGCACTTGATCTTTCACGAGCTAAGAGCAGAAGGGAAGTAGCCTGGTTTTTGCCAGTCAGGAGAGTGGCGTCCGTTGCGCATTGGGCGGAGGGTCTTGCGAGCGGTGGCAATGGAGACGCTGACAACCCTGTTGTCTCCTTCTAATTCCAAAGCAGCATTTAAAAACGAGATAAGCGGCGCCGTTTTCTGCTCGTTGCCGAAAATTTTGCGGAAGGCGATGTCGTTTTTAACTTCTGCAAATTGCATAAATTGAATCTTTGTACAAAGATACAGGAATCAAGCAAAATCAGCAAATTCTTTGGCGTTAGTCTCATGTTATGTCCAGTGCTTCTTATCTTTAAGTCCAAACCAGTTTCAGTTGTTGTTCTTGTGATTTGGCTTTCTGTCCGTGATTGTGTTGGTCTATTTGGTCTGTGTCAAAGTTGCAAACGAGAGCTTCCACAACTGTCCGCCTGTTTTTAATGCTGCCGCCATTGTGATAAAAATGGTCCTTGGTAACCATGTTGAACTTGCTCCAAAACTTATTAATCATTTCATTTTCTCGCCAGTCGTTATGATGCCACGTTGAGAGAATAAATTTTGCTTTGGTTTCTGAAAGTAAGTTGAACAATAGTTCTTCGTCCTGTTCAGTCCAGCCGTTGTAATAGTCAACGTGTCTGCCGTAGTAGGGTGGGTCACAATAAATAATGTCGTTTTCTGTCGCCAGCGGAATGATGTCTTCAAACGACTTGTTATAAAATATCCAATTAGGTTCAGGTTGAATAATTTGAGAAACCGTTGCAACCTGATTGGTAATTTTAGTTATATATGCCTGTGCAAAACGGTCAGGTTTTTTACAAAAAGGAATATTCCAATTACCTTTGCTACCAAAACGCATCATCCCATTAAAACCTGCTCGTGACAGAAAAATAAAATCGTAAGGTGAAAATTCTCCACTGTTAAACCTTGAACGAACTTTTAAATAATGTTCATAACCGTTGTTTTCAGCTTCGCTTAACAGTTTGCCTTCTTGCTCCAAATATTGTCTCATTAAAGGTGCAGAAATAGCTTTGCTCTGTATCCCTTTGTAGAAGCCAACTACATGAGGATTTGTATCATTTAAGATTGCTTTCTTATAACCTGAATTAAATGCAACTACGCCCGTTCCTAGAAATGGTTCTATCCATTTTCCTTTTTGATTGGCTATACTTACCAAATCCTTTATCCAAGGAACGAGTTTGGTTTTAATGCCTTGACTTTTTATTGGTGGAACAATGACTTTCATGACTTAATTTTTTGAATTTCTTGTTACAATTTTATCCCATAAATCCGTTCTGCCTTTAAATTCTAAGAAGTCTTTGAGGTTGGTGATTTTTGTGGTCTTTCCTTCTTTGATCATTGTTGCAGACCCAAAATTTATCCAATATTCGTCAAACCATTCTTCACCAAGTTGGCTGAAAACGCCATTTTCATTTCGCAAGTCGTCAATGCTCAATGTAGAGCCAATGTTTGCCGTGTTACCCGAACCTTGTTTGTCGCTGGCAATTTTCCATTTTTCGGCTGCGAAAAAATCAAAGTCCTTAATTACAGAGGCGATAGACTTTAAGTTCTCGACGGTGGTTACCTCTCGTTCACCAATTTTCTTGTTTGGGGTTTCATATTCTTCTTGAAGTTCCTGAACTTGATAGACTTCGGTATCGGCAGGGTCGTCAGGATTTATATCTGACCGTGTGTAGATAACGCCCAGGCAGTAATGTCCTAAATATTGGTTGTAAGGGAATTGAATGTTCTTTTTCTTATCTCGTTCCTTGAAATAGCTGCCGTGGCTTCCCAAAGTGAAACTTGAAATACCGGTTTTCTTCCGATAAGTTGTTTTCAAGTCAACGGCAAATTTTACTTCTTCGTTTTCTTTACGGATAAACGTTAAGTCGGGATAATAATTTTGGTGTTCAGTCAATATGATTTTATATCCGATTTCGTCTGCAAATTGAAGGATTTGAGGAAAAATATGTATTTCAAGAATTTTTGAAACGATTTTGGTATCCGATGAGATTGTATAGATATTCTTATAAACGTCTATGAAGCCTTTCACCGACCAGTCGCCATTGTCGGTAGAAACGTATTTTTCTAACTTGGTCGTGAAATTATCAAGTGCTTTCTTAAAGTCCGCTTTGTATTTATCTTTTTCCTTTGCTGTCATTGGTCAAATTTACTAAAAATTTTGGTCTGTTTTTCTGTCTGTTGAAGTTAGTTCTGTCGCTCGGTAGCATCGGGCTTCAAAGTGCCTTTGCAAGTGGGCAAAGCTAAGCTATTCCATTCAAAATGTCAATACGAGGAGTGAAAAAATAAGCTATAGATGTAAGTAGGTACTCGGATGTTTACTTTATGCTATGAACCGCCGGATACGCGGTTGCCTGTACACTCCCATCAGCGTATCAGCGCCCCTGGCTAATTGTTTCCGGTCGTTGAGGGTTCAAGTCACACACATTTTGCAGCTTGGCGCAGTGGCGGATTTGGGAGCACAAAACTGTCAACACACCGCAAAAGTTGATGCGAGGTAGAATGTTCAATTAACCACGTCACCCGCCATTGGGCTAAAGGCCTGTTATGGGCTGGCTTTCTATTCTGCTGGTTGTTCTGCATAGTCATATTCTGTTTTAAACAACTCAACTTCTTCTTTCGCTATCACAACATCTATGTCAGCAATTACTGTTTCATCAATTATGGCAGTCGTCTCAATAAGAGTTTTCAGATTATTTTCAAGCCAATCTGAATTCCATATTTGTAATGTCTGGTTATTGACTTTTTCGCAAAGCTTTTCTGAATACTGTTTTTGTCTGTCGAGTTTGATAGTAAGTCTTTGAAGCCAAATTTTTATGTGCCCCGTGTTCGGGATTCTTTCAAATCTTTTGGAAACAAGGTCTAATATTTCATTTTTCTTGTCTGTCTCTGGCATTAAAGATAAAAGCTTACTAAGAATAGCCGAAGCAATCGGGTAAGTTCGTGGGTTTTTATACATAATATCAACCAAGATACTTACCAAAACAGTAATGTTCTGATTGGTCTCTGTTACTCCTTTAATCCTGTTGTAAAACTTTGATAATGCTTTTGATAAACTGCCTGAATTTGGGTGCAGTTCAGATAAGTTGTGAATAATCAATAGATGTTCTTGAATTCCTTTTGCTCCTTTTCTTGCTGACATCCAATATAGCTTATCAGACTTTATTGAATTTTTAATCACGTTGTTTGAAACAATTGTTTTTTGTGCATTCAATCGCATTCCAAGCTCAATTAAAATCTCAGTTAGTAATTTGGTAATATGTTCGGCTGTTTGAGGATTATTTGAGAAGACTCTATAATCGTCTCTATACCTGATTATTTCATAGTCCTGTATGTTGTCTTGCTGTATTCTGTCTGAAAGCTCTAAGTCTGCATATCCAAGAACCATTTCTGCTGTAAAATCCATTAAAACACTTCCCTGTGGAATTCCATTCGTTTGACCAAAAGCCATATCCTGTAAATGTTTATCAATTGAGTTTCCAATGAGGTTTTGGTCTCTTCTTTGTGCTTTTGCTACGGGTTTAGTATGAATAGCCCAAGGAACCGAGTGTGTGTATATTGAACCGTAACAGTCTGAAATATCCGTATGTAGAACATATTCGTATTTCAGTGCTAATTCCAAAGACTGTTGTTCAATTGCTTGCCACCATTGACTAATTGAAGTCGCTTTGTCCGACTGTTGGTCGTCCGAACGCAATGGCATACTGTAACATCTAATTTTTGGATTGGCTTGAAACTGAGCAAACCGAGCCACAATTACATTCCAATTTGTTTGTTCTGTGATTTTATGTACAAGTGAAACATAAAGTGCTGGGTGTATTAATTGGAATGGTCGCCAAGCAAATTTTCCGTCCCGATTATTTAAGAATTTATAGTTTACATCTTCAAATTCCGCTGGAAAATGTCTTTTTGTCTGTCCTGGTTCAACAGTATATGTAGAGTATAAAGTTGAAAGGTCTTGTCCACCAATATGATTTGAAACAGCATTGAGTAAATTTTCAAACACAAAATACGTTGGAAGGTCAAAGTTGAAATAGCTTTCTTCTTTGAGAAAAAATTGTCTTGCTTCTGTATGATTAAGGTCTAAAATTCTTGTCATTTGTTCTTGTTGAATTTTATCGGGTGTCGTCTTTTAAGCTTGCCCATAACGGCAGTCCGTGCAAAACCCCCGATTCTCGGCCATCCCTGACGCTGTCCGTACCCATTCCTGGCTATGCAAGCGTTGGTTGTAAAAACGCCGCTTGCGTATTGTTTTGGCAGTAAGAGGCTGCATAGCGCATCTGGTAGCAAAAATAAGAAAAATTGCGTTTTCAGTGTATGCCGTAGTAATACCCATAGGCCGGCGCGCCTCCTTTGTCATTAGCCCTTTCGAGAGGTATACTGAACTCCAGCCGGGTCAGATGGCCCAACTGATCCACAAACAGATCAATAACCCGAACAAAAGCATCCGAGGCGATGGCTTCCTCCAACAGACCCAAAGCCAATTGGGTCCGGTCGGTACCTTTTTTCTCTGATCGGATAGTTGGTGGGTTTGAGTTTTAAAGGTAGGGGTTTTTGGGGTGTTAGGCAAGTGGGGGGGCGTTTTTGTGCAGGCTGACGTGAGCATGGACGCTGTGCCGCCGTGCGTTGGCTTTGAGCGTTTGGCTTCGGCGGCATAGGCGACCATGCATTGTTGTCGGCTTATTATTCTATTTTCGGAGTGATTTGATGGCTTCTTTCACCTTTTTTATTCTGCCCCCTTCCTCGTTCATTTGAGAAATCACAAAACGAAGTAGGGTGTCTATCAACTCCGCCTTTCTCATGCATTCCTCCTCTGACAATTCATGAAGTCCACTCGATGCCGACTCATAGAGAAGCCTTAAAGGATTATCGCCAACATCAAGCAATGCTTTTGGAAGGTAAGGAGTAACCGAGTCAAGAAGTTTGCTCATTGAATGGGAATTGTTGTACTCATTCAACGCTTTTTCGACTTCCTCTTTACCGGCTAATTCAAGTTTGATTACGTCAGTTATAGTGTGTTTTATTACATCTTCTGTAATCCTTCTGAAATATGCAAAAGCACCAATTCCATATCCGGTTGAAAAATTCATCAACCCTTTTTTATAGAAGTCTTGATGTTCTTTTGTCAAATAATTCAGGATGTCTCTGCCCGGCGAAATTTCAAATGGCGGAAAGGCACCGATTTTTCGAGCATAAAACTGTGTCCCTTCGGCTGCGGGCGACTCTGTAAACACATTGACCATGAAATCAACTTTGTATTTCTGACAGAAAGCGCATACGCCTTCTAAATGAAACACAAAATTAATATTCCTATTATAATCTTGCCAATTGAAGGGTCTGGCGGGTTTATCTCCCGGCTTATTTCCGTAAAATGTTTCGTATTCAATTGGCAGTCTTAACTCAAAGGTCTGTTCTGTCTTATCAAACTCACAATAGCAATTCACTCGTTTTCTATTCCATTCCCATATTTCGTTGAGAGCGTTCGGAATTTCCTTTTTTCGATATAGTGGGTATTCGATTAGTAGTTGTTGAATTTCATTGTTCAAGTTTTGCTCAAAAACGGCTCTATTAAACATTTGCTCTGGGTTTATTTTTATTATTTTTTATATTTTTAGTTGCCGACAACGGAAAAATGTTTGCGAAGGGCGGGATTTAATAGCACTTCCCTTGCCCTACGCACAAAGTTTATAGAAAGCACAAAAGTCTAAATAAAGCACATTAGCCCGCCTTTTCGCAAACATAATGTTGGCGGATGCCGTTATTTTTATTACCTGTTACTAATTAATTTTACATTTTTCGCACAATTCCCCTGTTGATTAGTCCCAATTTCATAAGAAACAAGTTGCCCATTTTGCAGATTTTTCCAATCTAACCAATTAGAACAGTCTATAAAGTCATAACGATTTGCATAAATTCTTTCTTTGTCTGTTTCTATAAAAACAAAGTTTACGTCTCCCTTTGGTTTGCTTACATTGCCAATTTTTTTATCTCCACTAACTTCGTAATCAAGTAGATGATTAAAAGAAACATCATTAAACTTATCTGCATATTTTATAATAACTTTATGACACAAATGAGTTAAAGCTATTTGCTTTTCATATTTTAAAATGAGTGTTTTTACTAAATTTTTGTTCTTTTCAATCTCTGTGGTGGGGATAGTATTAATAAAACTATACAAGCAATCAACAAAGTTTTTAAGAACCTTGTAATCAATTATGTTCCTTTCAACACATTTTTCAAATGTTTCAAATGCCTTTTTGTAGTGATTTATAGCATTATCAATATCTGTTTCAACTCGTAATAAACTCTGACCAGTATTGGAATATAGACTGATAAGTTCTGTATAAGCAACCCTTGTATTTTTAGGGTCTAAATCTTTATTTGCGAGTAAATTTCTTAATATTTGTATTGCTTTGTTAAAATCTCTGTTATGATTATAACATCTTGCAAAAAGCAAAGACGTGTAGGGATGATTAGGGTTTTGCTCGTAAACTTTTTGAGCATAGATTAAAGCCTTATCACTATCTTCAAGATTGAATAATAAAAATTGGGCATAATAAAAAAGTAGTCTCAAATTGTTAGGTGCAATTTCAAGTCCCATTTGATAATCTTCTTCGGCACTTAATATATCACCTTGTGTTGCTTTGATAAATGCAGCTACCCTATATACCTCTGCATAGTTAGCATCTATATTTCTTGCCTCATTTACCTTTAGCAAGGCTTTTTCAAAGTCTGAGGATTTAGAGTAGCTCAAAGCTTCTGACAAGAACTTTGCAGCTATTTTTTGGTTTGCAGTTGCAAAGTCAAGTGCATTGATATTAAATTCATTGTAACGACTGTATTTTGTTATATCTTTTAATCCTTCTTCAAGAATTTTATATTTTTTTGTCAAACTTTTTACATATTCTGCATCAATTTGATAATTTTTTGATAAAAAATCTTTAGCAAAATCAGATATGTAATAATAGACTTCTTCCAAGTTATTAACATCTTTTATTTCTCTATTAATTAGAGTAGTTTTAAAAAGTTCTATTAAGTATTTACGAACTTCCAAAGGTTCAAAATTTGATAAATAAATAATCTCTCCTGTTGTTAGTTTCCTTCTTGATGCTCTAATTGTCTTTAAAATTGAGATTGCCCCATTACTCAGTTTCTCGTAAACATTTGTAAGACAAAAATTCAGTAAATTATCTTTGTTGGCTAAAACTTCCATTGGCGAAATCCCCATTTCAACAGTATTTACAAACCATTTTAAAGCAAGTGGATTAAAATACAATTTTTCAGAAATTTCAACTAATGTCTTTTGTGGAAGTGTTATTAAAGTATCACTATTTCTTATTCGGGCAATTTCACGAATTAATTTTGAAGCCTCATTTTCTGTGAGTCCATTTAGTTTTCTTGGGAATTCCAATTCACCTAACCCTATTCTTGATGTAATTAAGATATGACATTTTACTTGAGCTTTTCTTATAAAATCCCTTACTTCATCATTGTGTATAGTTTCAAGATTGTCAATAATTATCAAGGTTTTGAATAATTCTAAGTACTCTAAAATTGATGAAAGTTTATCTGTCGCAGATTTTTCACCTAATGTGTCTGATATTACATTTATCAAACCTGTGTAATCTGTTATTGTGGTGTAAATTTCTTCTATACCTTTTGCTGTTAGCATTGTAGTTTTGGCAGTTGTCCAAATAATTAATTCAAAAGGACATTTTTCATCTAAGTCTATAATATCATAAGCAACTTTTAGTGCAAGTGCTGTTTTTCCTATTCCTCCATCTCCAAGAACAGTAACAACTTTATTTGAGAAAACCAACTGTTTTACGTCATTGACATCTTTTCCTCTACCAATAAAGCCTGTTTCATCAAAGTCAGGAACTGGTAAATTATGAATAACCTTATTTGTTTGGCTACTAAATAATGTAGTCGGAAATTTTAGAGTTAGTACATAAGAAGGGTCTTTTTCAATTAAGTTTCTTGTTTCAATTGTTGCTTTCCATTCAATTGGGTCATTTGATTTTAACTTACTAATAAAATCATAGACAGTTGCAAAATCACCACCTAAGAGTGGTCTTGTGTGCATTACACGATTACGGATTGGTATGATTGAAACTAAGTCGTTAAAAATTAGATTAATAAAATCATTAGTTGGCTTGTTTAGAAATATTTTGTTTTTCTTGAGAATGACAAAAGTGTCTCCAAAATCTAAAAAGTCCACAATATCCTCCAAAGAGTTTTTATAATTAACTCCTTGATTTTCTTTATTAAATCTTTCTATGACTTTTATTTGAAGGTCATTATCTTGAAAAAAATGAATATCCTCGTGAAAAGGAGTAATATTTTTCTTTATTACATTTTTCAAGTCTATTTCTATTCCGTAAATAAAGGCTGCAAGTGTTAGCCTAACTTCTGTTATTTTTGCCATTTGTTTTGTTTTTTTACTGTTTAATGGTTATTTACGGTTTCCGCCAACTCATGTTTACCGCAATCCTTCCTATTGCTCCACTTGCGTCAACACACCCGAAATTAGTTGTATTGACGCAATGCAGATAATACAAAACCCGCATT
>Ga0058869_1085478_pt1 | contig 12886 bp, 13 predicted proteins | sample TNRReaAaerobiRNA_FD_61086 | JGI IMG/M metagenome (GOLD analysis project Ga0058869, IMG submission 61086) | Wastewater treatment Type I Accumulibacter community from EBPR Bioreactor in Madison, WI, USA - TNR Reactor, Time I- 292min-Aaerobic_... | ecosystem: Engineered > Bioreactor > EBPR >...
TTCACGAGGTTGTCCTGGAGGCTTTCGATATAGCTCTTCAGGATACCAATGGGGTCGATGTTGACAAACCAACCCGTTATGGCGCGCATGATGCTTTTATAGCCATACCACACAAGATTGCGCATCTTGGGGTCTAATATGAGGTAAACCACTGTAGCCAGGATGGCTAAAGTGCCGGCCATGTATAGGGTGTTCTCAAAGATAGCCCTAATGTTTATTACATTGAGTATGTAAACCCCCAGCGCGCCCAGCGCGCCCAAAAACAATAGGCCGGTGACGCCCTCGGGGCGTTTCCAGAAAGATTTTTCTTTATATGTGCCGTCCTGAAATTGCATAATGGCCAGATTTAATAAGTTTGGGACAAGAGCCTTAGCGGCTATAAGTATTGCTGAATGTCCTCAATATCGAGGTCGATTTGCTTGGTGATGCTGAAGTAGGTAAGTTCAAATTTCTCTTTGACGTCTTCAATGCTGGCACGGGCTGCCTCAATGGTGGCGTCGGCGTCGGCTATGGTGCGTTCGGCCTTTTCAATCTCGGTATTGAGCTGTTGGATTTTGGCCTGGTATTCTTCGATGCGTTTTTGCAACAAAATCACTTCTTTGCGCTTGCCGTCTACGCGTTGTACGATCTGGTTTTGCATGGCCTGATCAAAGGACTGCTTTTCTTTGGCCAGTACATTTTTGTAGTGGTCGGCGGTTTTGAGCAGTTTTTCCTTGGTGAGCCCCATGGTAGCAGCTGTGGCAAAGGCAGAGCGAAAGGCAGTGGCTTCGTCCATATTGAGCTGCTGGAGAGCGTAGAGCGCCTGTTTGAATTCGAGATAGTCAAAGCCGGGGAGGTTCTCTCTTTCCAATGCCTTTACTAACGAGTCTACGCTGCGGTCGTCCAGGCCGTGGTGGCTTCCGAAAATTGCCTTGTTATCTTTGGTCATAATGCCTGTTAGTCTAATTTTGCGCACTAAATTAGGGCATTTATCCGATTGAGATCAAAAAAACCAGACCAGCGCCCCGGAATTGTCGAAGAAAGCGCTCCTTATTCCACAAACTTATAGCCTACGCCACGAATGGAATGGAACAAAACCGGGGTTTTGGGGTCTTGCTCAAAATACTTTCGGAACGACAGTATAAAATTATCGATGGTACGGGTACTGGGATAGACGTCGTAGCCCCAGACGGTTTGAAGAATTTGCTGTCGACTGACTACTTCCCCCTTGCGATCGAGGAGTAATTTGAGCAACATAGCTTCCTTTTTGGTAAGGTTGAATTTGCCATTTCTGCCTTCGGCTTCAAAAGTGGCAAAGTTGACGCGGTTGCCTGCAAACTCGTAGATGTCTACGGTGGCTTCGGGCGCCTTACTGGTTCGGGCAATGAGTTTTTGCACGCGTAGTAGCAGTTCTTCTAATACAAAAGGCTTGGTGAGATAGTCGTCGCCGCCTCGTTTAAGCCCTGCAATTCTATCTTGAGCGGTGTCTTTGGCTGTCAGGAAGATGATGGGAATGTCGCGGTTGGTGAGGCGTATTTGCTCGCAAATCTGGAAGCCGTCAATTTCCGGCAGCATGACATCAAGGATGACGAGATCGAAATGCTGGTCATTCACGTACCGCATGGCGTCGCGGCCGTGGCCTGCCGTAACCATTTCATAGCCCTCAAGTTCAAGGTTGAGTTTTATGGTTTCACGGATACTTTCCTCGTCTTCTACCATTAGTATTCTGAACATAGCGGTATCTATCGTTTTAGTAAGCTGTCGCTATTTGTTCGGGCGCCGGCAACAAAGGCAAGGTTATGCTAAAAATCGTTCCTTGGGGTTGGTTGTCCATTACCTTGATCTTTCCCTGGTGCGCCCGTACAATTTCCCTGACAATAAATAACCCCAGGCCTGCGCCTTTGGTTTTTCGGGTATCTTCATTGCCTACCCGGTAAAACTTGTCAAAAATATGCCGCTTTTCACCAGGATCGATGCCTATTCCCTCATCCGTAACGCGAATTTCTACAGCTTGGTTGTCGAGGCTGTGTAGGCTGAGTGTAATTTTTGCAGGTGGGTTGGAATACTTGGCTGCATTTTCCAGCAGGTTGGTAGCTACGGAGACGAGCCCTGTTTTATCGGCTCGTAGCATGGGGATGTGGTCGGCAGAGTGATATTGCCAGTTGAAATCCGTATGCTTGGCCGCTACCCGCTGGAAGGAATCGTGCAGCAGCTCGTCGAGGTCAAGGGGTTGTATGTGTGGCTGGTAGGCCGTTTCTAAACGCGCAGATAGCAGCAGATCTTCCACTAAAGTAGTCAGTCGATCTACTTCTTTGAGGGCATTGTCGCCTAAGCGTTGTATCTGTTCGGGGCGCAGCTCGCGCTTGAGCAGGGTTTCCAGTACTAAGCGTATGCCGGCAATGGGCGACTTGAGTTCATGGGTGATGGACAGCAGGAAATTGCGCTGTTGTTGGGCCGAGCGCATCTCTCCCTTAAAGGCGCTGTAAATGATATAGATGCCTCCAAGAACACTGAGAATAAGCACCACCGACTCACCGATAATCATATATTCCTGGCGGTCGTATTGCTTCTTCAGGGCATGATAGCGGGGGTGGGCATAAAATTCGGTTTCCTCTTTGATAATCCCTTCGGCTACCATGCCGATTTTAAGCAGTTCCGTTTTGGCCAGCAGGGCATCGCGATTTTTGGTAAATAACAGTACCGACCACCAGACAAAGGCCAAAAAAAGATACGCCAGCACAGCGTAAGTGAAACCGCGTAAGGGGCTTTGCTTCATGATCGGAATGCTTTTATGCCCCAAAGATACGGGCTTTTATAGTTTGTGCCGGCAGGTTTTCTGTATAGATCGGCAGTTTACCCGGGGGCTTTACACCCAAAACATAGATAGGTGCGCACAGGCGAAATTCTAGTTGTTCAGGAACTATCGCCGGCTGCACCCGACAGGATTTGTTATCTTCGCACCCCCAACCAAACATCCCTAAGCGATGAATACAACGCACATACAAATTGTTGCCCGGCAACTTCAGGTGAGCGAGCGCCAGGTGGCCGCCGTAGTAAAACTGTTGGCTGAAGGCGCTACTATTCCCTTTATCGCCCGCTATCGCAAAGAAGCCACCGGAGAGCTCGACGAGGTAGAGGTGGCCGATATTCAGCAGGCTTCCCGCCGATTGGACGAGTTGGAAAAGCGCCGCGCTTCCATCCTGGCTTCCATTGAAGAGCAAGGAAAACTAACCGACGACCTTCGCCGGCGCATTGAACAAACCTATGACGCTACCGAACTTGAAGACCTCTATCTGCCTTACAAGCGCAAGCGAAAAACCCGCGCAGGCGTTGCCCGCGAGCGCGGGCTGGAGCCTTTGGCGTTAGTGATTATGGAACAGCGCAACGATAACCTCGAAGCTTTAGCCGGCCCATACCTCACCGATGACGTACCTACTATTGACGCGGCGCTGGAAGGCGCCCGCGACATCATTGCCGAGCTCATCAGCGAAGACGAGGCTGCCCGTCACTCGGTGCGAACGGCCTTTGAGAAGGGCGCCAGAGTAAGCGCCAAGGTAGCCCGCGGTAAAGAAGAAGAGGGCGCCAAATACCGCGATTATTTCGATTATAACGAACTCTTGAGCAAATGCCCAAGCCACCGCATGCTGGCTATATTTCGGGCAGAATCAGAGGGTATGCTGCGCGTGGTGGTAGGGCCGGAAGACGAGCCCGTGCTGGCCGCGCTGGAATCGCGTTTTGTAAAAGGGCGAGGCGCCGCTGCCGAGCAGGTGCGCTTAGCCTTGCACGATGGCTACCAGCGCTTGCTGGCGCCCGGAATAGAAACAGAATTTCGCCATGCCGCTAAGGAAAAGGCCGACCGCGAAGCCATAGACGTGTTTGTCACCAACTTGCGTCAGTTGCTGTTGTCGGCTCCGCTGGGGCAGCGGAGGGTGCTGGGCATTGATCCCGGTTTTCGAACAGGATGTAAGGTGGTATGTTTAGATGAAAGCGGCAACCTGCTGCACAACGACACCATCTACCCGCATCCGCCCCAAAACGATGAGTTTTCGGCCCGTATGAAAGTAGAAGATCTCGTGGATCGCTTTCAGATACAGGCCATCGCTATAGGCAATGGCACGGCCAGCCGTGAAACCGTAGCCTTCTGCCGACGGGTAGAGTACGATCGCTCAATGGATATATTTGTAGTGAATGAAGCCGGCGCTTCCATCTATTCAGCTTCCGAGGTGGCCCGCGAAGAGTTTCCCAACCACGACATCACCGTCAGAGGGGCGGTGAGCATTGGCCGTCGCCTGTTGGATCCGTTGGCAGAATTGGTTAAGATTGATCCCAAAAGCATTGGCGTGGGGCAATACCAGCACGATGTCAACCAGACCATGCTGCGCGACAGCCTCGACCGGACGGTAGAAAGTTGTGTTAACAGTGTGGGCATTAATCTCAATACGGCCAGCAAGCACCTGCTTACCTATGTGTCGGGCCTGGGGCCTGTGCTGGCTCAAAATATCGTCAGTTATCGCGCTTCCAATGGCCCTTTCCGCTCGCGCAGAGAGCTATTGAAGGTGACCAGGTTGGGCGAAAAAGCTTTTGAACAATGTGCCGGCTTCCTGCGCATACGAGAAGGCAACCATCCATTAGACAATACCGCCGTACATCCGGAGCGCTATGCGCTGGTAGAAAAAATGGCTGCTGATTTGGGGGTAGACCTCAAGGAGCTTATCAGCCGCGAAGACCTCCGTAAGCGCATTCGCCTCCAGGACTACGCCGGCGGAGACGCAGGCCTGCCTACCCTCAAAGACATTATGGCTGAGTTGGCCAAACCTGGCTTAGACCCCCGCGGGCAAGCCAAACCTTTCGATTTTGGGAATGTACAGGACATTGAAGACCTAAAACCCGGTATGGTGCTGCCGGGTATTGTAACCAACATCACCAATTTTGGCGCATTCATCGACATCGGCATCAAGGAAAAGGGGCTGGTGCATATCTCTCAGATTGCCAATCGATTTGTTAAAAATCCGGCGGATGTGCTTAGCCTGAATCAGGAAGTACAGGTGAAAGTGTTGGAGGTAGACATCCAGCGCAAGCGGGTGCAGTTGTCTATGAAAGAAGTATAAGAAAACAGCATTAAAAAATAAAAAGCGCGCAAGTAGTCAAACATTGCATTAGCGCAGGTGTTCGACTGCTTGCAGCGCTTTGGGTGATCCGGCATGCCGGAGTTTACATCAAAAGGTCCCTCGCGAATACCAAACAAAGAAATTTTACTGGGCTACGGCCAACAGATCCATGATGCCGCCCCCATTGTATACTTCCTCGCAGCCCTGTCCTTTCAGGAAAGTAACGGCTTGCCCGCTGCGCATGCCGCTGCGGCAGTAGGCGACGATGGGCTTGCTCAATTTGCAGATTTCCTGCGACCGCATCGGCACTTCGCCCAACGGAATGTTGATGGCGCCTTCTAAGTGACCGGATGCGTATTCGAAGGGTTCGCGCACGTCTATGATACTCGTGCCAGGTTGCTTTAAAACATCATTCAGCGTCATAATCATTTTGCTTTGTTGCAGCAAAAGTGGGCGCAATGTGGCTGCAATCTCCGTAATGTGCATCACAAAGCGCCCATTTTTTTCTGACGACGCTATTTTTCCGCGGGTTTGGGCACAATGGCATCTATGGCCCTGTCGCGGATCATGCGGTTGAAAGCAGGCACATCCTCGGCCAGAATGCGCCGGTATCGGGCCAGTTCTGCATCGATGGCGGCATCCATCTCGGCCTTTACGGCATAGGCCGCTTCTGTGGGCCGGAAGTCGCCAACGCTGGTGAGGGCATTGAGGTGAGCCAACTTATTGGTGAGCCTTATGGGATAGTTGAGCGGATCCTGGCCGCTGCGGTTTTTGGTTTGGTATAGGGCTTCTTCTATAGCCGTCAGCCGCTTGATGATGGCCTGTGCGCTATCAATAACCACTTGTTGGGTGTCTTTGTCAAGGCGGTCGCTGTAGCCTTTGAGTTGGGTGCGCAGATCGCGCAGGTCGACGATGGCCTGGTGCGCTTCGCTGACTTTGGTCTGTACCGATTTGATGAAGTCGAATTGCGCCTGATAGTCGGCCGGGCCGGCCGTCGAGCGCGGGTCGGGCAGAATGCGGAAAGGTTGTTCCATCTCCTGATCGCCCACGGTGAGCTTCACGCGGTAGTCGCCGGGTATGGCCCGCGGGCCATTGACGCCTGCCCACCACAGGATCATACCGTCGAATCGGGTACCTTCCGGGTAGGCCATGTTCCAGTTGAAGCGGTTGGCGCCCGGTTTCAGGGTCAGTTTGTCCCGGTCCTTTTCGGCTTTGGTGGAGAACTCGCGTATGAGATCGCCATCGGCCTCATAGAAAGCCAGCTTGACGGGAACGCTGTCGGGAGGCAACTGCTGAATAAAGAAGTGTACCGCTACACCGCCGGGGTGGTTTTGGCCCTGCGTTTTGCTGGGTCGCCCCTGAAAGCCCCCCATGCGGTAGGCATCGAGGGGGCGATAGAGGTGCTGATTGGCGGCTGCCACTTCGCTGCTGAGCTGATGCAGGGGCGTCAGATCGTCGATCATCCAGAAGCTACGGCCCTGGGTAGCTGCAATAAGATTATTGTTTTTAATGGTCAGGTCGGTGATGGGCACGGTGGGCAGGTTGAGTTGGAAAGACTTCCAACTGGCGCCATCATCGAAGCTGATGTACATACCTGTTTCAGTGCCGGCATAAAGCAGGCCCGCCCGGGCAGGGTCGGCGCGCACCACGCGGGTGAAGTGCGCCGGATCGATGCCGCCTACAATTAGGGTCCAGGTTTTGCCATAATCTTTACTGCGGTAGAGGTAGGGGCGGTAGTCGCCGAGCTTGTAGCGGGTACCGGCTACATACACGCCGCCTTTGTTGAAGGGATCGATGTCGATGCTGTTGATCATCATCCACTCGGGCATACCTGTGGGGGTGACGTTGGTCCAGTTTTGGCCGCCGTCGCGAGTGAGGTGGATGAGGCCGTCGTCGGAGCCCGTCCAGATGACGCCGTCCTCATGGATCGATTCGGCGGCGGCGAAGATGGTGCAGTAATATTCTACGCCGGTATTGTCTTTGGTGATGGGGCCTCCGCTGGGGCCCAGTTTAGCGGTATCGTTGCGGGTGAGGTCGGGGCTGATGGTTTTCCAACTTTGGCCTTGGTCGGTAGATACATGCAGGCGATTGCTGCAAGCGTAGAGGCGCTGAGGGTTGCGGGGCGAGAAGAAGATGGGAAAGTTCCACTGGAAGCGGTATTTCATGCCTTCGGCGCCATAGCCCATGGGGTTGTCGGGCCATACGTTGATGACCCGCTCCTGGCGGTTGGTATGGTCGAGCCGGCTGAGGTATCCGCCATAGCTGCCGCCATAGACGATGTTGTTGTTGAGGGGGTCGGGGGCGAGGTGCGCGCTTTCACTACCGGCGCTTTCCTCCCAGTCGCGCTCGGTGATGTAGGCGCCGTCGGAGCGGTGCAGGATGCGCACGGTGCTGTTGTCTTGCTGTGCGCCATAGATGCGGTAGGGGAAGTGATTGTCGGTCACTACCCGGTAAAACTGGGCAGTGGGCTGATTGAGGTAAGTGCTCCAGTTTTCGCCTCCGTCAAAAGTGGTCTGGGCGCCGCCGTCGTCGGCAATGGCCATGCGCTGGTTGTCTTCGGGCGCTATCCAAAGGTCGTGGTGGTCGCTATGGGGCGAGTCGTAGGCCTTGAAGGTGCGCCCCCCGTCGGTGCTTTTGTGATAGTCTACATTGAGCACATAAACGATGTCTTCGTCCTGGGTATCGGCATAAATGCGGGTGTAATACCAGGCGCGCTGGCGCAGGGCGCGGTCGTCGTTGACTTTAGCCCAGGTATCGCCCCCGTCGTCGGAGCGGTATACGCCGCCGTTTTCATTTTCGATGACGGCCCATACCCGATTGCTGTTGACGGGGGACACGGATATGCCCACAATGCCCCACAGCCCTTTGGGAAGGCCTTTGTTGGCCGTGATTTTGGTCCAGGTATCGCCGCCATCGGCGCTTTTCCAGAGGTCGGAGCCTTCGCCCCCGCTTTCGAGGCTGTAAGGCGTACGGCGCACGCGCCAGGTAGCTGCAAAGACGACCCTGGGGTTGTTGGGGTCGAGCGCCAGATCAACGGCGCCGGCATCGGCATTGGCGAAGAGGATGCGCTCCCAGCTTTTGCCGCCGTCTTTGGTGCGGTACACGCCTCGTTCGTCGCTCGACTGAAAGAGATCGCCCAGTACGGCGGCATATACGAGGTTGGGGTCGCGCGGGTGTATGCGCACCCGCGGGATGTGGCGCGAATTGGGCAGGCCGATGTGGCGCCAGTTTTTGCCGCCGTCTTCAGAGCGGTACATGCCGTAGCCATAAGACACATTGCCGCGAACCGTAACCTCGCCCCCGCCCACATAGATGATGTTGGGGTCGGAGAGGCTCACGTCAATGGCCCCAATGGAGCCGCCGAAGTGGCCGTCGGAGATGTTTTCCCAGGTTTGCCCTCCGTCGGTGGTGCGCCATACGCCGCCGCCCGTAGCGCCGAAGTAATACAGGTTGGGTTTGCCGGGCACGCCCGTAACCGCTGCCGAGCGCCCGCCCCTGAAGGGGCCAATGCAGCGCCATTGCAGGCTTTCGTAGCGCTTTTGGTCATAGCTGAGGGTAGTGGGGGCCGCAGTGGCGGCGCCGTTGGAAGGCCGGGCGCTTCGCCTTTGCGCGCCCAGCGGCAGAGCAGCCAACACCAGCAGGCATAAGGCCGCCCAAGAAGCGGATAAACGGTTATTCATACGTTAGCCGAAATGTTATTTTATTTGGTGGCAGCTAAAGTAAGAAAAATGTTTATTGTTGAGATCAAAAGCTCCCCCGCAATGCTGCAAATGGCTGTGCCGGCGCAGTGTAAGTTGAGGATGAGGATGAGGATGAGGTTGAGGATAAGATTGAGGATAAGATTAAGATTAAGGTTAAGGGCGCGCTCCTCGGAGATATGTCGGACAAGGGGGTGAAGCGGTATGCGTGAGGCACGAGCGCATAGGAGCGGAACACCCGGCGCCGCGCAAGCTGCCAATAGAAGTAGCTGCTATGCGGCGTGGCCCCAAAAAGAAAAAAACTACCAGTTGGTAAACGCTTTGTTGAAGATATCTTCGATCATTTGGTCGAGGATGCTTTGGATGGCAACGGTTTGGATGGAGGCGAGGTCCTGGCTGGCGCCGAAGTCGTAGAAGAAGGAGAAGTTCTTTTTCCAGCCTTGTTTGGGGTCTTTATGATTAACGAACTCGATGGCGGTGATGATGGTGAGGCGGTTGATGGCGCTGCTTTCGCCGGCCTGAGGGGCTTCGGAACTGACGCGGAAGTCGACGACGGAGCCTTTAAACTCCACGTCGGGGCTGAGGTCGTTGAATTTGAGGCGGCTTTCGTTCTGGATTTTTTGCTTGAGGGCTTCGGTGACGTCCTGGGCGAGGGTAGGGGGGGCGTTGACGGCGTTGCTAAGGAGCTGTTCGACGTAGAAGGTGTTGACGTCGGGGGCGATGCTGATGCCGCTGAGGGTGTAGCAGCCCGAGCTGAATCGGGCGAAGAGTAGGAGGAGGAAGAATGCCAGGATGCCGTTTCTCATGTTTGGCTGGTTTGATGAGGCAAGCCGGAAGACGGCGGCGCGCGCCGCCTCCCGGCCTGTATGAGCTATGCCACTACCGGCGCGCCGATGTAGACTTTTACTTCGGGAGCCAGCTTCACTTTGATTTTTACGATGAGGGGGTCTTTGAGGCTGGCGTAGATGCGGCGGTGAAAGGCGTAGGTAGTTTTGATAACCGTGAAAACCATTGTAAGGGCGGTGCTGCGGGCGTTTTCATCGAGGATTTCCTGAATGCGTTCGCGGCTGAAGTTGTTGTGGCTGCCTACGAGGTCGACTTCGAGGGTAGGGTTGATGGACAGGCCTAAGGAAAAGCTTTGGATTTCGAGGCCGTAGACTTCCAATTTGGGGAAAATCTGCAACCAGTCTTCGATGAGTTGGAAGGACTTTTCCTTGGCGCTGTCGCCGAGGTTGGCAGATTGATCCTTGATGGCGTCGGCGGCTTCCTGCAGGGCCTTTTTGAGCATGTCTATCATGTCCGGGGGGCGTTTGGAGGATGAATTTATCTGAATTTGATCTCGCCGTTGAAGTTGGCGTTGCCGTCTAGTACATCCATGAGGCCATTGGTGACGGTGACGGTGGAGCCATTAATTTCGGCGCCCTCAATGTCGGTTTTGCGCACCTGGCCGGGGAGGTGGTAGATGGTTTTCATCTTGGCGTCGGCAAACATCATGCGAGCCATAGAGAGGGTTTCTTCGTCCATGGCGTCGGAGGGTTTGCCGGTGGAGGTTACCTTGCGGCTGAACACCTTGCCATTGACAAAAAACTCGCTGGTGACGGGCGACATACCCGCAGCAGCCATGCCCATGCCGCCATCGGTTTGCATTTTGGCGTAGATGTCGTTGAACTGGTTGATTTCAGACACCTTGTTGAAGGGGAAGTTGATGGTGATGATGCCCTTAGACTTCGACTGGCTGAGTTGCATGGTGAGGGTCATGCGGCCAAACAGCTCGCGCTCCTGAGCGCTGAGGCTGGCCGGAGCGGCCTGGATTTCGCTGAAGTTGATGACGGAGTCGATTTCCAATTCTTCTGTACCCATTTGCTCGCTCATGCTTTGGGCCATGATTTGGCCCATCATGGGGTCGGAGAATATTTCGCTCATATCAATGGTATAGACGTATTTGCCGGAGCCGTCGCGATTGAGGTAGATTTCTTCTACCATATCAAAACAACTGGTGAGCATAAGGCTCAGGGCAGCCGTGAGGAAAAGCAATGACTTTTTCATGATGTTTTATTTGAACGGCAAAGTACAGCGATTATTCCTGCCGATAGACTTTTTATCGACGCTTTTTTTCCCCATCCCGGCAGACGGCGAAAACCAAAGGACGTTTGGCGCGTTTAGAGCTTGTTTGGAACTGCAAAAATAGCTACCATGAACCGACCTGCCACGCTGGGCGAACTCAAAGCCGGCGGCTACCAAGCCCGAAGCCTCAAAGAAGAATTACGGGCCAATTTAGTAACCCGCCTAAAAAATAAAGATCATCTTTTTGACGGTATCATCGGATTTGATGATACGGTTCTGCCTGATATTCAGCGCGCCGTGTTGTCGAGGCACAACATATTGCTGTTGGGGTTGCGCGGTCAGGCCAAGACGCGCATCGCCCGGTTGCTGGTTCATTTGCTGGATGAGTACGTGCCCGTGGTGGCGGGCAGCGAGCTCAACGACGACCCCCTACACCCCATTTCGCGCTATGCCCACGATCTCATTGCCGAGCATGGCGACGCCACGCCCATTACCTGGCTGCACCGCAGCGAGCGCTATGTGGAGAAGTTGGCTACGCCGGATGTGAGCGTGGCCGACCTCATCGGGGATGTAGACCCCATCAAGGCGGCGGCCCTGAAACTGCCCTACAGCGATGAGCGGGTGATCCACTTCGGTTTGGTGCCCCGCTCGCATCGGTCGATTTTTGTCATCAATGAACTGCCTGACCTACAGGCCCGCATTCAGGTGTCGTTGTTCAACATCCTGCAGGAGGGCGATATTCAGATACGGGGCTTCAAATTGCGTCTGCCGCTTGATATCCAGTTTGTATTTACAGCCAACCCCGAAGACTATACCAATCGGGGCAGCATCATTACGCCGCTCAAAGACCGTATTGAAAGCCAGATACTTACGCATTATCCTAAAACCATCGACATCGCCCGGCGCATCACCCAGCAGGAGGCGCAGTTGGCGCCCGAGCAGCGCGAGGCCGTGGCTGTGCCCGATTTGCTGGCGGTGCTGCTGGAGCGCATTGCTTTCACGGCCCGGGAGAGCGAATTAGTAGACGACAAGAGCGGGGTTTCGGCCCGTCTTACCATAGCCGGTTATGAAAATTTAGTAAGTACTGCCGAGCGCCGCATGTTGCTGAATGGCGAGCGGCTCACCACTGCCCGTGTGACTGACTTTTGGGGGGTAGTGCCCGCCATCACCGGCAAAGTGGAGCTGGTGTATGAAGGCGAGCAGGAAGGGCCTTACTTAGTGGCTATGGCCCTGCTGGGCAAGTCGATCAAAGAGGCATTTCTCGACCACTTCCCCAACCCCGATAAGCTGAAAAAGGGCCGTGAGCGCGATCCTTTTGGGGCCATAAAGGCCTTCTTTTCAGCCGGCCATACCGTCGATTTGCTCAACGACGCCTCCGATGAAGACTATCGCAAGGCGCTCGACGGCGTGCCAGGGCTGCGCAAGTTGGCGGAAGCCTCTGTGGAAGCTTCCGGCGAGGAGCTTTATACCTACATGGAGCTGGCGCTGCACGGCTTGTGCGAGTTTAATGTGCTGAATAAAGAAGTATTAGAGTCGCGCCTTTCCTTCCGCGATCTGTTGGCCAATATGCTGGGGGATGAGTTTGATCTCGATGATGAGGATTAGCAAATAAATATTTGTGCTATTTCGGAAAAGTGCATATCATTGTCCGGTTATTTCTTCAACAAAACAATACAAGTATGGAAAAATTAGATTTTGCCCAATTGGACGACATGGCTCTTTCCTGCGAGCAAGCTGAAAACTGCACGGGCGGCAGCGGCGGCGGGAAAATTACCGGCACCGATATAGAGGGCCTATAGTATTTAACCGCTAAATTTACGCATCATGGAAAAATTAGAACTTGCTCAACTGAGCAATCAATCCCTTACGTCGGAGCAGTCTGAAAACTGCATGGGCGGCAATGGAGGAAAGGTTATAACTACGGACCTTGAAGGATTTTAAAACCTTTTACGCCCCATGCGCTGCCCGTTCCGCTCGCCGGGGCGGGCAGCGTTGCTATTGCTCAACTCCGTTTTGGGGAATTTAAGCAGCATTTAT
>Ga0058869_1511130_pt1 | contig 12800 bp, 8 predicted proteins | sample TNRReaAaerobiRNA_FD_61086 | JGI IMG/M metagenome (GOLD analysis project Ga0058869, IMG submission 61086) | Wastewater treatment Type I Accumulibacter community from EBPR Bioreactor in Madison, WI, USA - TNR Reactor, Time I- 292min-Aaerobic_... | ecosystem: Engineered > Bioreactor > EBPR >...
GGCCCGACGTCCTCCGCAAAATGCGGAAAGGCCCGCACCGCAAAGGAGGCCTCGCCCTCCTCATTGTCCGCGATGCCGATCCACAGGCGATGCAACCCGCGGGCCAGCGGGTCCTCCGGTCGCATAAAGGCGCTGCCCGAGGTGACCCAGCTGATCTCGTCATCCTGGCCGTGATCCTCCAGCCAGAAACCGTACTTTTCCGAGCGCACGGGGAAATACGCGGCCGAGCGAAGGGCCGACACCACCTGCTCCATCACAAAATCGCCGTGGTGCAACCGGTCCAGCGCCACCTGCCCACGCCGCCAGCCGTCCAGCGAAACCGAGAAGGTGGTCCAGATGATGGTGAACGCCGTGGTCAGAATAATCACCGCCACCAGGACTTCGATGAGGGTGAAACCGGCACAGCGCCGGGGCCGTGCAATTGCCGATTGCCGATTGCCGATTGCCAATTTCAGCGAATAGGACTTACTCCTCTCAATTGCCAATTGAGAATTGGAATTTGGCAATATCCTCATGGCTTTTTCACCCGATACACCAACGTCACCACTTCCTCGCTGCGGGCCCGGTTGTTCTCCGTCCAGCGGATGGTGGTGGTGACGCGCCACAGGCCGTCCTCCTCATCCTCCCCCTCCTGCTCCACCTTGCGCTCCCAGCTGAAATTGGAATGGGGCGAATCAAACGTCCCGCTGCCCGCCGCGTCCTCGATGTCTTCTTCGCCCTGCAGCGGCTCCTCCGCCTCCAACTGCCCCAGCAACTCCCGCGCCGTGTCAAAATTCACGGCCAGGCGCGGGATGGCCAGACAGCGTGACACCGCCGCCACCAGCGCCACCAGCCCGGTCCCAATAATCATCAGCGCCAGAATCACTTCAATCAGCGTGAGCCCCGCCCGCCTCCTGGACGTGGAACCTGCAACCTGGAACCTGGAACTCTTCTTCATCGCTCCCACATCACTTCCGCCGCGCCGGAAATACCTTCCGCCGTAATGGTGACCTTCTGCCCGTTGGCATCCACCAGCCGGATACGAAAGCCATCGCACATGCCGTTGGGCTGATAGTTCACCCAGTACACGCCCTTGAGCTCCTCCGCCTCCCGCCCGTCCGCGGTCTCAAAGGCATCCAGCGAAACCTCCGCGCCGTAGGTGCGCTGGAACTCGCTTTCAATCTGGGGCTTTTCCGCGGGCGCCGCCGGGGCGGGCTGGCCCTCCTCGTCCACCGGAGTGGCCGCGCGCTCCGCCCGGTCGTCCAGAAATCCGCCCCGCGCGAACTTGCTGTTGCGGCTGTGCAGGGACAACACCTCGATGGCGCGCGCCTCGGTATCCACCAGCAGGGCCATGGGGGTCTGGCGCAGCACGGCCGTGTTGCGGGCAAACTTATGGGCCATGGACAACGTACGCGCCGCCGAACGCAACTGGGCGCCCTTCATGGCCCGGGTGAAGCCGGGCATGGCGATGGCCGCCATCAACCCGGCAATGATGACCACGATCAGGATTTCAATAAGCGTGAAACCGCGCCGCCTTGAACGATCCCGATTCATGAAGTCCTCACGTCCTCCAGTTTGACACAGCATTCACCGCGGAGGCGCAGAGTACGCAGAGCGAAATCCAAGGTGATTCATCCACCGACCTTGCATGAGTCGGCCTTCTCTGCGTCCTCTGCGACTCTGCGGTGCAAAATCCGGGCTAGGGCGACGTCTTGGAGCCGGTCTTTTCGCTCAGATTCCAGGTCCCGATCTGTTTCCCGCCTTCGCCGTTGGAATAGATGTCGTAGCGGTGCCCGGCGTGACTGCTCGGGGTGTTGTACTGGTATTCGCTGCCCCACGGATCCTTGGGCAGGGACTTGAGGTAGGGGTCGGCGCCCTCGGTCAAAGAGGCCAGCGAGGACGGGTACTTCCCTTCCACCATGTTGTAGGCCTCCACCGCCGCCGAGATGCTGTTGATGTCCGCCTTGACCTTGCCTTCGCGGCCCTGGCCCAGGAACTTGGGCACGTTGATGGCGGCGATGGTGGCCAGCATGCCGATGATCACCACCACCAGCAGAATTTCCACCAGGGTGAAGCCCGCGTTCCCCGTTGCGTGCGTGCGTCGCTTGTTGTTCATGTCGTCGTCCTCCGTTGGTTCATTTTCGATTTTCGATTTGTGATTTGCGATTTTCGATTTACTCCGATTTAACCGCGCTTCACTCGAAAATCGGCATTCGAAAATCGAAAATTCCTACACATTCAGTCCGCTGGTCAAACTGAACACCGCCATCAACATGCTCATGGCCACAAAGCCCACGCCCAGCGCAATGCCCAGGATCATGGCCGGCTCCAGCACGGTGGTCATCAACTTGATACTGCGATCCAAATCCGATTCGTAGCGCTGGGCGATGTGAGCCAGGGAGCCGCTCATGTCGCCCGCCTCCTCACCCACGGCCAGCATGTCGGTCAGCAATTCCGGGAACACCTTGCCCTCGGCCAGCGGGCCGGAAATGGTGGAGCCGTCGGTCACCCGCTCCCGCGCGTTGTGGATTTCCTCCGCGATCAGCCGGTTGCCCACGGTGTTTTCCACGATGGACAGGGCCTGCAACACCGGCACCCCGTTGGTCAGCAGGGCGCCCAGGGTGCGGGCAAACTGGGAGAAGGCATTGGCGGTCACAATCTTTTTAATCACAGGCAGGCGCAGCATCAGCCCGTGCCACCGCCGCTCGCCCGCGTCGGTGCGGATGTAGCGCTTGGTAAATACAACGCCGGCCGCCACCACCAGGGCCAGCAACCAGCCCCACGCGATCATGAAGTTGCTCATGCCGATCAGGATGCGCGTGGGCAGGGGCAGGGTGGCCCCCAGTTCGGCGAAGACCACGGAGAATTTCGGGATCACAAAGGTCATGGTGAACACAATGGTCAACACCCCCACGATCAACACAATGGCCGGATAAATCATGGCCCCCACGATTTTTTCGCGGGCCTCCAGCACACGCTCATAGTGTTTGACCAGCCGGCCCAGCGCTTCGTTCACCGCCCCGCTCGCTTCGCCCGCCCGCACCATGCTGACAAACAGGTTGGAGAAGGTTTCCGGATATCGGGTCAGGGCTTCGGACAGGCTGGAACCCTTGATGATTTCGTCCCGCAACTCCACCACGATCCGATCCTGGTCGGACTTGGTTTTCCGGCGGGCCAGGGTGTGCAGCGCGTTGCCCAGGGTCATGCCGGACGACAGGAGATCGCTCAACTCGCGGGCAAAGAAAAGGGTCTCCCGCATGTTCATGCGCGGGGCCCGCGGGCCGCCCAGATTCATCTGAAATTTGGACGGTTTCTCCGCCTTGCCTTTGGCGGGTGCGGGTTTGCCGGCCGGCTTGGCCGGGCTCTTGGCCTGGTTCTTGGCCGGCGCGGGGGGAGCGGCGCCTGCGGCCGCCTCCTTGACGGAAACCGGGACCAGGCCCAGGCGCTCTAGCTGCATCAACGCCGCCCGTTTGTCCGACGCCTCCACCACGCCGTCCATCTTCTCCCCGGACCGGGAACGTGCGCTATAGGTAAAGCGAGGCATAAATTAGGAGTTCCAGGTTCCAGGTTCCAGGTTCCAAGTCGAAGGCAAGAGTATCAACTGACCTGGAACATGGGACATGGAACGTGGGACTCTTCTACGTTTCCGCCAGGGCTTCATCCTCTTCCGAAACCCGCAGCACTTCTTCCAGCGTGGTCACGCCTTTCAACACCTTGGTCCAGCCGTCCTCGCGCAGGGTGCGCATGCCGCGTTTGACGGCTTCCTGCTTGATGGTGCTGGAGGCGGCGCGGGACACAATGAGCGGGCGGATGTGGTCGCTGATGACCAGGATTTCGTAGATGCCGGTGCGGCCCCGGAACCCGGTGCCCCGGCACTCCTCGCAGCCACCCGCCTCGTAAATGGTGCCTTCGTGCAGGCGCTCCTTGGGGAACCCGATGCTGTCCAAAAACTGCTCGTCCACCTTCCACGGCCGGCGGCAGCTCGGACACAACCGCCGCACCAGACGCTGGGCCACCAGACCCTCCACCGAGGAGGCGATCAGAAAGGGCTCGATGCCCATGTCGGTCAAGCGGGTCACCGCGCCCGGCGAGTCGTTGGTGTGCAGGGTGCTGAACACCAGGTGTCCGGTCAGGGCGGCGCGGATGGCGATTTCCGCCGTCTCCTTGTCGCGGATTTCGCCCACCATGATGACGTCGGGATCCTGACGCAAAATATGGCGCAGGCCCACGGCAAAGGTCAGCCCGATCTCCGGCTTCACGTGAATCTGGTTCACCCCCGCCATCTCGTATTCGATGGGGTCCTCGATGGTCAGGATGCGCAGGTCCACCGAATTGATGGTGTGCAACCACGCGTAGAGCGAGGTGGACTTGCCCGAACCGGTGGGACCGGTGACCAGCAGGATGCCGTGCGGCTTGTTGATCAGCTTGAGCAGGATCTGCGCGTCCCGCTCCTCCAGCCCCAGCCGGTCCATGCCCAGCATGCCGCTGGACCGCATGAGCAACCGCAAGCTGACGCTCTCCCCGTAGACGGTGGGCATGGTGGACACGCGCACGTCAATTTCCTCGCCGTGGATGCGCAGGCTGATACGGCCGTCCTGGGGCAGCCGCTTCTCCGCGATGTCCATGTTGCCCATGACCTTGATGCGGGAAATGATGGAGGCCTGAAACCGCTTCAGCTGGGGCGGGACCGGGGTCTGATGCAACACGCCGTCCACCCGGTAGCGGATGCGCAGATCCATTTCCTGCGGCTCCAGATGAATGTCGGTGGCGCGGTCCTTGTAGGCTTCCCAGATGATCTGGTTCACGAACTTGACCACGGAGGCTTCCTGGTCCAACTCGCTGAGGTCCTGTTTGCCCAGGTCCTCCTCCGGGGCCACTTCGATGCGGCCGTCCTGCATCATGCGGTCCAGGGTTTCCGCGCCCACGCCGTACAGTTTCTTGGCCGCCTTATCAATGTCCGCCCCCGTGCTGAGGGCGAGCCGGATCTTCAGGCCGGCGGCCATGCGCAGGGCATCCATCAGCCCCGGCATAAAGGGATCGTTGGTGGCCACGCGCAGCGCGCCTTCTTCCATGGCGATGGGCAGCACGTTGTACTGGAACACCGCCTTGGTGGGCAGTTTCTCCAGGGCCGCCTTCTCGATGGTCAGGTCGCCCGCGCGCACATAGGGCACGTTCATGGCCGCGGCCAGGGCCTTCAGGAATCGTCCTCGCGGGCAAAGCCGTCACCCACCACCAGTTCGGCCATGGATTTGCCGGTCTGCTGCTGTTGGTTCAGCAACTGCTCCACCTGGGCGGAGGTGAAGAGCTGGCATTTTTCCAGCAGGCTGGCGAGTTTGGTTGGTACGGCAACGGTCATGATAAAGGCCGTACCGCAGCGCTGCGGTTACGGCGCAGAGGTGAAGATATGCCGGGCCGGAGGGGGTGTCAACGCGGGCGAAAAGTTCCAATCCTTGGAAATTCCAAGGGTTGGAACTCGGGAAATGCTCTTTTTCCAAGGGTTGGAACTTTGCGCCCGCCCTACGGTTCACGCCTCGGCTTTCGCTCGCCGGAACGAGGCTGCGCTCCTATAGTGCCACCGACAACGAGGTGATTATGCACAGGTTGAAAGGGATAACCCTGCTACTCCTGCTGGCCGGTTCGGCGGGCGCGGAAAGCCGGATGTGGACCGCGCGCTCCGGCACCACGGTGGAAGCGGAATGGGCGGGCGAAGAGGCGGGCACGGTCCGCCTGCGCAAAACGGACGGCAAGGTGGTGGGCATCGCGCTCTCCGCCTTATCCGACGCGGATCAGGCTTATGTACGCAGCCGGCGCCCGGCGACGGCCAGCGCCCCCGCGATCGCGGCCCCGGCCCCCACCGGCGCCATGACCCTGGGCGGGGTGGACCTGAAACGCGGGGAGCTGGTCACCTTCCTGGCCCCCCTGCCCACCAACGCGGTGAAGGCCCTGAAAAAAGAGGACAACACCGTGGTCACCGAAGCCCGCGTTGGCCTGGCTGTACCGGAAAATTTTGATCCCGCGAAGCCCCAGCGCGTGCTGGTGGTGAGCGCGACCTCGGACGGGAATTCGTCCAGCATCGGCCACGCGCGTCAGTACATCCGGGAGGCCCTGACCCGCGGGTGGGTGGTGCTGGCCGCCGATCCGCCGCACGACGAAGCGCCCAAGGACATCAGCAATAGGTGGCGCTGGGGGTTGATCCAGGCCGGCCTGCAGGAAATGCACCGGGCCTGGCCGGGATCGCGCACCTGGTCCTACGCCACCGCGGGATACTCCGGCGGGGCCAAACGTTCGGGCTACATAGGCGCCCTGCTGGCCGCGGATGACTATCCGCTGATCGGCATGTTCATGGGCGGTTGCAACCAGGACATGGCCTCGCGCGGCCTGCAGGATTACGGGCCGAAGAAGTCAGCCTTCCTGAAGGTGCCGGTCTTCCTGAGCACGGGCACGGAAGATAAAACCGCCACCCTGCTCCACGCCCAGACGGTGGAAAAATCCCTGCGCAACACCGGCTTCAAGGAAATCCGGCCGGAGACGTACAAAGGCGGACACGATCCCTACGCGCCCCACACCGAGGCCGCCCTGGCCTGGTTCGAGGAGATCGCCGCCCACCGCGCCATGCCATAGACTCTTGTCAACCCGCCGCACCTGTTCCACAATCCATCGTCACCTCAGAGGAGCCGCAGCATGTCTAGCACACCCGAACTTTCCGCCAGCGCGCAACGTGTTATCGCCGACTTAAAAGAACTGGCCGCCCTCACCGCCGACGCCAACGGGGCCCAGCGCGTGGCCTGGGGTCCGGTGTGGCGAACGGCACGCGAGTGGTTCCGGAGCAAGGTGGAAAAGGAACTCGGCCTGACCATCCAAACCGACTCTGCCGGCAACAACCACGTGGTCCTGCCCGGCGCTTCCGACGCCACGGTGATCGTGGCCAGCCATCTCGACTCCGTTCCCAACGGGGGCTGGCTGGACGGCTGCCTGGGGGTACTGGCCGGACTGGAAGCCCTGCGCCGCTACGCCGCACAAAAGGAGCGCAAGGCCACCCTGCGCCTCATTGATTGGGCGGACGAAGAAGGCGCGCGTTTCGGGCGCAGCCTGGTGGGCTCCGGCGCGGCGGGCGGTTCGCTCAACATCGAAGACATCCGCAACCTGAAGGACCGCCAGGGGGTGACTCAGGCCGAGGCGCTGAAGGAAAACGGGGTCAACATCGAGACCATGCTGCATGCGCACCGGGAGCTGAAGCAAATCAAGGCCAAGGCCTACCTGGAACTCCATATCGAGCAGGGCCCCGTGCTGGAGGCCATGAATAAATCCACCGGCGTGGTGCTGGGCACCTTCGGGGTGGAACGACACATGCTGAAATTCATCGGGCAGGCCGCGCACTCCGGCTCCACCCCCATCCCCATGCGGCGCGACGCCTTCCTGGCCGCGGCCCAGTTCGCGCTGGAAGTGCGCCAGATCGGCCTGCGTCACACCCAGCCGGGCGCCAACGTGGTCTGTACCTGCGGCATCGTGAAGGTGGAACCGTGCATCGTGACCGCGGTCCCCGGGGTGTGCGAAATCTCCATTGATCAGCGCGCGCTGGATGCGAAGGTGCTGGCCGCCATGCTGGCTGAAGCCAAAGCGGCGGCGGAAAAAGCGGCCCGCGAAAATAACGTCACGTTGGAGTGGAAGAAATTATGGACCATTGAGCCGCGCCTCTTCGCGCCGCATCTGCTGCAGTTATGCGAGGAAGCGGTGCGGGAAATCACCGGGGACGCGCCCCGCCTGCCGTCCGGCCCGCTGCACGATTCGGCCGAGATGGTGCCCCATATGCCCACCGTCATGATGTTCGCCTACTCGGCGCGCGGACTGAGCCACTGCAAGGAAGAGGACACCCCCCTGCCCCACCTGGAAAAGACCATCATGGCGTTCCTGCGTCTGTGCGAGAAGACGCTGGCCAACGTTTAACCGCCGGCTTGCCCCCCGCGACGCAAGGTCGCGGGGCGCGGGAACGCTGCTTTAGTTCCCGATGCGGGCGAATGGCTCGGTCATCACGTCACTATCAGCCCACTCCTTGGGCGAGTTCCACACTTCCGCGCCCTGGGTGTCACTCGTCGCCGAACTGTTGGGTATGGTATCCAGGGCGGATTGGGAACCGCCGGTGAGCATGACGCCGAGCCCGACGCTTTCCAGGTTGGCCTTGGTCATGCCGATGGAGGCGAGCGGAATCTTGATTTCGTAGAAGCTGTCGCGGGTGGTGCTGTGCCCTTCGCTCAGGAAGTTGCGGTTGGGCGCGCCCTGGTTGTTGCGCTCGTCGCAATCACCCACGCCCCACATCTGCGCGCCGCCGACATAGCTGCTGCCATTGGCCACGGTAATACCCCACCCAGCAAAGTTCCGATACGTGGTGCCCGTCTGGGGATCGCCCGCCCACGTGTTGCCGGGCAGCGCGGTGGACATATAGGACGCGCCCGCCCACAGGTCGCCACGCATATAAATCTGGAAGTCCGGGGTATCCACGCCGGTCCACGAATTGCTCTTGGCCCACATGTCGCCGGTGCTGCCACCGCTCTTGGTGTTCAGCACCAGACTGATGAGGTGCCCGCCGTTGCTGGAAATCTTGCCGCTGCCCGCGCCGCCCGCATTGGCCGGGTCCAGCACGTCGGTCACGTCCACGAACTGCCAGGCCAAATACAGGTTGTTGTCGTCCCAGCACGCCCATAGGTGGGTGGCGTCGATGGGTGCCTCGTGCATGGTCCAGTTGCTGCCCAGGCTGCGCGGGTCATCGTTGACCATATCCAGCGCGATCAGCATGTTGGTGGTCCATTCGCCGCTCGTATTCGCGCCGTCAATGGTGATGCCGGAGGAGCGGTACTGGCCCTTGGTGGGGTTGGTCGAGTAGGGCTTGTTGCCGCCCGGGATGAACCCGCCGTTCACGCTGATGCTGTAGTTGTTGCCGCCCTGGCTGTCCCAGGTGGAATTGTTCTGGGCGTCCTTGGCCTCCAGCGCGAACTGAATGACCGTGCCCGCGGCAAAGCTGCCGATGTTCACCGCCCACTGGTCGTTGCTGGAGCTGGTGCCGGTCTTGGTCATGTTGGAATAGACCCAACTCCCGCCATTGGCCCGGTACAAGGCGCCCACGCTGGCCGCCGCCCCGATGGGCGCGGTTTCAATGCGGATGGTCAACGCCTCGCCCGCATCCCACCCCCCCGCCGCCGGGTCGGTGGTCACGTTGCCCGTCCACGAAATCTGCACCGGAGCCGCGGTTTTGGTGAAGGTATAGAGCTTCTGGTCGGTCACGCCGTTCACCGTGCTGCCGTTCAGGGTCAGGGTGCGGGTCTGGCCGTTGGTCATGCCGGACCCGAAGGCCAGCACCTGCCCGTTGCTGTAGGCGACCGCGGACCCGCCCTGCACGGTGTAGGTGGAGGAAGTCACATTGACCCCGCTGACCCCCAGCACCACGCTCAGGCTTTCCACACTGAAACTGCCGCCGGCCGGCGAGGCGCTGACCGTGACCCGGTCGCTGGGCTGGTTCAGCGGAGGCACCTGCACCCGCACGCGCATGACCGCGCAGGTCTGCGGTATGCTCGGCATGGTGAAGGCGCCGTCCACGCTCAGGTAGGTGCCATAGGGCGACCAGTTCCAGGTGCCGCCGTCCACCCGGTCCGCCACGTCCATGACGTAGGTGACGGTCTGCCCGCCGTGCTTGTTCAGGTAAGCCCGGCCGCCGCTCATGCTCATGATGTGCAGGGCGTCCGAATTGGTGGGGTTCAGGCCCGAGAAATACTCGGTGCGATCGGAATGCCCGTCGTTGTCATAGTCACTGTCGGAGGTCAGGTGGTGACCGTGCGGCAGGTTGTTGGTGATCCACGACTCCGGCACGCCCAGATCCTCGCCGAGGGTGGGCGGAATGACCTTGAGCCCGGCCAGGTTGACGAAGCTGAAGGCGAAGTTGCCGAAGGCATCCGGCTGCTCGCCATTGCCCAGGGTCGCACTGGCCCCCAGGTATTTGCCGGAGATAAACCGGTTGTCGTTGGACGTGCTGGCGGTGACCATCAGTCCGGACAGATACAGGTTGGTCAGGCTGGCCGCATTGGTCACCCCGAAAGCCGAGAGCGGGATGGCAGCCTCCCAGTTGGCGGCCAGGCGGTTGCCCATCCCGTAGCCACCGAACTGCGACAACTTGGAGCCGGGCACGGTGGCGAAGGCCGTTCCGCCGGACCGGGTGGCGAAGATGCCCTGGCCGAAGTTGTAGCCCCCGGAGCCGTACATCTCGAAGTTGGTGTAGGTGCCGTCGCCCCAGACATCGCCCAGCAGAATGGCGCAGTTGATGGCGGGCTGGTAGGCCGTGTTGTGCAGCTTGTCCAGCCCGACGGGCAGACTGCTGAAGTTCCACAGGTTTCCGCTGCCCGCATTGGTGCCGCCACTCAGGAACACGACGTAGGCATTGTTGGTGCTGTCGGTGGGCAGGGATACCCCGGTGCCGCCCACATACAGGTAGGTGTCATCGTAGTTCACGTAGACGCGGCCGAAGCTGCCGAAACCGTTGGTCCCGCTGGTGGTGGCGGCCTGGCCGGTCAGATTGAAGTCAAAGGCATCGCTGAGGTTGTCCGGACCACCTCCGATTCCGATGACCGGCGAGTGCGCCATCATACGCACGCCCACCTCGCCCACGATGGCCTGGAAGTTCTGGCCGCCGTTGTTGTCCCACTTGTCGGGCGCGGTGGAGCGGGCCACCAGGGCGTAGCTGACCACCGTGCCGTCCGCATACGGACCCAGGCCCACGCTCCAGATGTCGTTGTTGTTGTTGGTCATGGTCCAGGCCAGATTCTGCAAGCTCCAGGTGGCGCCGCCGTCCGTCGAGTAAGCCATGGCCACATTGGTAGCCACGCCGGCCGGCCAGGTCTCACTGGTTATGGTGATGGTGTCGGCGGAGGTGATGGCGCCGTTGGTCGGGTTGTGCCGCGTATTACCGATCCACAGATCCTCGGCCAGGCTGCGCACCGTGACCTGATAGTTCAGTCCGCCGTTGTCGTTGCGGTTGGTGGTGGTGCCCAGGGCCTCCACGTAGTAGCGCACCACGGAGCCGGCCGGGAAGGTGCCCAGACCGACATTATACCAGTTGCCGCCATCCGAACCCCAGGCCGCGTTGAGGGTCATGTTGGTCACCACCCAGGTGGTGCCATTGGTGGAGTAACCGGTGCGCACGCTGCTGAGCGTGTTGGAAGGACCCGCCTCGGCATTGATGTAGAGGGCTTCGGCTTCCGTGACCTCGCCATCCACCGGGAAGTTCTGCACGCTGCGCACCCACGCGCCCACCGGCGGCTTCACCGTGATGCTGAAGTTCTGGCCGTTGTTGTTGTCCCACTTCTTGTTGCCGTTGGCGTCGGCAATTTCGATGTAGTACTTGATCACGGTGGCGGCCGGGAAGGTGCCCAGGCGCGCGAAGCTCCACGTGCCGCCCTGGCTGGCCCAGTTGGTGGGCGTCATGGAAATCAGGTTCCAGGTGGTGCCGTTGTCCGAGCTGTAGCCCACCTTCACGCTGGTCACCACCCCGGTCGGGCCGGCTTCCGTGTTCACATAGATGGCATCCGTCGCGGTGGCCGCGCCGTCGGCCGGGGAATTGTGCGTGCCCCGCACCCACATCTGCGGGGCGGTAATGCCGGCCACATAGACCTTGGTTTCCTTGCCCGTCATGGAGAACGAAATCTTGCCCCCGCTCACCGTCACCTTGTCGCTGGCGTTCAGCGCATTGACGAATTCCGTGCCGTCCGGCTTGCTCACCGTGGGGTTGATGGACTTGCTGCCGTCCTGCAGGTTGATGGCCACCAGCGACTCCTCGCTGTCGTACACGCGGCTGAAGGCATAGGCCCCGTCCGACCACCGCTCGGTGAACGAACCGCGGGTCAGGCTCTTGTGATCGTTGCGGGCCTGATTCAGGGCCTTGATGTGCAGGTAGAGGGGCGCGGTGGTCGCGGCCAACTTGTTACCCTGGGCCGGGCCGGGCTGGAAACCGCGATCAAACATGGTCTCGCGCTGCCAGTCGCCGTCGTCCGGGTTGTCCTGCGTCTTGTTGCTGCCGTTGTAGTGGCCGCCCTGATCGAAGGCATGCTCCGTGCCGTAATACAAACAGGGCACCGGAGTGGCCAGGTAGAGAAAGCTCAGGGCCGGCCGCAGCTTCCACACGTCGTTCCCGTTGTCGCCCCCGTTCATCAACGCGATGCGGTTCAGGTCGTGGTTGTCGATAAACGCCACCAACCGGTCCGCGCCCTCGCCGTACTGGCTCTTCTGGTTGAGCTGCTGGGTCAGCTGGCTGGGCCCGCCGTTGTCCACAAACACGTTCTTGATGTTCTGGCTGAGCGGGAAAAACAGGGCGGAGTTGAAGGAGTAGCCCGCGTCCTTGCAGTAGCTGGACAGGGCGCCGTTGTCGTAGGAGAAATATTCGCCGAACAGGATGAAGTCGTTCTTGCCGCGGGACACCGCATGCTTGCGCATGTCGTCCGCCCACTTCTTGATCCAGTTGTATTCCACGTGCTTGATGGCATCCACCCGGAAGCCGTCGCAGTCCGTGGCATCAATCAGGTTCTTGAAGGCGTCGGTCAGCCAGCCCTGCACGGTGGCGTTTTCCGTCTTCAGGTCGTCCGTGCCCTTGAACTGGCCCAGCAGATTTTCCGGCGAGCAATCCCAGCAGTTGATGGTGCCGTTGTTGTGGAACCACTGCAGATCGTTGAAGGGAGCCGCGTGCTGGTTGCTGTTGTTCCACCAGCGGAAATTGTTTCCGCCATTGGCGTAGTAGCCGGTGTCGCCATCCACGCCGTTCTTGTCCGCGGTGTGGTTGACCACCA
>Ga0058869_1054606_pt1 | contig 12751 bp, 5 predicted proteins | sample TNRReaAaerobiRNA_FD_61086 | JGI IMG/M metagenome (GOLD analysis project Ga0058869, IMG submission 61086) | Wastewater treatment Type I Accumulibacter community from EBPR Bioreactor in Madison, WI, USA - TNR Reactor, Time I- 292min-Aaerobic_... | ecosystem: Engineered > Bioreactor > EBPR >...
AAAGCGCGAAAATCAGCCCACCCCTTCAGCCCCAACACCTTGGTGATGGCGGCCGTCAGGGTCGTCTTGCCGTGATCGATATGGCCAATGGTGCCAACGTTAACGTGTGGCTTGGTTCGCTGGAATACTTGCTTTGCCATGCGAATGCTCTCCTCTTTGTTTCCGCTGCCAGCTCACCAATTGTTACGCTGGCCGCGATGGTGCGTTTTTCGACGCTAGTTTCCGTTAAGTGTACTGCTCTTAGACAACGAAGAACCCGAAGCAGCCACACGCACGTGGTACTTCGGGTCATTCCCGAGTACTTCACTCTGCGCAGGCGCCCATCGAATTCGTGCCATTGGCACAAACGGGGCACCCAATGCCATCCGGGATAGGCTTATACACTCCGGCGGCAACTCGAAGAGTATAACATAGAATGAAAGACACTCCAAATTTCCAACGCGTCTTTTTTACTTATCAAGCTTCGTTACGCCGTGTTAAGCCTCGCCGCGCACCCGCTTGGCGACCTCCGGACTGACCGGTTCGTAATGGTCAAATTCCATGCTGAAGGTGCCGCGCCCTTGGGTGTTGGAGCGCAAGGTGGTCGCGTAGCCGAACATCTCTGCCAGGGGAATGCTGGCGTGAATCGCCTGCAAGCCCTGTGAGTGCGGCTCCATCCCTTCGATGCGGCCGCGCCTGGAACTGGCGTCGCCGATAACGTCACCTGCGTAGTTATCCGGCACCACGATTTCGACCTTCATCATCGGCTCCAGGAGGATGGGGCCAGCACGCTGCACGCCCTCGCGCAACGCCATGGAGCCGGCGATCTTGAATGCCAACTCCGAGGAGTCTACCTCGTGATACTTGCCGTCGATCAATTGCGCCTTGACATCGACCAAGGGATAGCCTGAGCTGCCGCCAGCCTCCATGGCTTCGCGCACACCTTGCTCCACCGCTGGGATAAACTCCTTAGGAATCACGCCGCCAACGGTCTTGTTTTCGAAAATGAAACCCTCGCCCTGGGGCATCGGCTCCAGCCGCAACTCGACCACGCCAAACTGGCCGCGGCCGCCGCTCTGGCGCACGAAACGAGCTTCATGTTCCACAGTGCGGGTGATCGTCTCGCGGTACGAGACCTGGGGCCGGCCCACGTTGGCGCGCACACCAAATTCCCGCATCATGCGGTCGATCAGCACGTCCAGGTGCAGCTCGCCCATGCCCTGAATCAAGGTCTGGCCCGTCTCGTTGTCGTAGCGCACGCGGAAGGTGGGGTCTTCCTCGGCCAACCGCTGCAAAGACTGGCTGAGCTTGTCTTGATCTGCCTTGGTTCTGGGCTCGATGGCGATGGAAATGACCGGCTCCGGGAAGGAAATGGTTTCCAGAATGATCGGCGCGCTGGCGTCGCTGATCGTCTCACCGGTGAAGGTATGCTTCAGGCCAAGCACGGCGGCGATATCGCCCGCGCCCACCTTGGTCATCTCCTCGCGCTGGTTGGCGCGCATGCGCACCAGTTGGCCAATGCGCTCTTTCTTTTCCTTGTTGGCGTTCTGATAGGTGCTGCCGTTGACCAGTGTGCCCGAATAGATGCGCACATAGGCCAACCTGCCCATGTACGGATCAGTGACGATCTTGAAGCACAGCGCAGCCAGCGGGCCGTTCGGGTCGGCGGTGCGCTCTTCTTCCTTGCCGGTGTACGGGTTGACGCCAACCATGGCCGGAATATCCAGCGGCGATGGCAGATAGTCGACGACAGCATCCAACAACGGTTGCACGCCCTTGTTGCGCAGCGCCGTACCACACAAGACCGGCACCAGCTTCGAGCTGATGGTGGCCGTGCGCAGAGCAGCCCGCAGTTCCTCGTTGCTGATCGGTTCACCTTCCAGATACTTGTGCAGCAGGTCATCATCGGTCTCGGCAATCGCCTCGACCAGCCGTTCCCGATGCTCATGCATCAAGTCGATCATATCGGCCGGCACATCAATGACCTCAGGCTTGGCGCCCAGTTGATCGGTGAACACCCATGCCTTCTGTTCGATCAGGTCCACAACGCCGCGAAACGAATCTTCGATGCCGATGGGGAGCTGGATCGGGATGGGGTGGCCGTTCAGCCGCTCGACGATCATGCCCACGGTGCGCCAGAAGTTTGCGCCCATGCGATCCATCTTGTTGACGAAGCAGATACGCGGCACGTTGTAGCGGTCAGCCTGGCGCCAAACGGTTTCAGACTGCGGCTCCACACCCGCAACGCCGTCGAAAACCACCACACCGCCGTCCAACACGCGCAGGCTGCGCTGCACCTCGGCTGTGAAGTCGATGTGGCCAGGCGTGTCGATCAGGTTGATCTGGTATTCGCGCCATGAGCTGGTGATGGCTGCAGCGGTGATGGTGATGCCGCGCTCGCGCTCCTGCTCCATCCAGTCGGTGACCGTTGTGCCTTCGTCGACGTTGCCCAGGCGATAAGTCGTGCCGGAGTAGAAGAGAATACGCTCAGTCGTTGTGGTTTTGCCCGCGTCGATGTGGGCGATAATGCCGATGTTGCGAATAAAACGCAGGTAGTCGTTATCTGCCATAGGGTGCTCTGCTTGTCATACTCAGGTGTCGAACGCTGAAGTCGTCTCTGAAGACAAAGACAGACGGCTGGTGTTTCCAGCCGTCCGTCGAAACCACAAGTGAATGTGGAAACTTCGCCAGCGGTCCTAACGGGTTCCGAAGCGATAGTGCGCGAACGCACGGTTGGCTTCGGCCATCTTGTGCGTATCTTCCTTCTTCTTGATGGTGTTGCCGGTGTTGTTGGCAGCATCCAGCAGCTCGGCCGCCAGCTTCTGGGCCATAGACTTGCCCGAGCGCTTGCGGGCGTTGGCGATCAGCCAGCGATGCGCCAGCGCCTGCCGGCGGGCGGGCTCCACTTCCATGGGAACCTGGTAGGTGGCGCCGCCAACCCGGCGAGGCTTGACCTCGACCATGGGCGAAGCGTTTTGGATGGCGTGCTCAAACACCTCGATCGCGGGCTTGCCTGTGCGCTCAGCGATGATATCCAGCGAGCCGTAAACCACGGCTTGGGCGGTGCTCTTCTTGCCGTCGTACATGATCCGATTGATGAACTTGGCCAGTTGGGCGTTGTTGTATTTCGGATCAGGCGCAATTGCGCGGATCGGAGCCTGATTGCGTCGCATGGGCTTTCTCTCCTGCTACTTTTTCTTTGCCACGGGTGCAGCGCCGGGCTTCGGCCGCTTAGCGCCATATTTGGAACGACCACGGCGGCGCTTGTCGACGCCGGTGCTGTCCAGAGCGCCACGCACGATGTGGTAGCGCACGCCCGGCAGGTCCTTGACACGACCGCCGCGCACCAGCACCACCGAGTGCTCCTGCAAGCGATGGCCTTCGCCAGGAATATAGGCCGTAACCTCAAGACCGTTGGTCAGGCGCACGCGCGCGATCTTGCGCAGCGCCGAGTTAGGCTTCTTGGGCGTGGTTGTGCGAACCTGGGTGCAGACGCCGCGCTTCTGGGGAGACCCCTTGGGCATGCGGTTGGTTCGGGACCGCAACGTATTGCGTGTGAACTGCAGGGCCGGCGCCTTCTCTTTGTTAGGCTTGGGCGTGCGGCCATGACGAACGAGTTGGTTGATAGTAGGCAACTTAGTCTCCCTGATACGTACTATATCTCAGGCGCCTTGACGCCTTCGTCTCAGATGAAAAGTCTCTTATTAGAAATCGCACGCGTAGGCCGGACCGTTACTGCGGATCCGGCCTACGCTGGGTCATTCTAACACAAGACCTGCGCAGGGTCAAATCACAACCTGCGGGCTATTCGTCGTCGTAGTCCATGTCCGAGTAATCGTCCAGCGTGGGCAATTGGCCCAGCAGGCCAAAGGAGTCAGCAAACTCCATATCGCGCGAGTTGAGCAGCTCATCGTCGTACTCGCCTGGCTCTTCACCGTCCAGATCGTACTCGTCGTCGTATTCGTCCATGGCTTCACCGACCAGGTGGCGCATCTTGCGCATCCCGAAACCGGTCCCCACAGGGATCAGCTTGCCGATGATGACGTTCTCCTTCAAGCCACGCAGATGATCGACCTTGCCACGTACCGCGGCATCGGTCAGCACGCGTGTAGTCTCCTGGAAGGAGGCTGCGGCCAGGAAGCTTTCGGTGTTCAGCGAAGCCTTGGTCACGCCCAGCAGCACCGTGTCAGCCCGGGCCGGCTGGCCGCCGCGCGCCGTGATCTCTTCGTTGGCCTGCTCGAACTCGAAGCGATCCACCAACTCACCGGGCAAGTACTCGCCGTCGCCCGCGCTACGGATCTGAAGCTTGCGCAGCATCTGGCGGATGATCACTTCGATGTGCTTGTCGTGAATGCCAACGCCCTGGGAGCGGTACACCCGCTGCACCTCTTCCATCATATACATCTGGCAGGCCTCGGGTCCCTGGATGCGCAACACCTCACGCGGGTTCTTGGATCCCTCGGTCAACTGCGTGCCAGCCTCAACCTTGTCGCCGCGATCGACACGCAGACGGGCTGAAGGCGGAATGGCCTGCTCCCATTGATCAGTTTCCTCGCGCCGCACAATCGCTGTGATCGCGCCGTCGTCCTGCCGATCGATGAACACGTTACCATCGGTGCCAGCCAGGACCGGCCGATCGTCGCCCAAGCGCGCCAGAATTGTGTCTTCCTGAACCCGGTCGCCATCGTTGACGATCATCGCCGCCTCGGCTGGAATCTCGTGCTGGCGGCGGATGATGCGGCTGTTGGTCACCTTGATCATGCGCTGCTCGCCGGCCCAGTAGACATCCACCACGCCGTCGATCTCGCTGATGACAGCCTCGCCCTTGGGTGTGCGCGCCTCGAACAGCTCTTCGACGCGCGGCAGACCCTGCGTGATGTCCTCGCCGCCGGCCACACCACCGGTATGGAAGGTGCGCAGCGTGAGCTGGGTGCCCGGCTCGCCGATGGACTGCGCTGCGATGATGCCCACGGCCTCGCCTGGCTGCACCATCGTGCCGCGCGCCAGATCACGCCCATAGCACTTGCGGCACAGACCGACCCGCGTTTCGCAACGCAGCGGTGAGCGCATCAGCGCCTGCTTCACGCCGGCCTCGATGATGAGATCGACATCGCTCTCCTCGATCAGGCGGTCGCGCTCGATCAACACCTCACCAGTTCGGGGATCGGTGATCGGCGCGGCCGTCAGCCGGCCCACCAACCGCTCGCCGAACTTCTCGCCGATGGAGCGGCTGGCCTCGTCGGTGATCCAGACGCCGGCCATCGTGCCGCAGTCTTCGTCGGTGATGATCACATCCTGGGCGACGTCCACCAGACGGCGGGTCAGATAGCCCGCGTCGGCCGTGCGCAGGGCGGTGTCAGCCAGACCCTTGCGCGCGCCATGGGTGCTCAGGAAATACTCCAGCGAGGTCAAGCCCTCACGGAAGTTCGAGCGGATGGGCAGGGCGATGATACGTCCCGAAGGATCGGCCATCAAGCCGCGCATGCCGGCCAACTGGCGGATCGGAGTCACGCCGCCCTTGGTTGCGCCGCTGGTCGCCATCGCGCCGATGCCCTCCAGCGGATCCAACTGCTCGCGCACAGCCTGCGTGATATCGTCGGTGGCCCGCGTCCACAGCTCGACTACCCGGTTGTACTGCTCGTCCTCGGTGATCAAACCGCGGCGATACTGGCGTTCGGCCTGCTCCACCTCTTTGGTGGTGCGCTCAAGGATTTCGGCCTTGATCTCAGGCACCTGGATATCGCTAACGGCGATGGTAAAACCGCTCTGCGTGGCATAGCGGAAGCCCATCCCCTTGATCACGTCGACCATGTCAGCAGTGGCTTCCTGGCCCAACAGCTCGTAGCACTCGCCGACCAGATTGTTGACGGCCTTCTTCTCCATTACCTCGTTGACAAACTGCAACTCGGCCGGCAGGCCCAGGTTGAAGATTACCCGGCCAGGCGTGGTCTCGATCAGGCGATTGGCCGGCCAGCGGTTGGACGAATAGCCGTGAACACGCAGTTGGCGCTTCAGCTCTTCCAAACCCTTGACGCCGAAGTCTTTGACCTCGTCGATAAACTTGCGGTCATTCTTGCGCGCCAGCCGGTCCAAGACCTGGCCAACGCTGGTGATGCCGGCAGCCTGTAGCGCCTCCAGCACACGCTCGCTCAGTTCCATCGTCTCCAGGCTGACATCGTCCAAAGGAGACGTGAAGCGGGTCTTGATCATCGCCCGGATATCGACGTGACGCAAGCTGTAGGCCATCAGCACTTCATCGAAGCCGGTGAAAACCTTGCCTTCACCCTTGGCTCCCGGCTGAACCGTCGTCATGTAGTAGACGCCCAAGACCATGTCCTTAGAGGGGCCAACGATCGGCTCGCCGCTGGAGGGCTTGAGCAGGTTGCGGCTGGACAGCATCAGCTCGCGCGCCTCACGCACCGCCATATCGCTCAGCGGCACGTGCACGGCCATCTGGTCGCCGTCGAAGTCGGCGTTGAAGGCAGCGCACACCAGCGGATGAAGCTGGATAGCATTGCCCTCGATCAGCACTACCTCAAAGGCTTGAATACCCAGGCGGTGCAGCGTTGGCGCACGGTTCAGCAGCACAGGCCGCTCGCGGATGATATCATCCAGCACGTCCCAGACGGCCGGATCGATACGATCGACCATGCGTTTGGCGCTCTTGATATTGTGCGCGTGGTTGTGTTCCACCAGGCGACGCATCACGAAGGGCTTGAACAATTCAAGCGCCATCTTCTTGGGCAGACCGCACTGGTTCAGTTTGAGCGTGGGACCGATAACGATGACCGAACGGCCCGAGTAGTCCACGCGCTTGCCCAGCAGGTTGCGGCGGAAACGGCCCTGCTTGCCCTTGAGCATATCGGACAGCGACTTGAGCTTGCGCTTGCCGCTGCGGCTGACCGCGCGGCCGCGCCGGCCGTTGTCGATCAAGCTGTCTACGGCTTCCTGAAGCATGCGCTTCTCGTTGCGCACGATCACGTCAGGCGCGCCCAGCTCCAGCAGACGGCGCAGGCGGTTGTTGCGGTTGATGACGCGGCGGTACAGGTCGTTCAGGTCGGAGGTGGCAAAGCGGCCGCCGTCAAGCTGCACCATTGGCCGCAGGTCCGGCGGGATCACCGGCAGCACGGTCAGGATCATCCACTCTGGCCGGTTGCCCGACTTGCGGAACGATTCGACCACCCGCAACTGCTTGGCGGCCTTCTTGCGGCGCTGCTTGGAACGCGTGCTCTTGATCTCGTGGCGCATCTCCTTGGCCATCTGGTCCAGGTCCATGCCGGCGACGATCTTACGGATCGCCTCGGCGCCCATATCGGCCTCGAAGACATTGCCCCAGCGCTCGGACAGCTCACGGTAGTGATTCTCCGACAGCAACTGCCGCTCACGGAGCGACTTGAGCTCCATCAGCTCGTCTTCCATCTCCTGGCGCAGTCGATCCGCCTTGCCGTCCCGCTCCGCCTGGATCACCATGATCTCCTGGTCGGCGTTCTGACGTTCCAGATCGCGCTTGCTGCTGACCAGATCGGTCAGACGGCGGCGTTCGTCGGCCAACAGCGAGTCGACCTCGCTCAACTGCTCCTGTACCAACTCGTTGAGCCGGTCCAGCAGGCTGCGCTGGACGATTTCGCCCTTGGCCAGCAGCGGCGCCTCGGACCAGGACAAGTGAATGTCCTCCTCCGTGGCCTTGCCGATGCGATTCTCCAGGCGCGTGGTCAGATTGCGTGCTTCGTTGATCAGCGTGTTGGACTGCTGCTCAAGCTGGGCGGCGAAGCGGGCCAGGCCCTCTTCCAGCTCATGATCCAGGCGCAGCAAGGCCTGATCGCGCCGTTCCTCCAACTCCAGAATACGCGTATCGAACTCGCCATCCAGCTTGGAGAGGCGCGCGGTCAGGTCGCGCTCGTGGCGTTGGATGGTGCGGCTGCGCGCATCTTCGTCCACCTCGGTGATGACATACTGGGCGAAGTACAGCACCCGCTCCAGGTTGCGCGGTGAGATGTCAAGCATCAGGCCCAAGCGGCTCGGCACGCCCTTGACGTACCAGATGTGGCTGACAGGGCTGGCTAGCTCGATGTGGCCCATGCGTTCGCGGCGCACGCGGCTGGGCGCCACCTCGACGCCACATTTATCGCAGATGATGCCCTTGTAACGCACGCGCTTGTACTTGCCGCAATAGCACTCCCAATCCTTAGTGGGACCGAAGATGCGCTCACAGAACAGGCCATCCCGCTCAGGTCGCAGCGTGCGGTAGTTGATCGTCTCCGGCTTGAGAACTTCGCCATAGCTCCACTCGTGGATATGCTGGGGCGAGGCCAGGGAAATCCTGATGGCATCAAAATCGTTTACTTCCACGGTACACCTCTCTCAGGGAGTGTCAAGTGAGACGCGCCAGGTATCAGGTGTCAGGTGTGACTTGAAACTTGACACTTGATACATGGCACTTGGCACGTGACGCCTTATCTGCCAGCCATCGGGCCGGGAACACTGATGCTGAAACCCAACTTGGGCAACTGCTCATCGCTCTCGTCCCTGCCAAACTGGATGACCTCATCCTTCTCGTTGATTACTTCGACCGACAGCCCCAGGGACTGTAGCTCCTTGACCAAAACGCGGAAGGACTCAGGCACGCCAGGCGCAGAGATGGTCTCGCCCTTGACGATCGCTTCGTAGGTCTTGACGCGGCCGGTCACATCATCGGACTTGACGGTCAACATCTCCTGCAAGGTATAGGCGGCGCCATAGGCCTCCAGGGCCCAGACCTCCATCTCACCGAAGCGCTGACCGCCGAACTGAGCCTTGCCACCCAGCGGTTGCTGTGTGACCAACGAATAGGGTCCAGTCGAGCGGGCATGGACCTTGTCCTCAACCAGGTGAGCCAGCTTGAGCATGTTCATCACGCCCACGGTCACAGGCCGGTCATAGGCCTCGCCTCCCATGCCATCATGCAGGGTCATCTTGCCGGTAGTGGGCAATGCCATATCCCGGCTGATAGCCTTGCGCACGGCCTCTCGCTCGATCTCCTCATCACTCAGAGCCGAGATCCGATCCATGGCATCGTAGATTGCCTGACGATCCAGCGCGCTGTCCTCGACCCCGCGGTAGCCGTCCCGCACGGGAGGCATACCCACGAACGTAGCATCGCTTTCAGCCGGCTCCATAGCTTCGTCAGACACGTAGGTGGCCACACGCATCTCGTCGCGCACCACCTGCTTGAGCCACTCGCGCAGGCACACACGCCGCGCATTCTCGTTGATGCGCTGCCTGTCGGCCAGCGACAACGCCGTGTAGTCTTGCTCGGCGACGATGATGCTGTCGGGATCATACCCTTGGGGCGCTTCGCGCAGCCACTCACGTAACAGCGCAAGGCGAGCGTAGGATTGATCGTAGTAAACGCGCTCGGAGTCATAGCCGCGCTCGCCCAGCCATTCGGTCAGATAGAGCGAACGCAACTCGTCGTCGTGGACGATGGTCTCCGAGTCCATAATGCTCTCTTCAGCCCAAATCCACGCGCGCTTGGTGGCCTTCTCCCAGGCCCGGCCCATAAGCCAAGCTCGGGCCAGCTCCGCCTCGATCTCGTCCTCGCGCGCGCCGTCGAACACGGGAGTCTCAGCATAGAAGCCCAGTTCCTTGGCAGCCCAGCCCAGATGCACTTCCAGCACCTGGCCGATGTTCATACGGCCTGGCACGCCCAGCGGGTTGAGGATCATATCGACAGGGGTGCCGTCTTCAAGGAAGGGCATATCCTGCACAGGCACGACCCGGGAGATGACGCCCTTGTTACCGTGACGGCCCGCCATCTTGTCGCCCTCGGTGATCTTGCGGCGCTGGGCCACCATCACTCGCACCATCTTCTCCACACCCGAGGGCAGGTCGCGATGGTCATCGCGGTTGAACACCTTGATATCGACAACCTTGCCCTTCTCGCCGTGGGGCAGACGCAGGCTGGAGTCCTTGACCTCGCGCGCTTTCTCGCCGAAGATGGCCCTCAGCAGCTTCTCCTCAGGGGTCAGCTCAGTCTCACCCTTGGGCGTAATCTTGCCCACCAGGATGTCGCCAGGGCCGACCTCCGCGCCGATGCGGATGATGCCTTCCTCGTCCAGGTCTTTGAGCGCGTCCTCGCCCACGTTAGGGATGTCGCGCGTGATCTCTTCGGGGCCCAACTTGGTGTCGCGCGCCTCGGTCTCGTGCTTTTCGATGTGGATTGAGCTGAAACGATCCTCTTGCACCATCCGCTCCGAGATCAGAATCGCGTCTTCGTAGTTGCCGCCTTCCCAGCTTAGGAAGGCCACGACCACATTCTGGCCCAAGGCCAACTCGCCGCGTTCGGTCGAGCTGGAGTCAGCCAGCACGTCGCTGGCCTGGACAATATCGCCCTTGAACACAGCCGGGCGCTGGTCGATGCAGGTGGATTGGTTGGAGCGGTTGAATTTGCGCAACGGGTAGGTGCGGCGCGTGCCGTCCTGCTCCAGCACAACGATCTCTGCGCTGGTAGCGCTCAACACCTCGCCGGCCTTCTCGGCCAACACCACCTGACCGCTGTCGCGCGCCGCCCGATACTCCATGCCGGTGCCGACCAGGGGCGCCTCCGGCTTCACCAGCGGCACGGCTTGGCGCTGCATGTTGGAGCCCATCAGGGCGCGGTTGGCGTCGTCATGCTCCAGGAAGGGGATCAGCGAAGCAGAAACGCTGACGATCTGCTGCGGCGATACGTCCATGTAGTCGATGTGTGCCGGGGTCTCGAACAGGAAGTCCTGGCTGCGCCGGGCTGACACACGCGCCTCGCGGAAATGGCCTGTTTCGTCCAGATTGGCGCTAGCTTGGGCGATCGAGTGCCTGTCCTCTTCATCTGCCGTCAGGAAGGAGACGCCTTCGATGGCCCGCGGCAGAATCTTGAAGGTTCTGGGGGCGCCTTCAGGCAAAGTCTGATCGACCAACTGCACAATGTCCGCGTCCAGGATCGTGCCGGTGGTGATGACGGTCTCGCGCGTGGTGGGTTCGATGATCGGTTCAGCCAGCGTCGCGCCAATCATCTCGGGCGACAACAGGTCAGCCTCGTGGATCACCTTGCGATAGGGAGTCTCGATGAAGCCATACTCATTGACGCGGCCGTAGGAGGCCAATGAGCCAATCAGGCCGATGTTGGGACCTTCCGGCGTCTCGATGGGGCAGATGCGGCCGTAGTGGCTGTGATGCACGTCACGCACATCGAATCCGGCGCGCTCGCGGCGCAGACCGCCGGGGCCCAAGGCGCTCAGACGGCGCTTGTGGGTCAGCTCCGCCAACGGATTGGTCTGATCCATAAACTGGCTGAGCTGGCTGCCGCCGAAGAACTCGCGCGTGGCAGCCACCACCGGCCGAATGTTGATCAGCGACAGCGGCGTCACCTGTTCCGGGTCGCGGATCGACATACGCTCCCGCACTACCCGCTCCATACGCAGCAGGCCGATACGCAGTTGGTTCTGGATCAGCTCGCCCACGGTCTTGATGCGGCGGTTGCCCAGATGGTCGATGTCATCAGCCGAATCCACGCCGTTGTTGATGCGGATCATGGTCGCAATGACCTGGATCAGGTCTTCGTTGGTCAGGGTTCGCTGAGCAATAGGAACATTCAAGCCCAGCCGCCGGTTGAGCTTGTAGCGGCCCACCTTGCCCAGATCGTAGCGCCGGGGCTCGAACAACAGGTTATGCATGAACTTCTCGGCGTTATCCAGGGTTGGCGGATCGCCGGGACGCAGCTTCTTGTAGAACTCCAGCAGCGCATCATCGCGCGTGCGCGTGTTCATCGGCTCTTTTTCGATGGTCGCAGCCAAATACGGATGATCGGCCATCGTGTCCACATGCTGGAACAAAGAGAATATCTCGTCGTCGTCGCTGTAGCCGATAGCCCGCAGCAGCGTGGTCACGGGTAGCTTGCGCTTGCGGTCCACCTTCACAGAGATCAAGTCGCGCCGTGAGGTCTCGAACTCCAGCCAGGCGCCGCGGCTCGGGATCAGCTTGGCCATGCACAACTCGCGGCCAGTGGTCCGATCCTCGTCCACGGTGAAGTAAACGCCAGGAGAGCGGATCAACTGGCTCACCACCACCCGCTCGGCGCCATTAATAATGAAGGTGCCCGCCTCGGTCATGAGGGGAAAGTCGCCGGTGAAAACATCGGACTCGGAAATCTCGCCCGTGTCGTGATTGCGCAACTGGGCGCGCACCCACATGGGAGCCGCAAAAGTGATGTCGCGCTCGCGGCATTCCTGCTCCGAGTACTTGGGCTCACCGAACCAGAACTCGCCGAAATGCAGCTCCAAATTGCGATTGAAGCTCACAATCGGCGAAATCTCATCGAAGAGCTCGCGCAGCCCCTCGCCCTTGAACCACTCAAACGAGTTGAGCTGGATCTCCGTCAGCCGCGGCAATGGCAACACATTGGGAATGCGGGCATAGCTCTTGCGCTGAATCTGGAAGTTGGAAGTCAATGTCGTACCTCCGTGATCCTGTGCTGGGACCGACTACCCAGCCAGACGTAGTTGGGTGTGCCTAACCCATTAGAACAAAAAGCCAGGCCATGCCTGCAGAGAACTCAACGACGATGTCCTGGCTGCTACCGTGCTTATCTGACGCCGGATGGCGATGATTTCAAAAGCCGATTCACGCGCCGAAAACCCGGACAATAGCCAACCTGAGCCGCATGTCTTGTCAGTGGACATGGGCTTCAAGCGCTAAGGGGGCAATCAGACGGGGTGATAGAGCCCTATTGGTTCGGTTGGGTGCTCTGGATTTGATCCTG
>Ga0058869_1080229_pt1 | contig 12689 bp, 9 predicted proteins | sample TNRReaAaerobiRNA_FD_61086 | JGI IMG/M metagenome (GOLD analysis project Ga0058869, IMG submission 61086) | Wastewater treatment Type I Accumulibacter community from EBPR Bioreactor in Madison, WI, USA - TNR Reactor, Time I- 292min-Aaerobic_... | ecosystem: Engineered > Bioreactor > EBPR >...
CCGGGAACGAAGACGGCAGCCTGATTCCGCGCGCTGCCATTGAAGCGGGCGCGATCGACGGCAAACTCATCGACCCGGCAGCCGAGGTCAGCGTCAAAACCCTGACCACCAGCGGCAACCTCACCGTCAAGGGCGAACTGGCAGTCAACGGCAAGGCGCTGCTTGGCGACATCGCCGATCTGCTGGCCACCGTCAAGGGTTTGCAGGCAGAGAAGCTCAACCGTGCCGGCGACACAGTCAGCGGCCTCTTGCGCGTGCAGAAAAATCTGCTGGTGGACGGAGCGGTCGGCATTGGGACGGATAGTCCCGTCTACACCCTCGACGTTAGCGGTAGCGTGAGATTGGGGGGTTTCACAGAAGCGGATACTGACGAATGGCCTCGAGTCGTGTGGTGCCGCGGTGGCTTATGGGACGAAGGTCTGCTAAAACACAGCTCGCAAAGAGGCTTTTTCGGGCGAAGCGGTATCGGAATACATATCGGTGAAACTCGCGATTGGGGCATCTGGTCGTCGGGATGGAATTCACTGCTCGGTATCGAAGGGGGCACCGGGAATACGAGGATTAAAGGAAGGCTGGACGTTCGCAGCCTGGCTGTCGTTGGAACGGCAAAAATATCCGACGGTACCGGCTATGCGGTTGAGGCCAACTTTATGGCCAGCGGTTCACTGACCATTGGCAGCGTCGCTACAAGTTACGGCGGAGGCCAGAAGTGGAACGCCAGTACCGCCGCCTTGATGCTTGAAACCAATGGCAGTACAGAGATTGCCGTACATGATATCGGCACAAGATTAACAAGCCTGATGTATTGCGAATGCGATTCGACGAATCGCATCACGATTGGTCGGGATATGGGCTGGGGAACCACTCCACTGGTCGTTGCCGGCAGCATCGGTATAGGCACAAACACGCCGACCCACCGGCTTCATGTGGTTGCCGAGGATGCGGTCGGATTATTCGAGTCATCCGGCGAAAGTGCCTATTTGCGGCTTGCCACAAACGAAGGAGTGGACAAACGTGTGGAGATCGTCCACAGGCCGGGCGGAAGACTCAGTCTGTGGAATAACGGCGAAGATGTATTAAACATCACCAGAGATCGCAACGTTGGCATCGGCACGATAACGCCAAGTCAGAAACTGACCGTGGAAGGTAGCCATAATGCTGGCAGGGACCCCGATAGCGGACTTTTATATGGAGGGCAACTGGCCATCAAAGGCAATGCTCCGCAACTTGATTTTATAGACACGGATCACGATGACTGGGCAATCATGGTAAATGGCAGCAAGATGCACTTTATAAGGGAGCCATGGACCTATACCAACTTGGTGCTGCATCCCAACGGCAATGTCGGCATCGGAACCGACAGTCCAGGGCAGCAACTGACCATCACCGGGGGGATCGGATTTGCAAATCAAAATTCTCAGGACAAGAAGCTGTATTCGCCAGAAGACGGTCTTCTCGAATGGATGACGAATGATGCCGCCGGCGAACATGGATTCACCGTGAGCCACCAAGGTCAAACGCGTGTTTACTTGAACACGAACGGAAACAGCTATCTGAATGGCGGGAATGTCGGCATCGGCACGACGACGCCAGGTCAGAAACTGACCGTACAAGGTGTCCATAATGCCAGCAAGGACCCCGACAGCGGGCTTTCAGCTGGTGGTCAATTAGCGATCAAGGGCAATGCCCCTCAACTCGATTTCATTGATATCGATAACAATGACTGGGGTATTCATGTAAACAGCAACAAGATGTACTTTGTCAGGCAACCGTGGAACGCAAGTGACTTGGTACTTGATGGAAACGGCAATGTCGGAATCGGGACCGACGCGCCAAGGCAGAAATTGGATGTTGTCGGAAATCTGAAGGTTTCTGGAATAATCGAGGGCGCCCTGCATCGACTCGTGTCGGGAGACGGGCGGTATCGCCTGGACATGCAGACGGATAGCAATCTGGTCGTTTATGCCTCCGATAACGCCCCAATCTGGTCGTGGATGACTGGCCGGATCTCTGATCTAAGTTTGAAAAAGGACCTTTCTGCCATTCAAAGCCCACTGAAGAAACTCCTGTCGCTGCGCGGCGTCTCGTTCGCCTGGAAAGATGAAAGTCTCGGAGCGGGAAGAGAAATTGGGGTCATCGCCCAGGAAGTCGAGCAGGTTTTCCCGGAGCTGGTGACGACATTCGCCGAACGTAAGTTCGTTAACACCCTGGGCCTGGTTCCAGTTCTCATCGAAGCAATTAGGGAGCAACAGGCGCAGATCGACGAACTCCAGGCTGCCCGTGTATAGCCGTGGCACGGATCGAGACGGGCACCGCGCCTCCGCGAGCTGATGACTGCCTCGCCGATGCTCGCGAAAACAGAGCCCGGAGCACGACGGAGCGTGATGATCCCTTCGCGAATTGCTCTGACACCGATGGCGCAGCAACGCCCCTGACCCGGAAGGAACTTGACTCATGGCCGACAGACCCGACCCTTACGTCCGCAAGGACCCTAACGACATCATCCGCAGCGGCGACTGGAACGAACTGCAGATCAAGGCTTGCGAACATATCCTCAGGCACACGCACACCGGAAAACACGACGAAGGCAGCCTCCTCCCTGGAGCGGCAATCGATCGCGTAGCCGACATCAACATCAGAACGCTGACCACGAGCGGCAACGTCACCGTCAATGGTGACCTCAAAGTCAATGGCAAGGAGTTGCTCGGGGACATCGCCGATCTCATGGCCACGGTCAAGGGTTTGCGCGACGACAAGCTGAACAGTAGCGGTGGCACTATTAGTGGTGACTTGACGATTCGGAAGGCGCTACTGGTCAGCGGCGTGCTCGGCGTTGGTAACAGTACACCTGAATACACCGTTGATATCACCGGCTCTGTGAGGCTCGGCGGATTCTCGGAAGCCGATGCCGACGAATGGCCCAGGGTGGTGTGGTGCCGCAAGGCGGACGGAACAGAGTGGGACGAGGGGCTGATCAAGCATAGTTCACAAAAGGGGTTTTTCGGTCGAAGCGGCATCGGTATTCATATCAATGAAAGCCGGGACTGGAGTATCTGGTCGAGCGGATGGAATTCACTGCTCGGCGTCGAGGGCGGCACCGGGAATACCAAGATCAAAGGCAGGCTGGAGATCGACAACTCGGATCTCTACTTCACCAATGGGAGTCATTCCCATAGCCGCTATGGCAATGCAACCGGCTACGCGGCAATCGAAAACGCCGCAAACTACGGCGCGCTGATGATACTCGGCAGAAACATCGCCACTCCCGATGCTCCCAACCGCATCGTCAAATTGTGGGATTACTTGCAGGTGAACGGCAACCTCGATGTCGCCGGCAGTATTGTTGGTAAGATGAGCATAGCGACCGCGCTTGGCCCGGACGACCACACGGATGGCGGTCCGATTCCATCCCGGACTATGACGTTTACCAAACGGCACGCTAACAGCGCGATACGCATCATCTACTGCGACAACTTCAGAGTGGAGGGAAACAATGTTGCCGCACGCTGGGAGATACGGATTGACGGCGCTCCCCCACCGGGCGGCGCTATCTACCAGGACAAGTATGGCAGCAGTGGAAACTTTCATGAGCCGGCAACGATCCTGGGCTATGCACAAGGTATCGGGGCGGGGACGCATACGATCGCTGTCTGGGTTGCTACCCCTCCAGGTTACCCAACCTGCGATGCGCATACAGGATGGGGTAGCTCACGCTGGACGATCGAGGCCCAGGAAGTATGGATATAGAGAGCCAGGGCCGCGGTCGTCTCCCTGACAGGGGTCAGGGGACAGGGCGATTGCTCCTCGACCGAAGCGCGTGGGTGGATGTCCTTCACTTGGCAGCACTATCGACGATTCGCCGCAACACGCAAGCTTAAGATCTTCACTCCCTTCATACTTTGCTGACAGGATCCCCGATGCTAGAAAAACTCGAAACCCGCCTCAACGAACTTCGTGAGGAATACGCCTCCGGCCAGAAAGTGATGGCCGAATTGCAGAACCGACAGGCGGAGTTGCACCAGACGCTGCTGCGTATCAGTGGCGCGATCCAGGTACTGGAAGAAATATCAAAGAGCGATGGTCCGGCGCCGGCCGAATCGCTCGCATCACCGCCGTCCTAAACGTGATCGACTATCGCTCGATGATCACCTCAGTAACGGATCCTCCGATCACTCCCTCCGTCGACCACCTGACGTGTGCCGGCCGGATGGCAGGTCCAACCTGCAGCTGCCTGCCCTGGCACCGCGACCGACGCGCTTCGACGCCGCTCGAACGCCGCCGCGGCAGAACCGCGGCCGTCGATTCCTGGAACTCGCGCAGATCGCGCCGTGGTCAGCGCTGACGCCATCATGCTCAACCACCTCGAAAGCCTGCTGGCCGACGCCATCCATCTGGCACTACCGACGAATCCAAGGCCGATAACCGGGCCCATGCAAGCGCCCTCGCTCGCCGATGCGCCGCTGCTCAACATCGCCGCAACCCGCCTGCGCCCGAAGCGGAAAGGTGCAGACGTTGGGCAGGAAAGCCTCGTCCCCGTCGCCCTGCCTCACCGCCAGACCCTGACCGGGGACGGCGAAACGGTCAAGTGGTTTTTCCCACCGGAGACCGGCAAGGACATCATCGAAATCGAGCTGACCCCGGGGCACCTCGCCCGCCGCGGTGACGACTACCTGATCAAAGAGGCTCCGAAGAAAGCCCACACCAAACAAGAGGCAAGCACTCAGCCGAGCGAAAACACCGAGAACAAACCAGACCCCGTGGACACGCTGGAATTCCGCCGAGCGCCAATCGGGCCGTTCACCGTCGTGTCGCGCGGCGGCACTCCGACCGGGGGCTACCAGAAACGCTCCCCCTGCCGCATCGCCATCGAGATCAATGCCTGGGCCGAGCAGGCGAGCGATGCCGACGAACTGATGACCCCGGCTCTCGCCGCAGCACTGGCGGCCTTTCTCGACACCGACCGCCTCGACCTAGTGCGCGTCGAACTAACCCAGCCCGCAGGCACCGTGTTCAGCGTGCGACTGCTCGAGCCGCGGCTAGAGCTAAAGGCCGTCGAGCGGGCATCGCTTCCCGGCGAATCACCCCTCATCCGCAGCACCACCACGCTGGCGCTACGCGCCGAATGCGAATCCACCCTGATGATCCTAGGAGTCGCTCCGCCCGCGGATGAGATCACCGTGATCGTGGGCAGGGTGAAGGTCGACTACGGCAGTGATGAAGAATGACAAGCCCGAGGTACTTCAGAACGTTGGAAGAACCCAGCGGCAGATGCTTGAGGCGCACTGACTCCAAGAGCGGAGTCACGCGTTGGATGACGGACCGGTGATGCCAAAACTGGGATCCGCACGAATCACAGTTGATCGTTGCGGATCAACTTTCTCGGACGATACGTTGGAGATGTCAAGGTGACTAACAGAATATCTAGAGGTGAATCTCTCAAGACGCTGCTGATGAGCACACTGTTTGGGGTGTGTCTCGGCGCACTCATAGGCTTGGCTTATGCCTACTTCACAGCGGCGGCTCCAGCACCGCTGATCGTCTGGTGGAGTGCGGCCATCGGCGCAATGAAGTTCTCCGCTGGGCTGTCGACGGCAGCATCGACTCATCGGCCCGAGTGGCGTATCTGGCGGGCCTTGCTTGTAGCAGGCGCGATTGGTGCCGTAGCACTGGAGATATATAGAGAACCGCAGCTATTCGAATTCCTCAAAATGATGGACGCCAGAGTGTATTCTGAACATATCTTGTTGGGCATCGGAGTGGGCGTTCTTTCTAGCCAATTCCTCGTAGTACGTCCACAAGTTCGGATGCGGCCGAACGTACCTGACGCTGTCAAGCCCTACATCGATCGCGCTCAGGCCTTTGAGAAGAATGATGAGTACGATGAAGCAATAAAGCTTTATCGCGAGGCGCTCGCCCGTTTTCCGGACGATCCTGTCCTTCACAACAATCTTGGATGTGCGCTAGCCAATTTGAAGCGGTACGACGACGCAAAGCATCATTTTGAGAAAGCCATTGCGTTGACCGAACATAGCCGTCAACAGAACCTCCTTGTACCGAGAGGGTACCCGGAAATCCCTAAAGAAAACCTCTGCAGCCTGCGCACATGCATAAAGAACAAGGACCACCATTGAGCTCTGCTGTACTAAAAGCCATTCTTGGTGTTATCTACTAACCAAGCTTTACTGTTTGCTGCTCCCGATTCGGATTGAGGCTGGCATGAACAAACACGCCGATAGAACACGTTTGGCAGTGTGGTTATTATCACACAGCCAAGGCGCAAACCAGGATGTCTACGAACAGGTCAGAAGCCAGCTAGACGATAGCGCGCAGTCGTCTGCAGAACTCTTGAGGACTGCACTCGAAACACGCGACGGGCCTCGAAACGCTGAGGAGTTAGCGCGGCACCCGAAACTTCACGGAGTTGTTCTCATCATCGAGCGTGCGGGGTTCGCCAATGAGCACTACGCATCTTGGATCAACTACTGTGTGCAGAGGTCTGCCAACCAAGAGGACTTCCGGGTATTTGTTACCTGTCATGACATGGACGTCACAGGGATAATGGCGCTCGCCAACTCTCGACAACCAGGAGCAGAAGCCGCAAGTGCGCTGATCGATGGAGTTCAGTTTGGCCCAGGGGTTTCCAAGAACCCAGGTGTAGTGGTCGCGCAGTTCATCAACGGTTTCGACGACATCCAGGACGCTGCGGCTAAACGCTTCCAATGGAAGACATCCTCTCTGGTCGCCGGGCATGCGGCGCGGGGTTTTCAGTTGGCCACTTTAGTCGTTTCGGCAATGCTGGCTGTAGGGGTAGTGATCTCCACGGCATGGACCGATACTTTTCGTCATCTACTGGACAGTAACAGCGCTCTAATCGCGGTCGTTGCCGGACTGAACGTCTTTCCCGCTCTTGCCTGCTTATTCTGCGGCGTTTCAGAGACCATGGAGCATAACCGTGACGACTCCGCAAGTGTGAAACAGCGCAACCGGATTCATATAGTCGTCTTGGCGGCACTGGTGCTCGCGCTACAGTTGTGGTTGCTGGTAGTTATCTCGCCCTTAGGAGAGGCACAGTGGTTCGCCGTCGGTGGTTTATGGGGTGTCATGCTGGATGTTGTAAGACGCCGAGCAATTGCCATGCAAGCTCAGGAGCACGCCATCGACTGCACCACAATTACCCGCGACTTGTCAGCCCTACCAAGGCCGGTGCTCGCTGGCTTGGCAGGAATCCGCCCGTCCCCACTTCGCGGTCTGATCCTCTCCGACACAGAGCCTCGGGTCTTTATTAGCTATACACGAGCGTCTGGCTGGAGCAAAGGCGTAGCTTCGGAGCTCTACGATGCCTGTAGGGAAAAAGACATTTTCTGTTTTCTGGATGAGCTGGAAATCTCAAAAGGCGCCTATTGGCGCAGCGAACTCAATCGGGCAATCGGCCGATGCAACGTGTTTGTGGCCATATTGGCACAGGAAACGTACACAAAGCCGTGGCCTGCTGCCGAGTTGGAGGCGGCCCTGGCGCGTGCTCATCAGGTCGGGCATCCAGCAGTCATAGTCCTAATCAAGGCAGACAGTGACATGGGCCACCCGTGCACAGTGGGTCGTGAGCGGCTTCCAGTTTTTGAGGCGCTTGTTGCGCAACAAAGCCGGATAGGCTTAAAGCTAAAGAGCGTGGGTGACGAAGACCAACGAGAGAACGCTATACGCAATTTGGTGCGACAGCTCGAACCTGGCAGATTCCGTTCCAATCACTCGACGTTCGGGCGTGCGCTTGAAAATGGGATGCGCTTCCTCGGCTTCTTACCCCTAGCCATCATGCTGCTGGTTGGGTCCCAGGGCACGATCGTCGCATGGCTTGCCATGCTTTTGGTGGTAGTTCAAGCGATAGGATGGCTCGATGTTGGGAGCATCCTCAGGTCCCATGGTGCTTTGACACCTGCGCTTATGCTGTGTGGTTTCTGGGCGGGTTTTGTTGGCCGTCTTGCACTGGCATCGAGGTTCGAAGTTTCATGGGATGATCGCCTGCACCGGCCTCGGGCAAGTCTGCACGCCATAATGGCGCTCTCTTTCATAGCGGTGACCGTACCGTGGTTGCCTACGGTACCCGCCATAGTGCTCGGATGGGCAACAATCGCATACGGACTTGGCTGGTTCTCGGGCGTCAACTTTGTGACTCAGATATTGCGGATGAAAAGCTCGATTAGACGACCGTCGTAGTGATTCGCATACGCTGGGAAACGACCACTGTAGCAAGGCACACGTCAAACTCTGGAGGCAACGGTGTCCAGCTTTAATTTTTGCCCTAGCAAGAACGCGACCCATGGAGAAGCCACAGTCGTGTCATACGCAGATGATTGGATTATTTAGTATAAAAGCGACAGGTGAGAAATCTACGCGCTCTATGGCGCGGATAATGGGTCGGCAAAACCATTTTCTAAACACTTCGAAGAATAAGTGACAAGGGTTTAGCAAAATGCTCGCAATTTGGGCTGTATAAACAACAGTTTATTGGAGTATCTTGTGGATACCGAACGATTAACTGCAGTCATGGATAGCCTCATGAATCAGACCGTCTTGGGTGAATTGTTGGCGCCGGTGGCTCGTGCCTTGGCGAAGGTACCTGATACCGACGCGGGATCGCGCGTGTTGAGCATGGCGGATTTTATCGGCTTGGGGGTCCTGCGCCACCTGCAGGGCATGCGGACGCTGCGCGAGCAGGTGCAGTCGCTGCTGCATTGCGAGCCGGGGACGGCGCAGCGCGTGCCGCTGGCACGTTCCACTTGGTCGGATGCGCTGTCCTCGCGCCGCCGCAGGGCGATCTTGCAGACGGCGATGGCACCGTTGCTCACCGAGGCCCGGGCCCTGCTGCCGGATCGTCTGGCGCAGTTCCCAGCCCTGCAAGGACGACCGGTGTATACGATGGATGGGACCTATCAGAGCGAAAGCGCCCACTACGGGCGGTGTACGCCCCGCAGGGCGGGACGGACAATCCCAAGGGTCACGCACTGTTGAGCTTCTACGACGTGCGCCTGGGTTGCCCCACCGACGTGCACGTCGACACCCGCAGTCGCCACGAGATCACTCTGTTGCGCGACTACGACCAATAAGCGCCGTTTCGGACGAGGCGAACAAACGAGTTTCCAGCCTGAAGCAACGTTATATAGAATGGTGGAATAAACACTATCCGATTATTGAATTCGCGACGACGAAAGTGCAAGACAAACTCTTTCGTGCCGCAATGGATTTGGCATTGAGCGCAGCTTCCGATGCTCAAGCAAACGAACCAAGGCATGCAGCGGAGCCGAAAAACGCGGACCGGACCGGTTCGCTACGCTTAGCAACGTTTACTCTCGGCCCGCTGATGCCAAACGTTAGCTTCGCAACGACCGCGCCCTCAAGCTTCAGCTTGAGGTGCAGCACCTCAGGCCCACATGACGTAGCGAGATCGAAAATGACAGTCAAGATCTTCCTCAGCTGGTCCGGCGAGCAAAGCAGAAGAGCGGCTTTAGCCCTGCGGGCCTGGCTCCCTAATGTCTTTCAAGACCTGGATGTTTGGATGTCTCAGCACGACCTGGCTGCCGGCAAACGATGGCCAGATACGCTCGACAAAGAGCTCGCGACAACCAATGTTGGGATCTTATGCCTCACCACGGAAAGCGTCACCTCGGCGTGGCTCCTATTCGAAGCGGGCGCGCTCGCCAAGGAGGTAAGCGCATCGCGCGTGATTCCTTATCGACTGGGCATCAGCGATACGACTGTGAATCTTCCCCTCGCGCGATTTCAGAGCGTATCTGCTGATAGAGATGGGACGCTATCTCTTCTCAAGAGCATTAACGATGTTCGTGCGCACAAATTTGAAGCCGCGAGGGTCGCTGAACTTTTCGACACATGGTGGCCCACTCTCTCCGCCGAGCTAGAGCCGCTGACGGCTCAAGGCCAGCCCCGTTACCCGATCGGTGGCACTTCTCCCTTTGAGGGACCGCACGAGAAGATTCCAGAAGACGCTATGAATAAGTTTCAATCAAGCGCTGGAGAAGGGCTGGACATCCTTGGGCATTCTCTCTCTGGACTTTTCCAGAAGCCTGGCGGCCGAAAGAGCATTCTAAATGCGCTTTCAAACGGCGCGACGGTTCGCGTTCTCTTTCTTGATCCCACCAGCCCATCTTCCGATCAATTGGAGCAAATTAGTAAGCGCGTCGGCGAGGAATTAAAGAAAAAAATCACTGCATCTATGATGCGGGCATTGAAGCTCAAGGAAGGACTCAAAGACGACCTAGCCGCCTTAGCTGTGCGCAACGACCTAATCGACACCGCCCAGTCGCGCTTGCAGTTGGCTGCGTCGAGGCTTATCTCTTATGCGAACATCCAACGAGCGGATAATGCGATGTTGGTATCACATTACTCGCAGTCCATTGATCCGGGAAAGAAGGCTCCTACAAGAGAGCTCCTAAAGAACGAGGATGCTGCCCTCTTCGACTTTTACTATGGCGAGTTTGAGCGGGTGTGGAGCGACGCAATACCGATTGAGGAAATTCTTTCGCAGGATGGACTTTTCGCTGACCGATCCAGAGTTCTTAATCACGTCGATGATATCCGCAGAACCTACAGTCGCGTCGCTTTGAGAAACGAGCAAGTCCCGCTTCCGTTTCCAAAAATGTTAGTCGTGCTACCCAACATGGGCTGCGAAATACGATGCAAGAACTGTTTTACCTGGAATGCAGCGCCGCACGGGCAATCGATGATGAGTGGGAATCAGATGAGTTTGAGTCTTTTCAGATTGCTTGTGGACCAGGCGATAGAAATGAAGGTGTCGTGCTTCGAACTATCGGGTGGAGGAGAGCCTTTGGAGCACTTGGAAGTAGCTCGACTCATTGAAATCGCTAAAGTTGCGCAGCGCGCAGGAGTTCGGGTCGGGGTCCTTTCAAACGGGAATGCGCTTGTGAAGCGTCCAGACTTGATTGGCTCTGTTCTCAATCTTGATTACATTCGCCTTGGGTATACGGAATACCTGGACTCGCAGAAGGACGAAAGGATCGAGGAGTTTAGAAATCTTCTGCGTAACCTAGGAAATCAGCGCAACGACTGCAAATCTAGTCTTCGTATTGGGGTTAAACTTTTGCTCACCCGCAGCAACGCCGAATCGGGGCCCAACGGGCAAAGCGGATTAACTCGCATAGGCCGCACTTTGAAATCCATGCTGGATCTGAGGACTATCGGAGGGCACCGCTTTGTTGTGGACCATGTCAAGATCAAATCACTTCGTGGAACCCTAGATATAGAACCGCATGCTGAGCAGGTGCGGCGGGTCGAACATGAAGTGGCGATCATAAAAGCAAACTATGGAGAGCGAGCCATCGACGTCCAGGTGGATGTCAAGTCCGCCAGGGTTAATCACGAAACCTATAAATGCTGGATCAACCCCATCATGAGCGTGATAGACGCCTCTGGTAATGTTTACCTTTGCTGTAATTTCTATGAAATGCCAGAGAGTACGCGCGTGGCGACCTTTCTGCAGAACGGCGTCCACAAGTTCGCTGATTTTTGGGGGAAGGAGCACCACCTAGCATCAATTCACAGAGTTCCCGTCAATGGCGTGTGCAATTCGAAGTTCGGATGCAACTGTCGACTAGTGCACTATCAAGAACTTGTTGAGCCATATGTTCGATATTCTCTCCCAGTGTCGGGCGCGACGCGCGTGCTGTTTCCAGTGCACTGCGATATTCTATAGTAGGATAATTGTTTAAAAAGAGATAGTGGGGAGTTTTAGCCCGGAACAACTCGCAGAGTTTCCAACGTCGGCTAACGCATCAACCCACAGGCCCTGCGCGAAAAGCCGCGCAGGCCGCTGATTTAAGACGTGTGCGCCGGGCATGGCGCGTTACTTCATAGGGGACGGTGTCCAGCTCTAGTTTTAGCCCTGGCAGGCACGCTACCCGCGGGAAAGCCTCAGTCGTGTCACACGCAGATAATGAGATCATTTAGTAGAAAAGCGGCAGGTGAGAAATCTACACGCCCTATGGCGCAGATAATTGGTCGGCAAAACTTTTTTTAAAATAATGAGGGAACACTTGACAAGCGCATAGCAAAATGCTCGCGATTTAGGCGTTATAAACAACAGATTATTGGAGTGTCTTGTGGATACCGAACGATTAACGGCAGTCATGGATAGCCTCATGAATCAAACCGTCTTGGGGAAATTGTTGGCGCCGGTGGCTCGTGCCTTGGCGCAGGTGCGCGATACCAACGAAGTATCTCGAGTGTTGAGCATGGCGGATTTTATCGGCTTGGGGGTGCTGCGGCATCTGCAAGGCATGCGCACCCTGCGCGAGCAGGTGCAGTCGCTGCTGCATTGGGAGCCGGGGACGGCGCAGCGCGTCCCGCTGGTACGTTCCACCTGGTCGGATGCGCTGTCCTCGCGCCGCCGCCGGGCGGTCTTGCAGGCGGCGATGCCGCCGTTGCTCGCCGAGGCCCGGGCCGTGCTGCCGGATCGTCTGGTGCAGTTCCCGGCCCTGCAAGGACGGCCAGTGTATGCGATGGATGGGACCAGCGCCCACTACGGGCGGTCTACGCCCCGCCAAGGCGGGACGGACAATCCCAAGAGACACGCGCTGTTGACTTGCACCGGGCTCGGGCAAGCCTGCACGCCATAATGGCGCTCTCTTTCATAGCGGTGACCGTACCGTGGTTGCCTACGG